>OLIT01000002.1_pt1 | contig 318108 bp, 305 predicted proteins | sample 1601341 | NCBI WGS metagenome assembly OLIT01 (sample SAMEA2452121, study PRJEB22498) | human gut metagenome | biome: human feces; feature: human gut; material: feces | place: Australia | collected 2012
ACTCTTTAGTTGTTGGTAATAAGACTGCTAGTGTTAATGTGACTGTTCCTGAAATTATTCCTGATAAAACAGCTAATATTACTAATCCTAATTTCGGTGATAATGTAACTTATACTGTTACTGTTACTAATGATGGAATTGGTGATGCTAAGGATGTTGTTGTTAGAGATATCTTAGGTGAAGGTTTAACTTTCGTTGATGCTACTGGTAATTACACATTTGATAAAGATAGTCGTACTGTTACATGGATTGTTGATTTGGCTAAAGGTGAAAGCAGAACTTTCTATGTTAATGCTATTGTTTCAGGTTATGGAAATGTTACTAATTCATTAGTTGTTGGTAATAAGACTGCTGGTGTTAATGTGACTGTTCCTGAGATTAATCCTGATAAGACAGCTAATATTTCCAATCCTAACTTTGGGGACAATGTAACTTATACTGTTACTGTTACTAATGATGGTATAGGTGATGCTAAGGATGTTGTTGTTCGTGATGTTTTAGGTGAAGGTCTTAAATTTGTTTCAGCAACCGGTAATTACACATTTGATGAAGCTACACATACTGTTACCTGGATTGTTGATTTGGCTAAAGGTGAAAGTAAAGTATTTAGTGTGATTGCTACTGTTTCAGGTTATGGAAATGTTACTAACTCTTTAGTTGTTGGTAATAAGACTGCTAGTGTTAATGTGACTGTTCCTGAAATCAATCCTGACAAAACAGTTGACAACGGAATTCCTAATTTCGGAGATAATGTAACCTACACTGTAACAGTTACTAATGACGGAATTGGTGATGCTAACAATGTAGTTATTACAGATGTTTTAGATAAAGGATTGAAATTCTTAAATGCAACTGGAAACTTCACATATGATGAAAAAACAGGCACAATTACCTGGACTGTTGATTTGGCTAAAGGCGAAACCAAAACATTCAATGTAAATGTTACTGTTTTAGGTTATGGTGTTTTATCTAACACTGTTGCTGTTGGTAATAAAACAGCTGTCAGAAACATTACAGTTCCTGAAATAATCACTGTAAAAGAAGTTAATTCCTCTGATATTCATATTGGAGATGAAATAACCTACATTATTACAGTTTCCAACTCTGGAAAAATCAATGCAACAAATGTTGTAATTAGAGATATTCTTCCTGAAGGATTAAAATTCATCAATGCTTCAAACGGAGGAGTATATGACCCTGTTACTGGAATTATTACATGGATTTTAAACATCACAGCTAATTCAACTGTTGATTTGACTGTTGATGTATGTGTAAACAAATCAGGAAATATTACAAATACTGTAAATGTTGGAAACAAAACTTCCAACTGCACTATCGAATCCGGAGATATTGTTGATTTGGAAATACACATAGTTGCTGACAAATCCGAAATATATGTTGGAGACAATATTGTCTACACAGTTACTGTCATAAATAATGGACCAAGCGATGCAATAAATACTATTGCTAATATATTAATACCAAATGCATTAAGCATTCTCTCATATAATGCAACAAAAGGAACATTTGACATAACTTCCGGCAACTGGTCTATAGGAAACTTAACAAATGGTGAAACAGTCGTATTAACATTTGTAGCTAAAGCATTAAACGAAGGCAATTCAACAGTATATGTCAATGTAACAAGCGAAACCTTCGAAGTAATCATGGAAAACAACTACGACAATGTAACTGTTAAAGTCCTTAAAAAAGCAGCTCCAATCGATCCGGATAAACCGGTTCATCCAGAGGGTTCATCTTCAGATAATGAAGGTAAAGGATCTGTAAACTTACCGAATACAGGAAATCCACTTGTAATGTTGCTCTTATGTATTTTAAGTGTAATATTCGTCGGATCTAGAAAAAGAAAATTATAAATTTATTTGTGGTTTGGGTTTAACTACTCAAATCAGCTTTTTTTATTTTTTAAGATTAGCTATTTTTTCATTGCTATTAATGGATTGCTTTTATTATTTTCTTGGAAATTAACAGTAACTTGTATATAAAGAGCACAACAAATATTAAAAATAATTTGGGTATTGTTGTGGTAATAGGCTAGTCATATTAACCTGTTAAATCTTTTAAAACTAAAAAATATAATATTTTGTTTTAGATATGCATTACTTTTGAAGTTTATTTATTGAAAATTCCCAGTTTTCCAATAAATCATAAATCAGTAATCCTATTATAATCATTAAAATTCCATTGAAAATTATCCAGTATCTGCCTGGATATTCTGGATAAAACATTATTGAAGACGGAGCATTTCCTGATACAAATTGACTAGCTACTGAAATTAGAATCAAAGCGGAAATTTGAATACCAATATCCTTATTTCTATATTTAATAATAACGATAATTGAAATCAAAATTGATACAATTATAGTTAGAAAAATAATAAAAATTAATAAAACAGATAATGAAATCCCATCACCAAGCAATCCATGAAAAGCACTGCCCATTTCTGGTTTAAATGCTTTTGTAACAAAATCTATAAATAAAAGATTGGATTTATCATCTAACATTCTGAATAAATATATCAAACTCATAATTAAAAAAGGATACATACAAACAATAGATATAACTTTATTTTTTGAAATAATGTAAACATACAATCCTATGATTGCAAAAAATAAGTAAACCATCATAAAATCAAATCTAGTGAGCATAATATAAAATACGGAAGTTAACCCAATATCAATTTTATTGAATAATGAAAGTGATAAATATTCACCAAGCCAAGGTGTAGTTTCTGTTGCAAATCTAACTGCATTACCTGGGCAAGTTAAGTGTATAAATATGGCTATAACTGATAATAACAGAAAAACATACAATATCTTTGGAACTTTGATTAACCTGTTAAAAAATGTTCCTGCGCTATTTTTGATGATAGAAAATATAATGCACATATAAAATAAAAGCATTACGACGGCCATTATTTCCATATTTGTAGAAAATAAAAATGAAAATACAAATATGAAGTATACTCTTATTTTTTTAGATAAACTGAAATTATTGTTATTTAAAATATACTCTTTTAAAACAAATAGATTAATTAATCCGAATGAAAATGGCCATACATAATTTAATGTTCCGGCAATGAAACCTGGTGCTAAAAATGAAACAAAATTTACATATAAAAAGAACATGACTAAATTACATGAAATCAAATAATATAATCCTTTTTTATCATTTTCAAACGATTTAAAATTGGAAATCAGTAAATTAGGCATTAATATTGCAATAATTGTTATTATTAAAGAATCTAGAATCATCCACAATACTGGAAATTTGGCCAGTACAGATAAAAAAAACTCAATAAAAATACGTGAAGACCAAGTTTCAAATCGAAATATTAAGAAATTCGATTTATTTAAAATAAACAATTGATTGAAGTATGAAGCAAAAAAATTGTCATCAACACCTCCTGCATAAAACGAATGTGCAATTAGCAGACATAAAAATAAAATTATTAACGAATAGGTTTTTTTTACATTAAATAAATCTTTTATCATTAATTTAATTATTAATTAAATGTTATATATATATGTTTATCATGTCTTTAAAATCAAATGGAAGTAAAGTTTCAAAGGATTTTTTTTGGAATCAATTATTTTAAATACTTCTTTCAACAAGCATATTTGGGTCTTTAATAGTTAATTAACATATGTTTCATTTTTATATTCAAATAAAAAATGTTTGTAGTTAGATTTATCTAAACTAGAATTATCTTTTGAATCAATTTAACTTCTTTTAATTACTCCATTATTTGTTGTAACTGATAATAATTCTAAATTTGAAAATTTTTAGATTTTTCATCAAATAAATCTCCAATTTTTGTCTTTTTTAAATTATAATTTATTTGTGAAAATCTGTTGCATCAAATACTTCTTGAAATCCAAATATGTTTGGTATTTTTTTTCAATTAGTTCTATTTTATTATCTACAAAAGTTAATAAATTAGCAATTTTTTCTTGTTCTTCATAAGATGGAAATGCCATTTTAATATCAGAAAATTGAGGGTACATTAATCTTAATCTTTCAAGAAGAGATCCTTGAGAATAGTTTTTAAATTTATTTAAACTTTTTTTTGTTTGAAATAAATGAGAAAAAAATATTGGATTTACATTATTCTTAGATTTTAAAATAATATAATCTGCACTTGTTATTCCTTCATAAGATGAAATTCCAGATGCTCCTTTCCACATAAACATAGGATTATACACTAAATCTCCTTTCAAAACATGCTTCATTGATTTTTTATCTTTATTCTTTCTATCGCTTCCTAAATCAGATCTTTTCAATACTCCATCATTAATTGTCACTGATAGCACTTCTAAACTTTCAAAATTTCTTTCATTACGATTATCAAATAATTTATTTAAATAATCTTCATTCCATTCATCATCAAATCCGCTAAATCGCAAGTTATTATTTTTAAATCTTATTTAATGATCATTAAAAAAGCTATTTTTACATATGAAATTATAAAACAAACCATGGTTGAATTTTTTAGTTTTCGGATATTTTCTGTTTTTTTAGTTGAATCCATATGCTGATTTGGATTTCTAAAAACACATTTGAATTTCATAAAAATGTCATATATTTTAATACAATCATTACTATAACTATTAATATTGATTGTAGGTGAATTCATGTTCAATAAAAAGTATTTTATTTTAGTTTTTTTTGTTTTTCTGATAGCTATAACTTCAGTCAGTGCGCAGGATGATGCTGTAGCTAGTCAGGATTTAAATGAATTGTCATTTAATGATAATGTGGTGTTGGATACTAACACTGATGCAGAACACTATGCAGACGGTGGAGTAAGGCAGGACACAGGTCAGACTGCTGATGATTTGATTAATTTAAGTGAATGCAGTTCAGCTGTTCTTCAGGTAAGTGATAATGAAGGAGTTATTTGTGTCAGGCGTGATGCTGCAAATGCTGCTGATATTTATATTGAAAGCGGTAGCTGGGGAGATATTGGTTATCTGAAGCAATATAAAACCAGTGGCGGATATTTTTCACATGCAATTGTCACATCCAACGGCTGGCTTATTGGTAATGGTGGTGTAACAGACGGTTCTGTATTTCGCCAGATTGAAAGCATAGCTTCTGAAATGGTTGTCACCAATCAGATTACAAATGACTACCTTTCAAGAATTTATAAGATAATGTCCAGATATTCTTTAGGTCATTTTGTAATTAAGGCGGCTGACGGAACCTATGGTGTTGTTTTCAGTAATTTGTATCATGTTTCTAAACTGCAGCCTGGACAGTATGTTTTATGTCCTAATGTTTATTCCATGTCTCAAAAAGGCAGTTATGACAGCAGTTTGAATCCGGTTGATGCTGCAGTTAAAAAAGTTTATACTGATAGCTATGGTGTCAATAGGAGAAATATAATGACTTATCACTGGAAGCTGACTGCTTCTTCTGATGGACTGTCCTATGGAGTAGATTCCTATGCATCAAATGATGACGGTAGAGGTGTTGGCCGCTCAACGTCCAATATGGCAGATAATGTTTATTACTTCAGTAATTTCCATTCAAGAAATTCCCTTCCCTTAGCCAGGGATAAGGTGTTTTTGGGAACTCATGTTTTTGAAAACAGTATTGAAGTTTTCAGATTACTGACTCCCGTCAGTTCATGTCCTGTTGGAGATAGTATTGAGCTGAAATATCAGGTTAACTATATTGCTCATTCAAGCCTTGTAGTTCAGTTTGCTCTTCCTGAAGGATTTGATTTTAATAATGCAAGTGTATCTAGGGGAAATTACAGATTGGATTCTGGCCGTATTGTAGTTTGGAATTTAAATGACTGTGATATGAATAATTACATCACAATTTCTCTTAAGGCACTTAAATCAGGACAGTTTGATTTATACCATTCACTGGATAACAATTTTGTCGGAAGCGATAAATTATTTGCAAATGATTATGGTGCTGTACTTTGTGCAGATGACGTAAACAAATATTATAGAGGTCCTGAAAGGTTTAGCATATGCTTAAAGGATGTTAATGGCAATCCTATTGTTGGTGAAAATGTTATTATTAATATCAATGGTGTTGATTATAAAAAAGTTAGTGATGATAAGGGCACTGCTTCACTGGCCATTAATCTGGATTCTGGTGAATATCTTGCCAAAGTAAGTTATAATGGGCGTTTTGGCAGTGATTCCAAAAAAGCCAATGTAAAAGTATATGAAACTATCTCAGGAAATGATATTGTAAAGATGTTCAGAAATGAAACCCAGTTTTATGCAAAATTCATTGATAGTTCAGGAAACCCATTAGCTAAAAAGGCAGTTACATTCAATATCAACGGTGTGTTTTACACAAGAAACACTGATGATTCAGGTTATGCAAAATTAAACATTAACTTAAGACCGGGAACCTACATTTTAACGGCATACAACCCTGTAAACAATGAGAAAAAAGGTTTCAACATAACTGTCAAAGCTCTTATCTGTGAAAACCATGATATAGTTAAATATTATAAAAACAGCACACAATACACAGCAAAAGTCTATGATAAAGACGGAAGCTTAGCTATTGGTAAAAATGTAACATTCAACATAAACGGAGTATTCTATAAAAGGACAGTTGATGAAAATGGTACAGTAACACTAAACATCAATTTGAATCCCGGAAAATATATTGTAACTGCAATATATGAAGGATACGATGTGGGAAATAATGTGGTTGTTAAAAGTGTTCTGCTTACTGATGATTTGTCCATGAAGTTTAAGGACGGCAGTAAATTTAATGCAACTGTTCTTGACGGTCAGGGAAAACCTTTAGCTAATCAGACAGTGATATTCAATGTAAACGGAGTATTTTACAATAAAACAACAGCAGATAATGGTGTTGCAAGTTTAAATATCCGACTTCTCAGGGGAGAATATATCATCACTTCAATATGGAACAGTTATCAAATTGGAAATAAAATTACAATCCGTTAGGAGAAATATTCTCTTAACTCTTTTTTTCTTTTATAATTTTATATATAAAAATAGCTTTTTTAATAATCATTAAATAGACTTTACAATTATTATAAACAGTTTATATGGGCTAATCGAAACAGTTGTATAAAGTATTTTAAATTCAAAAATGTTAAAAATATGAAAATCATATTTATTTTATTAGATGACAAGAAAAAATAGCTAATCTACATTAGCAAAATTAACTCTCAAATCCAGAAAATAGAAGAGTTCAAAAAAGAATTATTGCAGTAAATGCTTATTTTTTTTTTAATTAGATTTAATTCAGAATATTTATATATTATTAAAAACAATTTAATTAATGTAGTACATAAAATGTGTTAATATTTATGTAAATTCTATAATGACTTGTGGTGAATTAAAATATGCGTTTGATGATTGTATTTGAACCTAAAGAATATGTAAAATATTCAGATATTGATAAATATGATGTGCAGGGTTTTATTTATTCTTTATTGAAAAATAGTTCATTATTTAACAATTTACATGATATAGTAGGATTTAAATTTTTTAATTTTTCGAATATATTTCCCATATCTGATTTTGAGAAAAATACTTTAAAAAAATTGATAATTTCTTCTCCAAATCCCGATTTTATTAGAAGTTTATATGATAAGTTAAATAAAATTTCTACATTCAGGTTAAATAAATATAAAATGGAAATTTTAAAAATAAAAGTTTTACGAAATAAAAAATCTTCTAAATTTATTTCAAGTACTCCAATAGTTTTATTTGAAGATAATGAAAATAATAGATATTATTCTTTCAAACAAAATCCTAATTTTGATTTCTTTTTTAATAGACTTAAAGATAATGCAATTAAAAAATATAATGCATTTTATGATGATGATTTTGAATTAGAATCTGATTTATTTTCAGGTTTTGAACTTGTTAGGGAGGTTTCAGTTAGGGTTAAAAAAGATGGTAATTCATTTATTATCATTGGTAGCTTATGGAAAAATTTAGAATTTGAATTAACCAATCAAAATAAAGATTTCTATAATTTTTTATTTGATAATGGACTTGGTGAAAAAAATAGTTTAGGCTTCGGCTTTTTAAATAGTGGGAAGTGATAAGATTGCTTAATGCAATATATAAACTAGGTAAATTATATTTGGAGAAAGAAGGATTAAATGAATTTGAAGTATTGTTAGATAATAAAAATATTGGTGCGGTACTTTCAATTGATTTGATTGAAGATGATTTTGGTAATTTTTCTTATGATAAAGTTTCTCAGGAAGATTATGATACTCATAAGAAAATGTTATATCTTTATAAAAAAGGATCTTCAAGAGGAGCTAATATTTCACCTTCTTCTTTAATAACTGGTATTGAAAAAACATTCAATAGTAAGTTTTTAAAATGGTTTGAAAATAATCAAAAAAATAATGAATATTTTAAAAAATGTTATGATTTTTTTGAGGATAATAAAGATAATATAATAAGCGATTTAAATGAAGTTTATGAAAGTATAGATGTAGGTAAATCTAATGTTCTTTTAACTTTAAAAATTTTTAAAAATAATCAATATAGTTATTTGGGAGATATTGATTTATTCAAAGAATCATTTATAGAAACTTCTTTTGAAAAATTTTATAAAAAAGGATCTAAAGAAATTAAAGGTGAATCTTGTTGTTTTTTATGTGATGAACACAAAACTGTTTATGGACTAGTTGCAAGTGCCTTAGGTTTTGCTTTTTCAACACCTGAAAAGCTGGGTAATGTTCCAGGTAACCATATTTTGAATCAATGGAAATTATTACCTATTTGTGCTGATTGTGCACTTTATTTAGCAGCGGGTAAAAATTTTATTGAAAAATATTTAAGTTTCAAAGAATTTGGTTTGTCTTATTATGTAATACCTACATTTTTATTTGATTCAAAGGAAGGTTTTAATAAGTTATATTCTATTTTGAAATCTTTTGAAAAAGATGAGACTCAAAATTCTAAAGATGAAATCGCTATTGAAAATAAATTATTTAGATTAGTTAAAAAAATTGATGATATTGTTGAGTTCAAATTTTTATTTTATGAATCTTCAAACAGTGCTTTTAATATTTTGGCTTATGTAGAAAGTGTAATTCCTTCATGGTTAAATAAATTGTATGATGCCCAATATGAAATATCTGATTTTGATTTTTTTAATGAATCAAATTTAAAAAATATTTTTGGTAATAAACATACTGGAAATGTTATTGATTTAATTAATAATAATGAAAAATTTTATAAATGTAGTGAAAATGATTGGTTTAAAAAGATTTTGAGAGATTTTACTTTTAGTTTTTCAAAAAAAATTTACATTGATTTAGTGGTTGATGTAATCAGTAATAAAAAATTAGATTATAAATTTTTGATGAATAGAGTTATGGATAAAATTAGATCTAATTGGCGTAACAATGAAGGTTATGCTCTTAAAATTTCAGTGTTAAAATCATTAATGTTGTTAGTTTTAATGTTTAAATTAAATTTAATTAAAGGAGTTGAAAGTATGGATATTGATGGTGAATTTTCTTTAGAATCACTTTTAAATTCCCCTGATAAAAAAGCCTCTTTTTTATTAGGTGCTTTAACTAAAAGATTATTAAATGTACAATATAGAGAATTGGGGTCAAATCCTTTTTATAATAAACTTTGGGGTTTGTCTTTAGACCAGAAAAAAATTAAAAAATTATATCCTATGGTTATTAATAAATTAAGGGAATATAATATAGCATATTTGGAGTTGGAAGAAAACATTTCTAAAAATTTAATTAATTCAGAAAGTAATTGGAAATTAAATAGGGATGAAACAAGTTATTTCTTTGTTTTAGGGTTTACAATGCCTTATTTTGAAAAAAATAATAAAAAAGAGGATGATTTAAATGAATAGATCTGAAATATTGTTTTTATATGATATTGCTGATGCAAATCCTAATGGTGATCCATTAGATGATAATAAGCCAAGATTGGATGAAGAAAACGAAATAAATTTAGTCACTGATGTAAGACTTAAAAGAACAATTCGTGATTATTTACATGATTTTAAAAATCAAGAATTATTTATTAAAGAAATTAAAGATAAAGACGGAAATATTCAGGATGCTAAACAAAGAGCAGCTGATTTTTTTGATGCAGATAAAAAATATGGTGCAATTGATGATGCTAGAAACGATATAAAAGAGAGTATTGTTTCAAAATGTATTGATGTTAGGTTATTTGGTGCAACAATTCCAATTGAACCTAAAATTAATTCTAAGAAAAAAACCGGTTCTGTCACATTAACAGGCCCTGTACAATTTAGGATGGGTAGATCATTAAATAAAGTTGAAATTCAACATATAAAAGGTACTGGTGCTTTTGCGTCTGGAGGGGGAAAAGACCAAAAAACATTTAGGGAAGAATATGTTGTGCCTTATTCTTTAATTAGTTTTTATGGTATTATTAACGAAAATGCGGCTAAAGAAACTAACTTAAGTGATGATGATGTTGATTTGTTGATGGACGGAATTTGGAATGGTACTAAAAATTTAATTTCACGTTCTAAATTTGGGCAATTGCCAAGATTTTTAATGCAAATTGAATATAATGAAAATAATTATTTTATTGGTGATTTGAATAATAAAATTTTTATTACTCATGATTTAGAGGATGATAAAAAGTTAAGAAATATCTCTGAAATTAATTTAAATTTATCTGAATTATTAAAAGCAATAATTGAAGATAAAGATAAAATTAATAAGATTAATTATAAATTTGATTCTGGAATTAAATTTGAGGGTTATGAATCCGCAGATGATTTACTTGATGAATTTAACTCAAATGGAATTAAAACTGAAGAAATTAATTTTTGAGGTTTTAAAATGACTGAAAAGCTATTGGCTTTTGATATATGGGGGGATTATGCATATTTTAGGAGAGGATATACATCTACTTCTACAATATCTTATCCTTTTCCAAGCAGAACTACAATTGCTGGTTTAGTGTCAGGGATTTTAGGATTAGAAAAAGATAGCTATCATGATTTATTTAATGAAAATAATAGTAAGATTGGTTTACGAATATTAAATCCTATAAAAAAAATTAATATAAATTTAAATTATATTAATACAAAAGAGGGATTTTTATTATCTGATATTAAAAGCAATCCAAGAGTTCAAGTACAAGCAGAATTTCTTAAAGATGTTAAATACAGAATTTATGTATCTTTAAGTGATAATCAGTATATGGATGAGTTATTTTCCTTATTAAATGAACATAAATCAGTTTATACTCCATGTTTGGGAATTAGTGAATGTATTGCAAATTTTAATTTGGTTTATGATGATTTACTAAAATTAAATAAACAAAATGGAACTAATGTTGATATTAATTCTATTCTTTTGAAAAATAAATATGATTTATTAATTGAACCAAAAAAGAAGTATGGTGTAGTTAAAAGTCCAGGTTTTATGGATTCTGATAGGGTAGTTTATAAATTTTTAGAGCATTACTATGAAGAGAATGGTAATTCTATTAAGATTAAACAAGGGGAATATTATAAAGTAGGTGATGAAAATATTGCCTTATACTGATTTAATGTCTCATCCAAACAAAAAATTAGAAAATCATTTGAAAAATGTTGCTGATTTTTCTTATGATGTTTTTAATTTTTTAGAAATTGAAAATAAAGAATTATTTTCAAATATTTCCTTTTTAATAGGTTTAACGCATGATTTCGCAAAATCAACCTCTTTTTTTCAAACATATTTGTCTGACCATACAAAAAAAGAAAATACTCAACATAGTTTTTTATCAGCTATTTTTACATATTATGTTGTTAAAAATTATTTAGATAAAAACAATATTAATTTTGAATCAAATTTATCTATTATATCTTATATTGTTGTATTAGCACATCATGGTAATTTAAAGGATATTACAAAATTAGATGATTATAATGAGAAAAAGATTAATAGTAAAATGGTTTTGAAACAGATTGAAGATTTAAAAAGCTCTGATGATAATTTATCTAAATTTTATGATGATTTTGAAATAGATTTTTTTAGATTTTTTGATGAATTTGATGAAATATCTGAAGAAATTACTGATGGATTATTAATTTTTAGTTTTGAGGGGAATATTGACAATTATTTTTATATTTTATTGTTCTACTCTTCATTATTAGATGCTGATAAAATGGATGCTTCTGAATCTAAAAGAATTAATAGAGAGAATATTCCGGGAGATATTGTAGATATTTTTAAAAAAAATAATTTGAGAGATTCTAAAGACAATATAAATAAAACGCGTGAAGAAGCTTATCAGGAAGTTAATGGAAATATTTTAAATATGGATTTAAATGAAAGGATATTATCTATTGAATTACCTACTGGGATTGGAAAAACATTTACAGGTGTTTCAGCAGCTTTAAAATTAAAAGAGAGAATTAATAATGAATTAAATTTTAATCCAAGAATTATTTATTCATTACCTTTTTTAACCATTGTTGATCAAAATTCAGATACTATTAGTTCAATTTTAAATGAATCTAGTTTGAATGGGTCTAATTTTTTATTAAATCATAATCATTTGTCTGATATGAATTATAAAAGTAATGATTTGGAAAATTATGATATAAGTAATTCTAAAATTTTAATTGAGGGTTGGAATTCTGAAATAATTGTCACTACATTTATACAGTTTTTTTATAGTATAATTAGCAATAAAAATAAATCTTTAAGAAAATTTCATAATATAACTAATTCTATTATTTTATTGGATGAAATTCAATCATTACCTTATAAATATTGGAAAATTATAAATTTATTTTTTAAAAAATTAGCTTATGAGTATAATTGTTGGATAATTTTGATGACTGCGACTCAGCCGTATATTTTCAAAGAAAATGAAATTAAATCATTGGTTGATAATGTAGATTACTATTTTAATAAATTTGATAGAGTAAATTATAATTTTAATTTGGATAGTCAGAATTTTGAAGATTTTAAAAAAGAATTTGTTGATAAAATTAGCAATGATTCAAAAAACGATTATTTGGTTGTTTTAAATACTATTAATTCTTCAAAAGAATTATATGAATTTATAAAAGATTATTATTCTGTTATGGATTATGATATTTATTTGGATGACTGTAATGGTATTTGTTATATAGGGGATGACATTCAGTTAATTTATCTTTCAAATAATATTATTCCAAAACATAGGTTAGAAAAAATTAATGCTATTAAGGAATCAAACAGACAAAGTATTGTTATATCTACTCAGTTAATTGAAGCAGGAGTGGATATTGATGTTGATATTATTTATAGGGATTTAGCACCATTGGACTCATTAGTTCAAACAGCAGGTAGATGTAATAGGAGTGGAAATAAAGAGAAAGGCATTGTTAATGTTATTTCTTTAAAAAATGAGAATGGAAAATCATATTCTAGTTTTATTTATGATTCTCTTTTATTAAATAAAACAAAAGAAGTTTTAACATCATTAAATCAAATATCTGAAAAAGAATTTAATTTAGCCGCTGCAAAAAATTATTTTAAATTAATATATAATTCAGGTACTCAAGATGATTATTTAATTAAGATAATTGAAAATTTAAGATTTCCAGAGATTCCATCTAATTTTAAATTAATAGAAGAAGATATTCAAAAGGTAGATGTTTTCGTGGTTATAAATTCAGAAGCTAAACTTCTTTTTGAAAAGTATAATGATATAATTAATAATTATAAAGGTTTTGATAGAAAGAATGAATTTTTGAAAATTAAAAATAAATTTTACAAATATGTAATTTCTGTTGATGAAACAAAAATAGGATCTGCTAATAATTTATGTAATGATGAGATTTTTTATATAGGTGAAAATGATGTATTTAGAAAATATGATTTGGATACTGGTTTTAAACCTGAAGATGATGAAAATCCATTTATAATATAAGTGATAATAATGGAATTAGAAGATATTACTGGTGTAATGGTTCAGTATTATGTTACTTGTAAACGGGAATTATGGTTTTATTGTAATCAAATTAATATGAATTATGATAATGATGATATAAGTATTGGAAAGTTAATTCATGAAAAAAGTTACTCTAGAGAAAATAAGGAAGTCAGAGTAGATAATCTGGTTTTTGATTATGTTAAAAAAGATGGTTGTTTATCTATTTTCGAAGTTAAGAAATCAAGTAAACTGACTATTGGTGCAGAATATCAATTGTATTTTTATTTATACACTATGAGTAGATTTGTATCAGAGGTTAAAGGTGTTTTAGTATATCCTAAAGAAAAAAAGAAAGAAGAGTTAAAATTGGATGATGAAAAAATTAAAGAAATTGAGAGTATTTTAGAAGGTATTTTACATATATCAGCTTTAGAAAAACCACCAATTGCTAAAAATAAAAATTATTGTAAAAAATGTTCATTTTATGAATTGTGTATGGTTTAGTGATTTTTATGAAGAATCCATTGTATATTACATCACATGGGATATTATTACGGAAAGATAATACTTTATTTTTTGTTAAAGAGGATATAAAACAACAAATTCCAATTCATGCAATAAGTGAAATTAATTGCCATGGAAAGGTTACTGTAAAATCAGGAGCAGCTTCTTTTTTGATGAAAGAGGGAATTGTAGTTAATTTTTTTAATAAATATGGTTTTTATGAAGGATCATTATATCCTAAAATTAAATTAAATTCTGGTTTGGTTGTTGTTAAACAATCTGAACATTATTTGAATCATGATAAACGAATTTATATTGCTAATGAATTTGTTGAGGGGATTAAACATAATGTTTTAAAAACATTGAAGTATTATTCAAAGAAAGGAAAAGAATTAGATGAATATATAGATAATATAGAAAAAGAAGAAATCAAAGGAGACATATCTCAAATAATGAGTAGTGAAGGAAGAATTTGGAATAATTTTTATCAAAGTTTTAATATTATCTTGCGTAAATTTAATTTTATTAAACGGGAAATTCGACCACCTACAGATGAAATTAATTCATTGTTATCATTCGGAAATTCATTGTTATATACTACTGTGTTATCTGAATTGTATCAAACATATCTTCATCCATCTGTAAGTTTTTTGCATGAACCTTCTGAAAGAAGATTTTCTTTATCTTTAGATATTGCAGATATTTTTAAACCAATTATTGTTGATAGAACCATATTTAAGCTGGTAAATAATAACATGATTAATAAAAAACATTTTTCAAAAGATGTTGGTGTTTTATTAAATGATGCTGGAAAACAAATTTTTATATCGGAATATCAAAAGAAACTTGAAACAACTATAAAACATCCTACTTTAAATAAAAAAGTTTCATATAAATATTTAATTCGTTTAGAGGGTTATAAATTGATTAAACATATTTTAAATGATCAACCTTATGAAAGTTTTCGGATGTGGTGGTAGTGTATTTAGTTGTTGTATATGATGTTAATGTTGAGAGAGTTAATAAAGTTCATAAATATTTAAAATCTTATCTGCATTGGCAACAAAATTCTGTATTTGAAGGAAAAATCAATAAATCACAATATAATAAAATCTTCATGGAATTAAAAGAGCTTGTTGATGAAGAAGAAGATTCAATTATTATTTATAAATTTCCTTATAAATATCTTGATAAAAAGGTAGTGGGTATTGAGAAAAATCCAATTTCGTTTATTTTATAATTTTCTTATTTTTTTTAAAAAGTCCACCTTTATAAATAGATAACATTATTAATGGTGGACAATAAAATTAATTTGTAGAATAATTTTTAAGATTTTTTGGCAGGTTTTAAGGATTTTTCGCCTCGGTTTAAAATAGACTTAATAGTATGGAAATCTGGTAGTTTAAAATAGGTTCAATTCCTACATAAGCGTTTAAAATAGACTTAATAGTATGGAAATTCATTTATTCAACCCCCAAATCAGATAATTTAATTAGTTTAAAATAGACTTAATAGTATGGAAATATAACCTACTGAATAAATCATTCATTCATCAATTATGTTTAAAATAGACTTAATAGTATGGAAATTATAAGACTGGGTACAAACTATGGTATAACTTCTGTGTTTAAAATAGACTTAATAGTATGGAAATACAACTTGTTAAGTCAAGTATCAATTTAATTAAGTGGTTTAAAATAGACTTAATAGTATGGAAATTATTTGTGTGTCTGTTCGTGACTGGACATTGTAACTGTTTAAAATAGACTTAATAGTATGGAAATTCCCAACTGGAACAAATGTTATCAGACCTTTTTACAGTTTAAAATAGACTTAATAGTATGGAAATCTTGAAAAAGTGACTGAAAATGGCTATGTTTTCTCGTTTAAAATAGACTTAATAGTATGGAAATAGCTCTCTACTGCGAGATTTAATGCATTCAGTAGCAAGTTTAAAATAGACTTAATAGTATGGAAATTGTCAACTATTACAAGTCAAAAAGCTATATTTAGGTTGTTTAAAATAGACTTAATAGTATGGAAATTTAACAGTGTGCAGTATTCCTCATCACCACGTTTTTGTTTAAAATAGACTTAATAGTATGGAAATTAAAATATATTATACGTATTCGTTTTTTCTCTTGACTGTTTAAAATAGACTTAATAGTATGGAAATGGTGTCGTTGGGGCTTAACAAACCTCTGAATGGCTCGTTTAAAATAGACTTAATAGTATGGAAATTGTCTATTCAACATAGAGTGTTCACAATAGAAGCTAGTTTAAAATAGACTTAATAGTATGGAAATTTCATTTGTATATCCATCTTAATCACCTTTATTTATAGTTTAAAATAGACTTAATAGTATGGAAATCCGTTAAAGTATTTAAATGGAATGTTACGGGCGTTTAGTTTAAAATAGACTTAATAGTATGGAAATGTTACGAATATCAGAAAAAAATGCAAGGTCAAGGATAGTTTAAAATAGACTTAATAGTATGGAAATGCTTGTAACCAGTACAACAACCATTACACTATTATAAAGTTTAAAATAGACTTAATAGTATGGAAATATATTGCTATCAGATAAAAGAATAGCAATAATAAATGTTTAAAATAGACTTAATAGTATGGAAATCATCCAGTTCCATAAATTAAGTGTTTATGAAATAGTGTTTAAAATAGACTTAATAGTATGGAAATAATATAGGATCATCTAGAAATATATCTGATGATTCAAGTTTAAAATAGACTTAATAGTATGGAAATATCTTAAACAGTTTCTCATATACTTCAAATAAACATGTTTAAAATAGACTTAATAGTATGGAAATAGTTGTTGAGAGTCTATGCTTTCTGAAATGCAATGAGTTTAAAATAGACTTAATAGTATGGAAATAATTGTTACTGTAGCAAAAAAGGCTATTGTAATATAGTTTAAAATAGACTTAATAGTATGGAAATATGACAGACAACTGATATGTCCTTTTTGGGGCATATAGTTTAAAATAGACTTAATAGTATGGAAATAACTGTATTTCACTTGCAAATCCATATAAAAAGCTAGTTTAAAATAGACTTAATAGTATGGAAATAGAATACCTAAATAATTTATTTATTTCGTTCCTAATGTTTAAAATAGACTTAATAGTATGGAAATATTATTTGGTTGTCATTGTTGAAATAATTATTTAATGTTTAAAATAGACTTAATAGTATGGAAATTATATACTGTTTTTTTCTCTTGACTCCTCTATAATAAGTTTAAAATAGACTTAATAGTATGGAAATAATGTGAAAGAGAAAATGCAAAAATGAGTGTTTTCGAGTTTAAAATAGACTTAATAGTATGGAAATGAATTTGAATTAAGTGACATAGATCCATTAGAAAGAGTTTAAAATAGACTTAATAGTATGGAAATCTTCAACATAATTGGGTGATTGTCCATTATGTTTAACGTTTAAAATAGACTTAATAGTATGGAAATGAAGATAACCTTGTGGAACCGTTCCAACAACATTCCAGTTTAAAATAGACTTAATAGTATGGAAATATAACTGGTGATGGATTTACACGAGTACATTATGATGGTTTAAAATAGACTTAATAGTATGGAAATCTGAAACAGACATTACAGAAATATCGTAAAGTTATAAGTTTAAAATAGACTTAATAGTATGGAAATTTAAATCGTAGCAGGTTAATCTGTAGAATGACTGATAGTTTAAAATAGACTTAATAGTATGGAAATGGAGGCTGGAACAAACACTGCCATGCAGATGTATACACGTTTAAAATAGACTTAATAGTATGGAAATAATAAAAAAGCAAACACCAATCACACACACAGTATCGTTTAAAATAGACTTAATAGTATGGAAATTCATACTGCTTAGGAGTACATTTTATTTTAAGGACGGTTTAAAATAGACTTAATAGTATGGAAATCTTTTGAACGTATGTTTTTCAAAAAGTCTTTACTTGTTTAAAATAGACTTAATAGTATGGAAATTATAGTAGTATGTGCATAGTATTAGTAACGAGTTGTGTTTAAAATAGACTTAATAGTATGGAAATTATGAAATGCCCATGGCATAATGACAACAAACCAAGTGTTTAAAATAGACTTAATAGTATGGAAATGCTTTACTATAATCAGTTTTATAGATGTGTGCAGAACGTTTAAAATAGACTTAATAGTATGGAAATTATGATAACATCAACAAAAAAATAATTGATATTGTACGTTTAAAATAGACTTAATAGTATGGAAATTCAAAATAGGATTCATAGACACTTGGTATAGCTCCAAGTTTAAAATAGACTTAATAGTATGGAAATCCATGATTGAAGTCATCAATAAGAAGTAGTGTTTTCGTTTAAAATAGACTTAATAGTATGGAAATCCCTATGATAGTTATTACGCAATTTAAAATTGCATAGTTTAAAATAGACTTAATAGTATGGAAATTATTATAAGCCAAAAAAAAGGAAGATGATAAAAAAGTTTAAAATAGACTTAATAGTATGGAAATACTGTCAGTATTGATACCTTAATAGCTAACACTATTGTTTAAAATAGACTTAATAGTATAGAAATCTAATATAGCTGTTTTTTCTAATATATTCAAGTGTTTGTTTAAAATAGACTTAATAGTATGGAAATTTTGTTTGTTCGGAGTTATGCCCCCTATAATCTATGTAGTTTAAAATAGACTTAATAGTATGGAAATTAGTATTTCGTTTTTTGCATTCATTCGTAACTCCTCGTTTAAAATAGACTTAATAGTATGGAAATTGATTTCATTATTTCATGAAATATTGATTTCATCATGTTTAAAATAGACTTAATAGTATGGAAATTTGCTGCTATGCCTACATCTTGGCGGCATAACATGTGTTTAAAATAGACTTAATAGTATGGAAATCCTTTTAAAGGTGGTTCGATTCCCAGTTATGGATATGTTTAAAATAGACTTAATAGTATGGAAATATGTAGATTTCCCATGTCTGGACGGGACACCCAGTAAGTTTAAAATAGACTTAATAGTATGGAAATATAGAAAAATCAGTAGAAAAAATAGAAACACTAACAGGTTTAAAATAGACTTAATAGTATGGAAATTGCTCATGTTTTTCATTCATAATATCAAATATCCTAGTTTAAAATAGACTTAATAGTATGGAAATTTCTTCACTTCAAAAACAAACATGTGAAAGGGTAAAAGTTTAAAATAGACTTAATAGTATGGAAATCTAATTGATAATGCTGGTAAATGCTGAATATATTCCGTTTAAAATAGACTTAATAGTATGGAAATTCCCATCAATATTGTGTATATTAATGTTGCAACTTGGTTTAAAATAGACTTAATAGTATGGAAATGATAATAAAATGTTGTCAGACATTAATAAGTTCTCAAGTTTAAAATAGACTTAATAGTATGGAAATATAGCTACTGATAGTGTTAAAAAAGACGGAAAAAGAGTTTAAAATAGACTTAATAGTATGGAAATATCAAACTATATAATTCACACATAAATAATCACTCCTGTTTAAAATAGACTTAATAGTATGGAAATGTAGTGTACTAGCATATTAATTATTTTATCGTACTGGTTTAAAATAGACTTAATAGTATGGAAATACAAGGTTGTTTCTGAAAAAATAAGGGGGAAATTATTGTTTAAAATAGACTTAATAGTATGGAAATTGTTTTTTGTTAGTATTTATATTTTGTCATTGTGTGGGTTTAAAATAGACTTAATAGTATGGAAATTGAAGAAATCTGCAATATGCTATTTGAATTTCATAAGTTTAAAATAGACTTAATAGTATGGAAATCTATATACTACTGAAAAGGAGTATACAGATAAGATGGTTTAAAATAGACTTAATAGTATGGAAATAGCTTCAATTCGTTGAAGCAATGATGAAATTGATTATGTTTAAAATAGACTTAATAGTATGGAAATAAGGATATTAAAAGAAGCATTCGTGTTATTGAAGACGTTTAAAATAGACTTAATAGTATGGAAATAGTAAGCTATTAAATTATTAATCAGATTGTTAATTTGTTTAAAATAGACTTAATAGTATGGAAATATATCAACAGATAACCAAAAGAAAAATGGTAAAAAAGGTTTAAAATAGACTTAATAGTATGGAAATTTCCATCTTGCTGAATCAGAACTTCCCAAATCATTGAGTTTAAAATAGACTTAATAGTATGGAAATTATAAGACACAATATATACTATAATATATATTATTTGTTTAAAATAGACTTAATAGTATGGAAATAAAACAATGGAGAGAACTAAAATGATAGATATAGACAGTTTAAAATAGACTTAATAGTATGGAAATTTAATAGGTGTTGCACCTAAAAAGCTTTAAAATTCGGGTTTAAAATAGACTTAATAGTATGGAAATTATACTGGGCAATATAAAGTATGGTATAACTTCTGTGTTTAAAATAGACTTAATAGTATGGAAATAAGAATATGTCAGTGACTTTGAATATGATTTAGTGTGTTTAAAATAGACTTAATAGTATGGAAATAAGCGATTGAAGAAGTAATGAAGCGATTGGTTGGAAGTTTAAAATAGACTTAATAGTATGGAAATGCAAGTGCTTCATTAGTAGTTACAAATGTATTAACAGTTTAAAATAGACTTAATAGTATGGAAATAAGAGTCAAATGTTAACACATTTGAGTTAACTGATAAGTTTAAAATAGACTTAATAGTATGGAAATCCCCTATATAATAATTATACTCCGAAGTATATAAATGTTTAAAATAGACTTAATAGTATGGAAATATAGATGATATTGAAAAAGGAGAGTTTGATATAGATGTTTAAAATAGACTTAATAGTATGGAAATGATTTGTGAGGAAGTATACTATACTTGCACGAATAATAGTTTAAAATAGACTTAATAGTATGGAAATCACTTTTCATCGCATTGTTGCACTACTTTTTTACGTGTTTAAAATAGACTTAATAGTATGGAATTTTATCAATAACATTTGATTTTTGACTGTGTCTATGGTTTAAAATAGACTTAATAGTATGGAAATGCATTGTAGATGAAGAAGCATTCAAAACTGCAATTAAGTTTAAAATAGACTTAATAGTATGGAAATAGCGAAATGGGGTATTCAGACACATTGGTAGTATCCCGTTTAAAATAGACTTAATAGTATGGAAATCAAGCACAATTATATGGTGTGCATTGTCCCATACCTGGTTTAAAATAGACTTAATAGTATGGAAATTTGATTGGGTTGCATTTGCAGCAGTCCCAATATTCGGGTTTAAAATAGACTTAATAGTATGGAAATTGGGTACAAAATAAGTAGTAATAATGATGTTGTTTTGTTTAAAATAGACTTAATAGTATGGAAATTGGTGAGCCTTCAGGTTGGCTCACAACTAATCCTGAGTTTAAAATAGACTTAATAGTATGGAAATACTGCATTATCGTAAGCTTTTGATGCTGAAGATACTGGTTTAAAATAGACTTAATAGTATGGAAATAAGCAATGTTTGTTTGCTTCAGCATCAGATAACATTGTTTAAAATAGACTTAATAGTATGGAAATACAATGTCCCGGACGTACATGTATTCACCATCATAACGTTTAAAATAGACTTAATAGTATGGAAATAGTGATCGCATGGAAGAAATTCACTCAAAAATTAATGTTTAAAATAGACTTAATAGTATGGAAATATGAAAACAAATCAAAATGCATACTTCCAGAATATTGTTTAAAATAGACTTAATAGTATGGAAATCCTTACTTCAGATTCAAATATTCAAGAACTTAAAAAGTTTAAAATAGACTTAATAGTATGGAAATTGATATCATCAAGGATAAATAATAGGTTGTCTAATTGGTTTAAAATAGACTTAATAGTATGGAAATGAAATTCTGAAAATCTGAAAAATTGGAAATTTGGAAAATGTTTAAAATAGACTTAATAGTATGGAAATGGTTTTTGTTCACCATACCTAATTTTTATTTGTCCATGTTTAAAATAGACTTAATAGTATGGAAATCTTTCTGCATCAGCAATATTTTTGATTGGATCATCAAGTTTAAAATAGACTTAATAGTATGGAAATCATATACTGAGGAATGGGATAAAATCCCATCAATCAGTTTAAAATAGACTTAATAGTATGGAAATCCAAGTAAAGTATGGCATTTCATAAGTCAAATACCAGTTTAAAATAGACTTAATAGTATGGAAATAAAATAAGAGTATAATAGGATTGAAATATGCCTATAATTTTAAAATAGACTTAATAGTATGATACAGAGTATAATTTAAAGCTAATTATGTAATTTAGTTTAAATAGAATTTAAAGTTAATAATTAAAGAATTATTATTTAATGTAGTGTTTGATATATAACAATCCATTTACTTTGTACTATCATTATTTTTTTAAACTCCAAAATTTAATATTAAATCATGTGTTCAATAGTTGGTCTTCAAGGTAATTTCAAAGCTGATGATTTAATAGCTATGTTAAAAACATCAAAAAATAGGGGAAAAGATGCTTCAGGAATATTTTTAGACGGTAAAATACAAAAAGGAATTGATTTAAATGATTTCAATGATGAAAACGCTTATTCTTTAGGTTTGGGCCATAATCTGCTGGCTGTCCATAATTTGGAAAACAGAACTTCCCATACTCAGCCGATAGCTAAAAACACTCTGACTCTGGTTTTCAATGGTGAGATTTATAATTATTCTTCCCTAAAGAATTTGCTGGCTAAACTGACAAAAAATGACAATATAAATTCTGATTCTGAGTTATTAATTAATCTGATTGATTTTTATTATCAGGATGACCTTTTAAGAGCAGTAACTCAGGTCAATAATCTTTTGGACGGGGATTATGCCTATGCTGTTACAGACGGCATTAACTTGGCTGTCTCAAGAGATCCTTTAGGTGTCAAACCTTTATTTTACACACATAATGCTTTTGCCTCTTCAAAGCAGTGCTTGAAAGGAGATATCAAAACATTAAAGCCGGGACATATACTTTACAACTGGGAAGAGATACCTCCTAAAACGGATATTTTCCAGAAGAGGTTTGAAACAGACAACAGAAAACTTGAAAAGCTTCTTAAACTGGCTGTTTTAAAAAGGGTTGAGGATTTGAATGAAGTTGGTGTAATATTTTCGGGAGGTGTTGACAGCTCTTTGATAGCTTTGCTGCTTCGGGAAATATCTTTAAATAAAAATCTTAAAGTTACTTTGTATGCTGTCGGTAAAAAGGATTCCAAGGATGTGGTTGCAGCTAAGTGTGTAGCCGAGTATTTGGGTCTTCCTCTAAAGGTTCATGACATTACTGAAAGTATTGTAAAGGACAGTCTTAAAGATGTTGTTCAGGCAATTGGTGAAAACAATCTGATGAAGATTGGAGTGGGAATGACTGTTTATCTTGCTTCTAAAATGATAGCTGAAGATAACATTAAGGTAGCTATTTCCGGTCAGGGTGCTGATGAGCTGTTTGGGGGCTATAACAGATATCTGAATAGCTATAGGGAAAATACTTTAGATGATGAATTAAGATATGATATGGCTAATATGTATCATGTTAATCTGGAACGTGATGATGCATGCTCAATGGCAAATGGCGTTGAGCTGCGCCTTCCTTTTTTAGATAAGAATCTTGTTGAATTTGCCATCAATATTCCTGTCAGATATAAGATTTCAGGTTCTGATGATAAGCTGCGCAAAAATATTTTAAGAAAACTGGCTTTCAATTTGGGACTGGATAAGCAGATTGCTTACAGACCTAAAAAGGCAGCCCAGTACGGCACTGGCATTGACAAAATTTTAAGAAAAAAAGTTTTAAAGGATACTGATATTGGGGAGTATTTAAAATAGAGTTTAAAACTCTATTTAAGGACAGTTACTCCATACCCCATATCTAATCCGGTTACCGGTTCAATAGCTGTTATGATATATTTTCCAGGTATCAGATTTATATTTAAAGTAGCTAAACCGTCATTATTGGTTTGACGTGTATAGAAAACACCGTTGATGTTAAAGGTTACATTTACATTAGCTAACGAATCACCATTTCCCTTAACAAACCTTGCATTGAATTGTGATGCATTTAAGTAGGTTTTTGTTAAGTTTTTAGCTATAATTGTAGGTAAAACCGTAATGTCAAATCCTATATCCAGGCCGGTTTCAGGATCAGTAGCTGTCAGGATGTAGTTTCCGGGTCTTAAGTTTATATTTAACTTTGCAATACCCTTGCTGTCGGTTTCGCGGGTGTAGAATACTCCATTAATATTGAATGTAACATTTCTGTTGGCTAGTGCTTCCCCATTTCCTTTAACAAACTTGGCATAAAACTCTGTTCCGTTTTTATAATATTTAACAAGATTATCTCCCGTAATGGTAGATAAAACAGTTACTGTGTTGGTTTTATTTATTCCGTTGAAAAATGTTGTAATATTATAGGTTCCGGGTCTTAAATTAATATTTAAGTATGCAGTTCCCTTTTCATCAGTTGTTTTGGTGTAATTGATTCCATTGATGCTGAATGTTACATTTGCATTAGCCACGTTAACATCCGCACTGAATCCGGATGCATTTTTATAATATTTTACTAAATCGCTGCTTTTAATTGAATTGGCTGTGGTGTAAATTTTTAAACAGACTATATTTTCAGATGCATTCCATATTTTGCCCTCAGCACTTATAAATGATGTATAACCGTCATTGTGAACTCTGGTATTTATGGATAATGGGACATTTACACCTTTAATTACAGCTCTGAAAATGTCTCCTTTGTTAACTGGAATGTAATTATTTAATTTGACAGTTGAAAAACCGCCAAATGCACTTGTTCCGTTTTGTGTGTGTTTTAATATATCATTTACATAAATGCTGATTTCGTATTTTTCACCGCTGCTGCTGAAATAGGTTCCGACTGCAGCTATCAGATCATTTCCCAGTGCTTCAAATTCATTGGCATAGTAAATCTGGCTTAAATTGAAGTTTTCATATTTGTCCATTCCGGTAATGTCAATCTGGTAGTTTTTATTATATGAAACAGTGTTGTTTACAATAACACCTATTGCAGGATAACCTCGTACAAATTGAGTATCATAATATGAAATGTATAAATATCCTTCGTCACCAAAATCAGTTCCCCAGCTGTTTTTAAGGATAAATGCACCGTCTCCAGGTGGAGTTATCATGAAGTTGTCTTTGCTGTAACTGTCATCCCATCCAACAAGAAGAACTGCATGGTTTGCCTCTTCAGTTCCATTATAATATTGTGCTGCGGTTTTTGAATTGTAGTATGGGGCTTGCTGCTGAGCATTGTAGGCAACCCAAAGTCCACCATATTTAATTAAAGCATCTTTCAGCTGATTGTTGTCAGTTGAATTCATACGCGGGTGAACAAAAATCATGTCCTGAACATGAATGTCTTCGTTAGTGGATATTAACGGGGATATTTTTCCAAGTTCATCATAGGAGTCGTATCTGCTTGGAAACATTCCAAGCCAGCTTAATAAATATCCTGCACCCATAAATTCAGTTCCGCCTTCATTTTCTATGGTATGGCCGTAAATTGAGTATTTGATCATACTGTTTTGAACATTGTTTTCAGAAAAATCATATTCAGTATCTGCTGCTTTAAGCAGAGCTGATTCCAGAGATCCGCAGGTTCCAAAAGTCCAGCATGCACCTATTGCACCCTGATTTTTAACTGAACTTACCCATCCGAAGTCACGTAAATCAAATCTGGAAGGAAGATTGGTTAGAGTTAATGTATTGTTTACTAAAGTTAATGTAATTCCTGACCCGTCAACGATTGTTGCATAGATAGTGTTGTTTAATGAAATGATGTCTTCAGTAAAATTGCAGTTTAGTGCAGTGTAGTTTTTATCAAATGCAGAAAAAATTCCTGTAGTGTTAAGCAGGGAATTATTGGTGAAATAGCTTTGTTTCATGGATAATGAAGTATCATATGTGTATATAGCTCCTCCATTAAATGCAGCAAAGTTATTTGTGAAATTGGAATTGTTTATTGTAGCGTTTGTCATATCTAAATATAGGCTTCCTCCATTTGATCCTCTATTGCCGTCATTTAATCCATAGTTATTTGCAAAATTACTGTTGTTTATTTTTAAATTAACATATGATGTGTAGATTGCCCCACCATCATAAAGAGCAGAGTTATGTGTGAAATTACAGTTTTCAACACTTAACTTACCTTCAAGCTGAAGTATAGCTCCTCCAAATTCTGCATATGATTGTGTAAAAGTTGAATTTGAAATTTCTACATTTTCAACTAAATCAAAGTATAGGCTTCCTCCGTTTTTATCGGAACTTATATTTGAAAATTCAGAGTTTTTAATTATAAATTCTTTTGATTCTTTAGATCCGATAGCTCCGGCAGTTTTGCCGGATTTTAAGTTGGTGAATTTGGATTTGTCAATCATAACCTTGGAACCGGTAGCATAAACTGCACTGGCATAATTTGAGCTTAGATTAACAAAATCAGTATTGGCAATATTTGCATTTGCACCCAGAAGGTATACTGCACCCCAATTTGAAGAAGATTTTTGGATTTCACTATTTTTTATTTTAATATCTGCCAGGGCTCCAAAAACAGCACTTCCTTTTTCAGAAGTTGTATTTATAAAAGAGGAATCTTCAATAGTTAGGCTTCCGCTGTTTATCAGACATACACCTGCCTGACTTGAATTCATATTTTTAAAGGTTACATTATTTAAAATAATATTTGAGTTTTTAGCATATATTCCTGAACCGTATTGTGATAGTCCGTTAGTTAAAATAAGATTGTTTACTGTCAGATTGCATTGATTTACAAGAAGTATTCTGGCCTGGTCGAACCCGTCAAAAGCATATCCGTTTCCGTTAATTACAAGTTCTCTGTTGCTTATTACAATTCCATCACCATATTTTCCGTCAGCAGAGTTGTTATAAGCATAATCACGGTTTATGTTTACTTCATTACCTGATTCATCTATTGCTGTTTGTAAATCTGTAAATGTATTGTTTTCATTAGCTGAAACTGCAGTTAAAGACAATAACAAAACAAAAGATATAAACAAAAGCTTTAGTTTAGTTTTATTTAACATTTTATCCACATTTTAATTTTTTTAGTTTCTATAAACATTAATATATTATTAAGTCATGATTTTTAATGTTGATTGAATAAATCATTATTTTTTACACAAAAAATGTATTTTGTCAGGATTAACTGGCGATGTAATTTTAAGTTGGCAAAAAGCCCAAGTTTTAATAAACATTTATTAATATTAAAAAACAAAATTATTTTTATTATTATCAAATAATCATAGGAGATTTATTTATGAAAATTGAAAAAGATGCAGAAAATATTTTAAACAAGTTTTCAAAAACTTTAGAGAATATTCCAGATCTTGAAGAAACTTGGTATATTACTGACAATTTAAATCTTACTCGTGAAGATAAATCTCATGAGAAACATCCTGAAAAAATTTTAAGGAATGCTCATATTGATAAAGAAGGCAAACTTGTTGTTAAAAGAGCAGATTGGGTTAATTAGGGGAATTTTTTATGAAAATGGATTTGGTTTTAGAACTTATGGATGTTCCTGGACAGCTTGTTTCTGTTTTGGATCCGATTAGTGGCCTTGGTGCAAACCTGGTTACTGTAATCCATAAAAGAGATTCTAAAAATGAAAAAGGAATGATTCCGGTTCAGCTTACTCTTGAAGGTGAACGTGATAGCCTTGACAGGGTTATTGAAAGGTTCAAAGAGTTGGGAGTTTCAATTATTGCAATGGATGGAGTCGTTAAAAAGGAAGTTGTGAGCACTATTTTAATTGGTCATATTGTTGATAACGACATTAGAGACACTATGGATAAAATTAATTCTTTAGACGGTGTTTATGTAGTTGGATTTGATATTAAATTAGACGGGGAATCCAAATCCTCTGCCTTAATTAATATTGAAACAGACTTTGGCATGAAAGAATTTATATTTGATAAGATTGGTAAAATAGCTGCAGAAAAAGATTTACTTATGATTAATGAAGTTTAGGGATAGTATGAAAGAATGTAAAGTCATAGTAATGGGATTTGGTGCAGTTGGTCAGGGTGTGGCTAGAGCAATCTCATTAAAAAAAGACATGATTAAAGAAAGATTTAATGTAGAATTAAAAATAGTAGCTGCTGCAGATTCTTCATCTTCTGCAATCTGTGCTGACGGATTGGATGAAGAACTGCTTGTAAACACTAAAAACGAATTTGGAAAATTATCCAATTATCCTGAATACGGCAGTACCATTTCAGGTTTGGATGTGTTGGATGCTGTGGAATATGACTGTTTGATGGAAGCAACTCCAACTAATATAACTGATGCAGAACCTGCATTGTCTTTAACTTTAAAAGCATTTAAAGCTGGAAAAGATGTTGTAACATCAAATAAGGGACATTTAGCTTTAAAATTCAGAGAAGTTGTATCCGAAGCTGAGAAAAACAATGTTGAATTTAAATATGAAGCCAGTGTTGGTGGAGCAATGCCTATTATTAATTTCACAAAAGAAACACTTTCATCCTGTGGAATCAAATCAATTGTAGGAATATTGAACGGTACCACCAATTACATTTTATCAAGAATGGCATCCGAAGGTTCCTCCTATGATATAACCTTAAAAGAATCTCAAGAGTTGGGAATAGCTGAAACAGACCCAACTCAGGATGTTGAAGGTATTGATGCAGCTTGTAAAACTGTAATTTTAGCTAATTCACTTTTAGGAATTGATGCCACTTATAGTGATGTTGATGTTGAAGGTATTTCAAATATTACTTCACAGGCTATGGATTTAGCCAGAAAAGAAGGTTATTTAATTAAATTAATAGCTGAAGTTTCTAAAGACAAACTGCAGGTATCACCACGTTTAGTTAAAAAAGGCAGTGCATATGATTTAAGCGGAACTTTAAATATGGCTACTGTCCGCACTGACCTTGCAGGTGATGTTAGTGTTATTGGACTTGGAGCAGGATCTCTTGAAACTGCTTCTGCGATGTTGACTGATTTGATTAGTATTTTAAAAGTTAAATACTAATTTACTTTTACTTTTTTTGATGATAGTATGAAATATGTAATTTTTATTCCTGACGGTTCAAGTGACTATCCAATCGACGAATTGGACGGCATGACTCCACTTATGGCAGCTGATACTCCAAATATTGATAAAATGGCAAAAGAGGGTTTTGGAGGTTTAACCAATAATGTTCCTGATGCATATACTCCCGGTTCTGATGTAGCCAATATGAGTATTTTCGGATTTAACCCTGCAGATTACTATACAGGCAGAGGACCTCTGGAAGCAGGCAGCATGGGTATTGAAACAACTGATAAGGATGTAATTTTCAGATGCAATACCATTACTCAGAAGGACAATCATATGGATGATTTTAATGCAGGCCATATTACCTCTGAGGAAGCTGAAATACTTATGGGCAGCTTAAATGATTATTTCAATGGAAAATATGATGATTTTAAAGGCAGATTCTATTCAGGAGTCAGTTACAGACATCTGTTTGTATATTCCTGTGACAGTGCTGAAGATGCTAAGCTATTGGCTGATTTGAAGACTATGCCTCCTCATGATATTGCAGGTGAGAATCTGGATGAAAACACCTCCGGCGACAGATGGGATGAAAAATTACCCAAATTCATTAAGAAAATCATGTGGGAATCAGGGGAAGTTCTTGAAAATCATGAAGTCAATAAAAAAAGAGTGGAAAATGGTAAAAAACAGGCAAATATGGTATGGCTGTGGGGTCAGGGAGTAACACCAACTTTACCTAACTTTAAAGATGTTTACGGATTGGATGCAGCAGTAATTACTGGTGTTGATTTGTTAAAAGGAATAGGTGCTTTTGCAGGCTTTGACATTATTGATGTTCCAGGAGCTACCGGATACTTTGACACAGATTATGAAGCTAAGGGAAAATATGCAATTGAAGCTTTAAAAAACCATGATGTGGTGTTTGTACACATTGAAGCTCCTGATGAAGCAGGACATGCATCAGACACGGCTGAAAAAGTTAGAGCTATTGAACAAATTGACAAACATATTGTAGGTCCGGTTTTAGACAGTTTAAAAGGTCAGGACTTTAAGGCAGCTATTTTGCCTGATCATCCAACTCCTGTTTCAGTTGGAACCCACACAAGAGATGATGTGCCTTTGATAATATATTCTTCTGATAAAACAGGCGATGAGTGTGAATCCTTTGATGAACAGAGTGTTCTTAAAGGCAGTTTGGATAAAAAAGAAGGATATAAATTAATGTCAAGGCTCATTAATGATGATTTTTAGATAAATCATCTCATTAATTATTTTTCTTTTAATGTTGTCAATCGCAACAGTTATATATCTGGAAATCTATAATTTATGTTGTAATTTACAACAATAATTTTATTTTTTATGGTGTACCAAATATGGAATCTTTAATTAAAACCCCGAAACATTATTTATTTTCCAATAAAGCATTATTTGTTCTGTTTTTACCTTTGCTTATTGAGCAGGGACTGGAATTTTTTGTAGGGTTTGCTGATTCTGTAATGGTTGCATCTTTAGGTGAAGCAGCAATTTCCGGTGTTTCATTAGTTGATTTTCTGATGCAGCTGCTGATTTTCGGATTTTCTGCACTGGCTACTGGAGGAGCGGTAATAGCTGGCCAGTACTTAGGAAACAATAAGCTGGAAAAAGCTAGAGGAGCATGCAATCAGCTTGTGTGGTTTTCAGGAATTTTATCAGCTCTTTTAATGGTTGTTGTTTTAATAGCCAAATCCTTTTTAATTAATACATTATTTGGCCAGATTGAAGCGGATGTATGGAATTATGCAAATACATATTTGCTGTTTATGGCTTTTTCAATACCATTTATAGCTATTTACAATGCAGGTGCTGCAATTTACAGAACCAGCGGAAATTCAATTCTGCCAATGAAGATAATGGTTATCTGCGATATTTTAAATGTTGTAGGTAATGCATTCGGTATTTATTATTTGGGTTTAGGTGTTGAAGGAGTAGCTGTCCCCACTGTAATTTCAAGACTGATTGCAGCAGCTGCTATAATGCATTTTACATTAAATGAAAACTTCAAACTCCATATTAAAAGAACTTTAAAACATAAATTTGATTGGAAAGTTCTTAAAAACGTGCTGAATGTAGGTATTCCATACGGTATTGAAAACGGACTGTTCCAGTTTGGACGCGTGCTGGTTTTAAGTTTGGTTTCAACTTTTGGAACAGTAGCTATTGCAGCTAATTCTGTAGGTTATGCAATCGGAATATTTTCAGTATTGCCAGGTTTTGCAATTAATCTGGGAATGACTGCAGTAATTTCAAGATGTGTCGGAGCAAATGATTACGAACAGGCAAGATATTACAATAAAAAGATTATTTTAATTGTTGTTGTATGTCACATTATTGTCAATGCAGCAATATTTGCCCTGTTGCCGGTTATTTTGAGCCTTTATAATTTGTCTCCTGCTACTGCAGCACTGTCTGCCAAGATGATTATCTGGCACGGTACACTTGGAATTTTAATTTGGCCAATAGCATTTACACTGCCTAACCTGTTTAGAGGTGCTGGTGATGCAAAATGGGCGATGGCGGTAAGCTTAGCAGTAATGTTTACCTGCAGGATAGGCTTATCTTACATTTTAGCCATAAACTTTAATATGGGAGTATTTGGAACATGGGTAGCTATGTTTATTGACTGGTTTGTAAGAGGCGGATTATACATCTACAGATACTTCAGCAATAAATGGACATTATATAGGGTTGCAGAATCCTAATTTTTCTTTTTTTTACATAAAAATTCAAATAGTAATGTTTATATTTTTATATTTTGATAGATTGTTTTATTGGTGAGCTTTTTGATTCAGTATATAGTAGAATAATTAAAATTGGCATTATTAATCCTTTAAATACAATAACAGATATAATAATGTATGCAGTTGGTGATTTTTTTAACACAAATTTAAACGAGTATGTTGAAAGATATGTCGCTGATCCTAAGTTTTGGGCTGGTATTGGTGGTGGATTATTGTTTGACGCTGGTAAAATTGCTATATTTACTGGAGTTGGTGCACCTGTAGGTTTAGCTTTAATGGGTGTGGGAACATTTTTCACTGCATATAGCTGTGGTTTGTTTGATATGGATAGTGAAGGTAATTATGTTGGTTTAACTGGTGAGAATATGGGTAATTTTGCTTTTTCAATGGGTTGTAATATTATTGGTAGTGGTGATGCAGCTTATGCTTCTAGGATCGCATTTAAGAGTATGGGTGGTGAGGTGTTACAGCAGTCTACTAAAAGGGTTGTTTCAGCAAGTTCTTATGGGGGATATTATAGAACAGTGTTACGTAGTGATACTAAAATAGTTTCATTTAAAAACCCTGCAAAGACGATGCCTGCAAAAAAATATTTAATGGATGAAACAGTAGGTGACACAAATGTAAAAAAATTAGGAAAATTGGGAACCGAGTATATTTGTGGTGTTGGGGGAGATTATATTTGGAGAGGTATTTGGGAGTCACAGTACTCTAATAATTAGATGTTTGGTGGTATGATTATGGATATTAATGTTAAATGTGTTTTTGTTTTTATTTTTTTTGTAATATTTGTTTTATCATGGCATTGTTATAACTATTATACAATTTGGAATCCTAATCCCATTGTAGAAAAAGATAATTGGCCATCTAGGCTATTTTATATATCTTTTATTTTAATTGCTATTATTATTCCACATATATAATTTTGAGATAATATTATTTTGGGTGTATGTGTTCTATGATTAAAGATGTTGTAAATGTGATTTTGCTTAGCATTATAGTAATTTTGACTATTTATTATTACTGTGTCCTTTTCTTTAAGAAAATAAATATTAACTGGCCTGGAAGAATTATAATAATTGTATTTTTTTTAATTATTATAATAAATTTTAAGAATATGCTTGATTGGTTTTATTATTTTTTTCATTTGTAGACATAAAAGGCATGAAAAGCGGGAATGGAATATTTAATTTTAATTTGCAAATAACAGAAATAAAATGGTTGTTAAACACAACAGTTATATATTAAAAAAATTAAAAATTATGTTGTAATGTGCAACAGTTTGTGATATTATGGTATTGTTTAGAGGAGATATTAAGTGCAAGTCACTTCAGAGAAGAACATCATTAAGCGTAATTTTACCTGCAGACAACATACATTACTTGCAGGGCACTGAAGAAATAGCAGAAAAGCCATATAAAACATTGTATCTGCTGCATGGGCTTTTCGGCAGTGATGATATATTTTTAGCAAACACTACAATTCAAAAATTTGCAGAAGACCATAATATTGCAGTTGTCCTGCCAAGTGGAGAAAATAGCTTTTATGTGGACCAAAAAGAATCCCACAAATATTATGGGGAGTTTATAGGTCGTGAACTTGTTGAAATGACAAGAAACATTTTCCCACTATCTCATAAAAAAGAAGACACATATCTTGCAGGATTTTCAATGGGAGGATATGGGGCTATTAGAAACGGATTAAAATACCATGACACTTTCGGATATATTGGAGCAATCTCTGCAGCGCTGCTGACAGATGATTTGCATAACTGGGGCGAGGGAGATGATTTATTGTCTTCAAAATCTTTTGCCCAGTCCTGTTTCGGAGACTTGAATAAAGTAATCGGAAGTGACATGGATCCCAAATTTTTAATTGATGATTTGATAGCTAATGATATTGAAATTCCAAAGATTTTCATGGCAGTTGGAGATAATGACTTCTTGTATAATGAGAACATAGATTATTATAATTACTTAAAATCAAGAAATGTTGATGTGGAGTTCAGATGCTCTTCAGGAGAACATACCTGGGAGTTTTGCAATGATTATATTAAAGAGTTTATAGAATGGCTCCCATTATAAAAAAGAGGAGATAATATGAAAAAATTTGGTTTTGGATCTATGAGGTTACCCTGTAATAGTGATGATCCGAAAGATATTGACCTGCCACAGATATTTGAAATGGTTGATAGATATATTGAAAGCGGATTCAATTACTTTGATACTGCATACGGATACCATGACGGATTAAGTGAAGTGGCACTTAGAAAAGCAGTTACTGAAAGATATCCGAGAGAAGATGTAATAATAGCTGATAAATTACCTGTATACATGCTTAAACCTTCACATAACCTTGAAGAAATATTCAGTGAGCAAAAAGAAAGATGCGGTGTTGAGTATTTTGATTATTACATGCTGCACAATATTACAAACAACTTCTACAATGGAATCATTCCGCAGTTAAAGTGCTTTGAATTTGCAGAAAAATTAAAGGAAGAAGGCTTTATCAGACATCTCGGAATTTCATTTCATGATGATGCAGAAACTCTTGATAAAATATTAAGTGAGCATCCTTCTATAGAATTTGTTCAGTTACAGATAAATTATCTTGACTGGGACAATGAGGGAATTCAGTCAGGGAAATGTTATGAAGTAGCCAGAAAATACAATAAGGACATTATTGTAATGGAACCTTTAAAAGGAGGAACACTTGTAAATATTCCGGAAGATGCCAGCAAAATATTAACCAGCTACAATCCTGATTTGTCACTTGCATCTTGGGGAATTAGATTTGCAGCCAGTTTGGAAGGTGTTTTAACAGTATTGTCTGGTGTAAGTTCATTGGAGCAGCTGGAAGACAATTTAAGTTATATGAAAGATTTCAATCCATTGACTGAAGATGAATTGAAGGTTATTGGAGATGTAGTTGAAATCATTAAACATTCAATAGCAATTCCATGTACGGGATGTGATTACTGTTTGGATGCATGCCCTGAAGATATTCCAATTTCAAAGTTCTTTGCTCTTTATAATGATGTTAAACAATCCATTGAACTCCAGTTTTTACATTATTTCTACTATGATAATTTAGCCAAGAAAAATGCACCTGCATCTTCATGTTTGGAATGTGGTGAATGTGAGGAGAACTGCACTCAGCATATAAAAATCATTGATGAGCTTAAAAAGGTCAGGGACTTGCTGGAAGTTGATCTGGAATCTATGTTATGAGAGTAAAATATTTATAACACATGCTATAAATTTTACTATCAGGAGAGTTTTTGCTCTTCTGATTTTTGTTTAAAAAAATTTGTTTTGGTAATTAGTCATTCCACCACCCAACCCAGTGACTAATTACTAAAATTCTTTTAAGTAAAAATAGGGTAGCTATACAATTACACCACCCAAGTATAGCTACCAATTAATTTAATCTGATTTTTTCATAATTATATATAAGATGAACAACTAAATTATAAAGTATATAAATTTTATTTTTTATAAAATGGAGAGGATTTTTCTGACAAAGTATATTATTATAACTGGTGGGGTAGTTAGTTCTATTGGAAAAGGAATTACTTCTGCATCTATGGGTCGTATTTTAAGATCTTATGGTTTAAAAGTAGCGGCTATTAAAATAGATCCTTATTTGAACTGGGATTCCGGAACATTAAACCCTTATCAGCATGGTGAAGTTTTTGTAACTAATGATGGAATGGAAACTGACTTGGATTTAGGTCATTATGAAAGATTTTTAGATGTTGAATTGCCTGGATTGTCCAATATCACTACAGGTAAAGTTTATAAATCTGTTATTTCTAAAGAAAGGGAAGGCAAATTCTTGGGAGCTTGTGTACAGGTTATTCCACATATTACCAATGAAATTAAAGAAATGATCAGGTTAATCTCTGATAATGAGGATTATGATGTTGTTCTAATTGAGTTGGGTGGTACTGTTGGAGATATTGAAAGCCAGCCTTTCCTTGAAGCTTTAAGGCAACTTAGAAATGAAGAAGGCCATGATAATGTCATGTTTGTTCATGTTACATTTATTCCATACTTAAATGCCGCCGGTGAATTCAAAACCAAACCGACACAACATTCTACAAAAGAATTAAGAAGTATGGGTATTAACCCTGATGTTATTGTATGCAGATCTCAGGAACCAATTGACGATGCTTTAGAAGGAAAAATAGCTCATTTCTGTGATGTGGACCAAAAAGCTGTTGTAAACACTCCTGATGCAGGTACTATCTATGAAGTGCCACTGGTTTTAGAGGAAAACAACATTGGTGAATTGATAGTTAACAGGATAGGACTGGATATTAAACCGGATTCCTCAAAACTTGATGACTGGCGTAAAATTGTAGAATCTCTTAAGATTGAAAGTCCTGTTGTAAATATTGGAATTGTCGGTAAATATGTAGAGCTTGAAGATGCATATATCAGTATCAGGGAATCCCTGCAGCATGCAGCAGCTAATGTTGGAGTAAAAGCCAACATCATCTACATCAGTTCTGATGTTGATAATTTGGATGAAGATGTTATGGGCAATCTCCATGGTATTCTCATTCCCGGAGGATTTGGAGAACGCGGATTTGAAGGAAAGCTTGATGCTGTAGATTATGCTATTGAACACAATGTTCCGTTGTTCGGTATCTGTTTGGGAATGCATTCTATTGTAACTCAGTTTGCAAGACGTAACGGATATCCTGAAGCTAACAGTTCAGAATTTGACAGCGAAAATCCTCACCCTGTTATTGACATGATGGAAGAACAGAAAAAAGTTAAAAACATGGGCGGAACTATGCGTTTAGGTTCTTATGACTGTAAGCTTGTTAAAGGAACTAAAACATATGAAGCTTATAATATGGAAGATATTGCAGAACGTCACAGACACAGATTTGAATTTAACAATGATTACAGGAAAGACCTGGAAGATAAAGGTTTAGTTATTTCCGGAGTTAGTCCTGATGACTTCTTGGTGGAAATTGTTGAATTGCCAAATCATCCATGGGCTGTCGGCTGCCAATTCCATCCGGAATTTAAATCAAGACCGAATAGGCCACATCCATTATTCAAATCATTTTTAGAAGCTATTTATGAGTATTCTAAAAACTGATTCTCTTCATTTTTTTTATTTTAAAAACAATTTTACACTCTTATTTTCTAGCTAATTAATATATTTCTTAGTTTATACTAGAATTATGGATTTTAGTATTATATTTTTAGTTCAAATTATAGTTACATCTTTACTTTGTTGTTTGGCTGCAATTTTTGATGTTAAAACAGGAATAATATCCAACAGGTTAAATTTATCTCTGCTTATTTTTGGGCTGATATCTAACCTGTTTTTGTCAGTTCTTTCTGCTAACATTAAATACATTTTATGCTCAATAATTTCAATGTTTGTAACATATATCATAACTTTCCTATTTTGGAAATTAAAAATTTGGGGTGGGGGAGATGTAAAATTACTTACAGCTATTGCCACAGTTATACCATTTGGCATAAATCTTAACTTTTTAAATATTTATCCTCAGCTGTCAGTTTACCCGTTTTCATTTACAGTAATTATAAACAGCATTTTAATAGCATTTCCGTTTCTGTTAATCTTTACAGGATATCTGATATTAAAAAACACAATGTTTAACTCAAATAAGGACATATTATTTTCATTTTTAAATATAAATTCCATATCACTATTTTTAAAGTTAAATCTAAATAAACTGATACTGATTAAAGATTTAAAAGAAGGAATGATAATCAATGATTATTACTTCAATAATGAAAAAATAGCTGTTTTAATCAGTGACATCAACGGCAATCTAAAAGTTTACAAAACAAAGAATAATCCTGATTTTAATTATTACTTTAAGTCTCAGAGTGCCGGAGGAATAACTGCTCAGGATATGTATCTCTTAAAAATTATGAATGCTCAAAAAATCATATCCAACAGCATTTCAGTAAAAATAGGATTTCCGTTTGCACCTGCAATATTTGCAGGATTCTTGATATCTGTTATTTATGGTGATTTGATGCTGCTGTTTATAAAAAAGTTCTTTCTGGTGATGTAGAATGCTTAAAGAAAATAACGGTCAAATTGCAGTTGAATATTTGTTTATATTTGCAATAGCCTTAATTATTCTGACTATATTCACTCTGCCTTTAGCCAGTCTGGCAATTGATAAAACAACAGATGTTTCCGATGCTGTAAATGTCAAATCCCAGATGTATAAAATAGCCGGCGGAATCAATCAGGTATATGGTGAAGGTCATGGCGCAAGGCAGACTGTTAATCTGGAGATGGATCAAAGCATTAATGTCAATATCTACAAAAAACATCTCTCAGCCAGTGTAAAATTCAATGACGGGTCATCTAAGCTGATTAGAGTAAATCATGATGCAGATGATGTCAGCGGTGTTTTGAATTTAAATAAAGGCAGAAATACACTTGTTATTGAATGGCCTGAGGATAGTGAAAATATATTTATCTCTAAAAAGTAAATTATAATGTAATGTGTGAGGTTAATTTATGAGTAGTCTAGACAATGCTAAACTTAAAGAATTAATGAAAATCGAACCTGAATCTATGAGCAAAGAAGAATATGAAAGTTTCGTATCTGAATTTAAAAATGCACAGCTTTTACTTCCGGTTGAAATATATTCTAAAACTCAAAGTGATGAAATAAATGAACCTCTTAGCTTTAAACCTGTTACAATTGAAGAAAATGGATGTAAATGCATTCCATTATTTACAGACAATGAAGAATTAAAAAAAGACAATCCTCCAGTTTCTGTAATAGCTATTTTTATGAAAGACTTGAAGGATATGCTTGAAGATTCATCAGAAATTGATGAAATTATGATAAATCCCTCAAGTAAGGATACTGTTTGCATAGATCTTGATTCCTTTTTTGACTTGTTTGAAGTAAGAAATAATCCTAATGACTGGATTTTTGAAAAAGCCATGCCTTTAAATCAGGAAATTAGGGTTTATTATCGTGAATTGGAACCTTTTATGAAAAAACAAGCTGTTGATGGTGTTTATTCATCTCCAGATCCACTTAAAGCCAGTGTAAATATGCATTTTGATGACAATATTCCTTATTTGAATGTTTTAATACTTCCAAAAGACACCAGAACTGTTTATTTAGGTGGTATGATGGATCCTGAAATGAGTTGCGATATTCTTCTTGCTCCTGAAACGGAATTTGAATTTGTAAGTCAGGAAGATGAACATACAATGATTTGGAAGTGTGTTAATCAGAAATTTTATGATTGATTAATTTTCATCTATTCTTCTTTTTTCAATGGGAAATAATCCATTAATCTATCCAAAACTTATTTAAATTACTTGTTATCTTAAATAGTAATATTATTTAATTGGCGCGTGAATTTATGGATATTTTAATTGCTATTGTATATGTTATTTTATTCATTATATTGATGGTATTTGTTTTTTCTATAGGTATGTTAAAACCATTTATGCCTAAAAAAGAAATAGCACTCGTTCTTGTTGTAGCTTTTCTTATAGGGTCTATTGGCGGTGCCTTTTTCCTGGAGCCTTTGTATGATGAGGTCCCGGCATTTGTCGGTGAACTTGAAAAGAATGTTCCCGGAAATGAAGAAACATTATATTTGGATTTGTCTTCCGCCACAGATGTAGGTGAATTGGAACAGAATTTATCTAAAATCGATGGTTTTAAATCATTTAATGAAACTGGAGTAACGTTTTTCCTATGGAGTTTTAATGATAAGGAATTGGCTTATTTTAATAGTGTAATAGGCAATATTGATTCTCATTATGCAGATTATACAGTTGAACCTTCAGGCAGAATTAATATTACTTTGGAACCGGGTTACACATCCAGTTCTGCATTGCAGTCATTTTCTGATTGGTATAAATTAGTTTATGGTGATTCTATTGCTTATGCTCAGATACATGCTAAATTGGTTGTATCATCTGCCTCTTTAGGTGAATTTGAAGATGCTCTATTGGAAAGAGGAATTGTTGCAACTCATATTGAAGGACCAACTCAAAATGTTGTTAATCAAACCAATCAGTCTATGATATCTGACAACGAATTCATACTGGTTTCAGGTGTTGTTGGTGTAATGGTTTCTGTTGTTGGAATTTACTTCGATGCAGTTGTTGTTAGTTATAGAAAATTCAAAAAGTTCCTTAATAAAAAGGTTAAAAGGTAGTATTTGATGAAGGTAGCTGTTTTATTTTCTGGAGGAAAAGACAGTACTATGGCATTATATAATGCTTTAGAAACAGGAGAAGATGTTAAATATCTTCTTTCTATGAAATCTGTTAATGATGAATCTTACATGTTTCATGTTCCGAATATTCATATAACTGATTTGCTTGCAGAAGCATTAAATATTCCAATCATTACTGCACAGACTCAGGGCATTAAAGAAGAGGAACTTGAAGATTTAAAAATGGCTTTTATAAAACTTAAAGATTTAGGTGTTGAAGCAATATATACCGGTGCACTTTATTCAGTTTATCAAAAATCAAGGATTGAAAAATTAGGTGATGAAGTTGGACTGGAAATCATATCTCCCTACTGGCATGTAGATGAACTTGAATATATGAAAGAGATTGTTTCCTTAGGTTTTGAAGTTATAATAAGTGGTGTTTTTGCTTATGGTTTAGATGAATCATGGCTGGGCAGAAAAATCGATGATAAAGCTATTGATGAACTGGTTGAAATCAACAAAAAAGTTGGTATTAATTTAGCTTTTGAAGGTGGAGAAGCAGAAACACTAGCTGTTGACGGTCCAATTTTCAAAAAAAGAATCAATATTTTAAGAAATAAAAAAACATGGCATTTGGATAGTGGTTTGTATATTATTGAAGAAGCAGAATTGGAAGATAAATGAATTTAGAGGGTGGTGTTTTCTTTTAAAAATTCATTTATTTCTTTTTCATAGCTTTCCAAATCCTTTTCATTGATAATGATTTTATCGGATAATGAGATTACAGTTCCAATACCAAAATCCAATTCCATCTGGTCTCTTTTCAGGAAGTCTTCGTAATTTTCAGAGTCATCTTCTCTGTTTCTTTGCTGCAATCTTTTAAAGCGTATTGCAGGATTTGCAAAAATGGAAAGAATTATAAAATCATCAAAGTTTTCTTTAAACATATTTACTTCAAAAGGACTTCTGATTCCTTCTACGATGATTGTTGTAGCTAATTTGTCTTCAATCATCTTTTTGATTTTTTCAATAGTTAGTTTGGCTACAATATATTTTCCGTGTTCTTTTCTAAGGTTAGTTGCAGTTTCTTTTGAGCTTTCTCCTCTTTTTTTAGCTTCTTCACGTATTATGTCTCCCATACTTACAACTGCTGCTCCTTTCTTAGCTGCAATTTCAGAAACTAAACTTTTTCCAGATCCAGGCAGTCCTGATATTCCCATTACTTCCATTTTATATTCCTCGTTTTATTTATTTTTAAATAGTTTCAATGCTTCTTTAAGGTTTTTTCTGTTGTCAAAGTCGTTTATCATATTTATTAAAAGTTGTTTGTCCTGAGTTTTCAGGTCTTTAGCAATTTCTGTCATAAATGGAAATGCACGTACAACATTATCTACAATTGAAATGTCTGAAGTTTGTGAAGTTCTGGATAAAGGATTTAAATCAATTGTGATTGTTTTTTTGCCTGTTTTACTTAGAATTTCTGCTCTGTCTCCATCTTCTAAAGGTACAAGAACGGTGTCTGCTGAATAGATACCTGTTTTGCTGGCTGATGCCCTTTCATTTTTAATGCTTTTCAGGTATTTGATGTCATCGTCTTTTGTTCCAAGTATCTGGCTGTATCCATGTTTCTTGTAGAGTTCGGTTATTTTTTCTACTCTTTCATCAGTTCTGTAAAATAAATTGATTTCTATTTTGGCATTTACGGTTTTTGCAAATTGAATTACTTCATCAATAGCTAAAGCTGTTGTATTTCCATTTACTGATATAACCGGATTTTCAGATAATAATATGGTAGCTACTGCTGCATACATTGCTCTTTTAGCAGGAAATGTTGTTTTTTCACCAAGAAGGTAGTCAAATGCTTCTCCTCTGCCGTGTGCAATCATTGCAGATTCTGCTAAATATCCTTCTTTTTGGGCTTTAACTATTTTGTCTCTTAAAACTAATGATTCATAACGTGGATGTGATTTAGGTATCATATTCAAACCTCTTTATTTTAAATCTATTTCCATTTGTGCTAGATAGCCAAGTAAGGTAGTTGTAATAAGAGTTAATATAATCATAGAAATTACATGAATTGGATAATCATCAATCAGGATATTTGTTTTCTTGCGAATTACAAAAAATACAAAATCACAAATAACATCCATCAAAATAAATATTATTCCAATTTTAAATCCTTCAATAACTTCATTTTCATTGATGTCTCTGATGTAGAGGATTCCAAAAAAACCAGTTACTGTGATAATAGCTATTGGAGCAACAATATTGATGTATGGAATGTTGTCGGTTATCAATGGGCTAAATATTACTGTAATTAGATATACAAAAAACCATATTAAAATTCCATAGATTATACCTAATTTTAGCTTCATTATTGCAACCTTAATATTTTATATATTGACTAATTTTAATATTAGTTTTAAAATATTATTATAGTTTTCTAAAGAATTTTTTTTTTAAAAATAGTATTTTGGGATTATAAGGCAAGCATTTGAGAGTTTTATCCTTGCCTTATAATGTGTTTGTTTTTACAAGTTTTTTAGAGAAATGAATTTTAAAATTGGCTGTTTTTTTATCTATCTCTGACTACTAATAATTGCTGAGTTTATTAGTAGTCAATTTACTATTGTATCAATCTACTATATAAACTTATTTATATTTTATTAAAATTCAATTATACTTTAATTAATAATATATACAATAAATGACTAAATTAATGTAAATGACACAAAGAGAAGAACACGAAAGGTATTTGTTGGAAGCGATATTGTCAGATTCAATATCTTCAGATAATCCTTCTGAAAAAGCTAAAGAAAAAGCTAGGAAAAATTCACCATCTTATTTTAAGGTATTGGAAGAAAATCTTCTGGTTAAATATGAAAATAAAAAGCTGTCAGATATTAGCGGAAGTAAAATAATTGATACTGATGCAGGTGAAACATTATGTATAACTGAAAGTGAAAAAATAAACTTCAAATTAGCTGAAAATAATTTTAAACAACAAATGAACCACAACCTTAAACTGCTTCCGAAAATAGGCATTAAAACAGAACAGAACCTTAAAAATGCAGGATACGACACCATTGAATCACTTACTGCTCATGACAGATACGGATCATATGCTGACAGATTCATGGCCAGTATTGATGAGATGTCATTTAGGGATGTTTTAAGACTGCTGAACAAAAACAAGTACGGCAAAAAGTGCAGGGACAATCTAATAAAGTGTGCAAGTATTCCTGATGCGGAAAACTTTAAATTTATGGATATCGAAACATTGGGATTATCAAATGTTCCTGTTATTCTGATTGGTGTAGCTGAAATCAAAAACAACAAAATAACCTCTTCGCAATATTTCTTAAGAGACATTTATGAGGAACCTGCAGTTTTGGAAGCTTATCTGTCTCATTTGGATGATGATTCTATTCATGTAACCTTCAACGGATCAATGTTTGATGTTCCCTTTATTAAAAATAGGTGCAGCTATTACAGAATGAATCCTCAGCTGGATTTGCCTCATCTTGATTTATTGTATTTTGCAAGAAATCTGTGGAAAAATACTCTGCCTAACTGTCAACTTCAAACAATTGAAAAAGAAATCTTTGGAATTGAAAGAAAAGATGACGTTCCAGGCCAGTACATTCCGGGATATTATCAAACATACTTGACTGAAAGGAATATAGGGCCGATAGTTCCAATTATAGAACACAACAGACAGGATATTGTTTCCCTGGCCAGCTTTTTGATGAAAATGTATGATATAGTAAATGAAAGCTGATGATTTTTACAGGATATGTTTGTAAAATAAACTATTTTTATTATAAAATATAATAATTATCAAATGAGGAATTACAATGGGATTTTTTGATAGATTTAAAAAGAACAAAAACGCCAATAAAAAGGTAAAAAGGGTTGAAAGAAAAAGAAAAGCAATTGATAAACAGCCGGACATTGAAGAATCCCAGTTAGCTTTAAGAGAAATAGCTGTTAACAGTAAAAACAGACATGAAAGAGCACAGGCTACAGATTCAATTACAAATCAGTATGTAGCATTGGATATAGCTAAACATGTAACTGACAGAGCTATAAGATTAATAGCTGCAAATAAAATTCAGGATGAAGACCTTTTATGGGATGCAGCTGAAAATGCTGAGTTTTATGATGTCAGAAGCTTCGCTTATGAAAGATTAGGTGAAAACAATAAGTCAATAGCTGAAATTGTTATTAATCAAAAGAAAAACCAGCATGTAACTGAAATCTTTGAAAAAATAGAGGATGAAGAAACCTTAAAGGATATAGCTGTCAGTGCCGTTGACAGGAAATTCAGAAAATTGGCACTGGAAAAAATTGACACTCAGGAAATACTGGAAAGCATTGCATTTGAGGCTAAGGATAATGAAATTAGAAAAATGGCAGTCAATAAAGGCAACTTTTATAATGAGGATGTACTTCAGAAGGTAGCTGTTGAAGATAGGGATGACGGTGTGCGAATAGCTGCTGTAAATAAAATCAATGATGAATCCAAACTGGTTGAAATAGCTAAAAATGAGGAAAATACAAAAGTGAGAAATGTTCTTTTAAGTAAAATTGTAAATCCTGAATTGCTGGAAGAAATTGCACTTACTTCCCAGACTGCAGATATTCGTCTGGACTTGGTAAAAAGGTTGGATAATGAGGATTTGCTTGAAAAAATAGCTTTGGAGGATAATGACACTGTTGTTAGAACAGAAGCTATTAAAAAACTTGATAATGAAGAGATTTTAACTAAAATAGCTAAAACTGAAGCAGACCGCTTAGCCCGCCAGAGTGCTGTTAAAAAACTTACTTCTCAGGAAACACTGGTTGCTGTAGCTCTTGAAGATGAAGATCAGTTTGTAAGAGAACATGCAATCAACAATCCCAGTTTGAGTGATGAAGAATGCTTTGTTGAAATAGTTATAAACACTCCTTTTAAAGAGACTGCTGATGAAGCTATTGAACATATTGAGAATGAATCTTCATTTATTCAGATTTTACACAATGCCAAACTAGAAGAAGTTAGAAAAGAGACTTTATCTCATATTGATGATATCAAAGTATTAATTGAAATAATTAAAGAAAATGAAGATGCTGAATTTTCTCTAAAAGCTTTGAATAAAATAGATGATGAGGATATTTTACTTAAAGTTTATGAAGCCAATATTTCAGAAGAGCTGTCTGTAAGAGCTGTTTCTAAAGTAAAAACACAAAAGCCTTTAATTGAATTGATTAAAAATGAACCTTCCTGGAGAATTCGTGAAGCGGCCGTTAAAAATATTTCAAATAAGAAAGTTTTAAAAGAAGTTGCTGCAAGTGATGAAAACGAATATGTAAGAAGCGTTGCAAAAAACAGAATTTAAAAAAGAAAATAGCTGGGCTATTTTCTATAAATAAAATTCACTTTCTTTTCTTTGGTTGAAGTTAGTTAGGAATCTTTCTTTCATTCCTTCAAATAAGTCTCCGGTAAAGTATCTTGCATCTTCAGGACATGTATATATGCAGGCAGTACATGCGCTGCAAAGATCAGCATCTGTTTGTCCAGGGTCCATATCAGGAATAGCTTCTTCAGGACAAGATGAAACACACTCATAGCAGTATGTACATAATGATTCGTCACAGATTGGAGCTAATGGAACTTTTTTATATTCACAATACGGTTTATTGCCCGGAACTTCAATGTCTTCAAATTCTTCAGAATCTAATTTTTCCCTGCATTTTTCTACAAATTCATTAAGCTTTTCTAAATCTTTTTCATCTGGTCTGCCTGCTGCAACATCTGTTACTATTGAGTGCTGGCTGACTGTTGCACCGGTTCCTACGATGGTAAATCCGTTTTCTTTTAATATGTCGTTTAACTCAAGGAGTGCATCTCCGATATTTATGTTTCCGTAGTTTACGACAGCTATTGCAGGGATATTTTCTCCTTTAAAGTTCATTAATTTTGTACTGGCTGTTTTCGGAAGTCTTCCTGCAAAAATAGGCATTCCTACAATTACTAATGTGTCATCATCAAACTCTTTTAGAGAATTTCCACCAGCTACATTTAATAAGTCGTATTCTTCCTGTGTGCCTTCAAATTTATTGGCTATTTCATCTACTATTTTCCTTGTTGTACTTGATGGGCTAAAATAGATTTTAGCAATTTTTGTAAATGTTTTCATACTCTCACCTTTGTTTTATTAGTTAGTTATTATGTATATTTAAATGTGTTGTTTAAATATTTTTTAATATTTTTTATTGCAATTGTATTTTTGTATAGTTTTATTTGGAATAAATTAGATTATCTAAACAAATTTTTGTTTTATTTTGTTTTTAAATGGATTTGTTTAGTTTGATAAAAAACTTTAAATGATATTACATTACATATATTATATTAATATGATTATGTTAGCATAAGAGGTGAAAAATATGAGTAACAAGAAAACAGCTATGGTGGGAACACCTTGCCAAATATTAGCAGCTACAAAAATTAACAGATACGAAGAAAAAACCGGCGGTTCTCCTATTGATGTTAAAATAGGTTTGTTTTGTATGGAAAACTTCTCATACCAATATCTTAAAAGATATTTGAAAAGTCGTGATATTGAATTGTTTGAAGTTAAGGAATTTAGAATAGAAAAAGGACAATTTGTTGCATATCTGATAGATGGTAATGTATTTAAAATACCGATAGCTGAAACCGAACCTTTTACTCGTAAAAATTGCCATATTTGTACTGATTATACTTCTGATGTTTCAGACATTTCTGTTGGATCTGTCGGTTCTCCGAAATATCACTCAACAGTTATTGTAAGAAGCCAAAAAGGTAAGCAGATAATTGATGCATGTATAGCTAAAGGATATATTGAAGCTGAAGCGATTTCCAGAAAAGGTCAGGATTTACTGGAAAAAATAGCTAATCAAAAAATCAGCAAAAATACAAGAATCTATAAGAAAAGGGAAGCTATTGGAAGACCTGTTTTATCAAAAAGACAAATATCCGAAGAAGAATTCTATGATGAATGTGGCAAATGTCAGTTTGACAACCTGCAAAATGATGTAATCAGTGTAGGGTCATGTGTTTTATGCGGGGCCTGCGAATATGTCTGTCCGATTGATGCTGTTCAGATAAACAACAGAAAACCTGTATCAGTAAAAGAATGTGAAGAAGACTGTCATGCATGTTACTTTGCATGTCCTAGAACATTTATCAGTGATGCAATATATCCTGAAGGAATTGATGAACAGCCATTAGGTGAATACCTTGAAATTTACTCTGTAAAAGCAGATTCCATTATGGGACAAGACGGTGGTGTAGTATCAGCTATTTTAGTATATCTGCTTGAAAACAATATTGTTGATGAAGTTTCTGTTGTCGGTGAAGATAAGGATGCGCCTTGGAGACCGGAATCTTATCTTACATCTAAAATCCAGGATGTTATTAAAGCTGCTGGAACTAAATACAGTACTACAACAATTGGATTTAAAGCATTAACAAATAAGAAGTAAATCTTCTTGTTTTTACTTATTTTTTAAACTATTTATAATATAAAAAATACATTTATTTAATGGTGATATGATGGAATTAATGAAAGAGCTATCTTTAACTCCAGGTGTTTCTGGATCTGAAGAAAAAATAGCAAACATTATTAAAAGAGAATTAAAAGATGTCGCTGATTCTATTGAAGAAGACAGTATGGGTAATGTAATAGCTACTAAAAAAGGTGAGAAAAAAGCACCTACTGTAATGTTAGCTTCCCATATGGATGAAATCGGATTGATGGTCAGATATATTGATGAAAAAGGATATGTCAAATTCTCAACAATTGGTGGAATTAATGACCAAATGTTAATGAATCAGTCTGTAATTATTCACAGCAGCATTGGAGAAGATGTTCCTGGGGTTATTGGCTCAAAACCACCTCATGTTACAAAACCTGAAGAAAGAAACAAAGTTGTAAAAGCAGATGACATGTTTATTGATATTGGTGCAAAAGACCAGGAAGATGCAGAAAAAATGATTCGTATTGGAGACAAAATAAGTTTCAGAGCTTGGTTTGAAGAATATCCAAACGATTTGATTATGGGTAAAGCATTAGATAATCGTGTTGGCTGTTATGTAATGATGGAAGTTTTAAAAAGAGTAAATACAAGAGCTACTGTTTATGGTGTAGGTACTGTACAGGAAGAAGTAGGTCTTAAAGGAGCAAAAACTTCTGCATTTAAATTAAATCCAGACATGGCTATTGCATTAGATGTTACCTTATCTGGTGACCATCCTGGAATTAAACCTGAAGAGGCACCAGTAGTAATGGGTAAAGGTCCGGCTATAATTTTAGCTGATGCAAGCGGACGCGGAATCCTTACTCAGCAGTCAATTAAAGACTTGCTTATTAAAGCAGGTGATGAAAATGAAATTGATTACCAGCTTGAAGTAAGTGACGGCGGAACAACTGACGGTACAGCTATTCACTTAACAAGAGAAGGAATTCCAACTGGAGTTTTATCAGTTCCAACCAGATATATACACACTACTGTAAGTGTTTGCAGTATGAAAGATGTTGAATCAACTATTCAATTAATTACAGAAGCTATAAATTCATTATAGCTTTTTTTTAATTTTTTTTTGGAGATTATGAAAAAATGTTTAGAACTACTGTCACACCAAAATTTGGAGATCTTGATGGTTTAAGGCATATTAACAATAATACATTAGGGGATTGGTTTGAAACAGGAAGAAATGAATTGTTCAGAATTTTTACCCCTGATTTAAAAGTTGATTATGAACACTGGAAATTAATTTTAGTTCATAATGATTATGATTACTTAAAACAAATTTTTTTAGGTCAGGATGTTGAAATAAGAACTCATATTTTAAAAATAGGAAATAGTTCCTTTACGTTAGGTCAGGAAGCATGGCAGGACGGTCAGTTAAAAGTTAAAGGAACATGTGTTCTTGTTCATTTTGATTTCATGGAACAGAAATCAGTTTCAATACCTGATGATATCAGATTACAGCTTGAAGAACACTTAATTCCTGCAGATGAATTTGGAAAAGAATAATTATTTAAATCTGTCATCAGATTTTTGAGATTTAGCCTTTTTATGGTTACTCTCAAACCAACCTATTTTTAACTCGTCAATTGTATCTTCATATAATTGGGGAACATAAGGCTTAATGTCCAGTAATGGTGTGCCGTCTAGAACATCAATATTTGAGATGTATATGGTATTTTCCTCGATTTTATCTAATTTTACTACAGAAGAACCTATGCGGTTTGGTCTTTTTGGAGATCTTGTTGCAAAAACTCCATGTGTGTTGTTGTCCATAAAAGGTTTTACTTCTAACAGGTATCCTTCAACTTTATGAAGTAAGTAAAGCAAATGAATGTGGGAGAAATCTTCTAAATCCTTTAAACCTGCAGCATATTTTTCATCAAGTACTATTTTTCCTTCAACGCCTTTTGCACCTGTTGGTTGTATTGGCATACCTTCAATATCTTTAAACTCGGTATGTATAGTTCCGATAGATTCTAGTTCGATTTTCATATTTTTTAATTTAAATTTTAATTTATTTAAAACAATCGAATATTTGATATAAAATATATTGGGAATAGTAGGTTCTTCTATAACGTTGGTGGTAGGTGGTGGATTTTGATTAAAAAAATAAGTTAGTAGGTAATTATTCTTTACCTACAATAATTTCAGTTGATTTGATGATAGCTGTTGCATCATCTCCTTCTTTTAAACCGAGCTTTTCAACGGATTCTTTGGTAATTAAAGCTGTAATTTCACCAGGTTCTTCAACTTGGATTTTAACACTAGCCATAACTCCACCAGTTTTAATGTCAGTTATTTTTCCATTCATTTTATTTCTAGCACTAATTTCCATTTTAAAATCTCCTTAGAATATTTTTAATAATATATCAGTATCGAATTGCATATAAATCTTTCGTTTTATGGAATATTAAAGGTTTTTGCATCGATTACATATTTTTTTACACATCGCTATTTGAAATATTGATATAAATAAAAATTTAAAAACTTTAAAAAAATGAATTTAATTATATGAAAATACTTGAGTTAAAATAGCTGTTGCATCATATCCAAAGACTGTCTGAAGTGCGAAAAATAGGAAAATCAGTGCCAGAACAACAAAAATAAACTTAAAGTTCTTTACTATTAAGTAAATAACTAAAAACAGGATTATTATTTTAATAAAAAAAATTAGAGGTATAAAAATCAACCTCCCGCCAATATGGTTTTAGTTCCATTATCTGAAATTTCTTCTTTTTTAAACTCAACATCATATTTTACTTTTTCAATTACTTCTCTTAGTGCATCAAGTGACTCTCCCCTGTGTCCACCTAATACTGCAACTAAAAACAGACTGTCTCCAGTGTAAAATTCTCCGATATAATGTATTACAGATATTTCAAAAACATTAAATTTGATTTTTGCATCTTCAATAATATTTTCAATGTCTTTTAAGGTTTTTTCTTTATCTGGAGTAGTTAATATGAGCTTTTCAAGGTTCATATTTTCTTCCTTTCCACGGACAATACCTTCAAAAGTAAAGATAGCTCCGGAATAATCCACCTTGTTGGACTTTTTCAAGTCTGCTATTAAATCAGCCATTGTTACTTTGTCTTCTTTTGCTTCAATAACTCTAACAACCATTTTTTAATCTCCAATTTCACTTATTTCTTTTATAGCTAAATTTTTTAATCTTTCAACACCATTTATTTCTTCTATAACATCTATTGTAGCTTGCGGAACAAGTTCCTGCCAGTTTTCATCTTCAAGCATTCTTCTTCTAATTTCTGTTCCTGACAGGTTCATTCTGTCATAAAGGGGCGGATTTTTGACTTCAAATCCTTCTTCATAAAATAACTGTTTTACTAATGAATTTCCGGAATAAACAACAGAAAACGGAGGTGTCATCATTTTAACATGAGCAACCCATATTGCATTGAAATTAATATCTTCCATAGGTATGATGTAATAGCTACCAGGGTCTATGTTATTTTCAATTAGGGCCTGGGTTAACATCACTACACGTTCTCCTGCAGTAAATGGATCTTTTAACTCATGACTTTTTTGAGCACTGCCGATTCCTATTACAATTTCATCCACTTCTTCTAGCGTTTTTTTAATGACTTCAATATGGCCATTATGGACTGGCTGCATTCTACCAATTAATATTCCACGAACTTTTTCCATATTAATCACTTTTTCAAATTGTCTAGTGTGTAAATTAATTTTTCTGCAGTATCATGCTTTTCTTGTATGGAATTTGTAATACATGTTTCCATTAATAAGGTGTTTATTCCCTGAGCAGCTATTGGCTCTGTAACTTTATGGGGGCTTGTACCTTCTGTAAAGTTAAAATTCTCAATACTTAAATTATCCGCTATTATTTGGGCATATCCATTTGTTTTTGCACTATTGTTTGATATTGAGTAAATAAAATTGGAATATTCATACTTCGGATCAATTTCATGAACATCAATTACAACAAATGGATTGTCTGCTTTTATATTAGGGACAATAAAGTCATGTGCCAGATTTTCACCTGCAGGTCTTGTGTCGTCACGTGAAGTTAAATTATCATTTGTAACAACATAGTAAATTACGAATTTTTTAGTTAAGTTATTGGTTCCGTTTTCTCCTGTAATATTGGCAATCGTTTTATTTACTTCTTCGTGGATTTCATGTTCTCTAGGATGAACTCCAAGGATTACCCCGACAGTATCATTGGAAGAATTGTTCCCGGCTATAATTTTATAAACAGTCCCGTTTTCATTACTTCCAACAGTTGTCATATTATAGCAGTTTTCACTATCACTCTTCTTTTCAGGGTGACTGATAACAATTGCAGTGTTTATCAGCACAACACCTATTAGAATGATTAGAATTAATTCGTACTTTGCTTTTTTATTCATAATTAACAACTTAAAATTATTTGTTCAGTTATTTATTTTATTTTTAGTATAATAAAAGTTTTTGTAAAATTATATAAAACAGGTTGATTAATAATTAAAGTATAGTAAACTTGATTAATGGAGTTTTCATAATGGAAAAAAAGAATATGATAATAATAGCTGCAGTTGTTATTTTAGCTGTTGTAGTTGTTTCAGGTTTTATTTTTATTTCTGGTAGCTCTGATGATTCATCCAAAGAATCAACCTCATTTTCTTCTCCTTTTATGGCGGGTAGTTTTGTAGGTAATGTTTCTTTGGAAAATGATTCTCTGGAGTATGTTCATTCTTATAAAGATAAGGCTCATGATATAGAATATAATATTACTACAATGGACAATGCATCTGCATTAATGGAAATTTATGAATTCCAGGGTATTGAAGGTCCTGAAAAAAGAACTTTCAACGGTCAGGAATGGAATATTTACTTTGGTGAAGCTGTTCCCAATAATGGAGATAATAATAATTCTACTAACTCTAAAAGTACAATGGGAATTATCATCTGTGAAGTTCAAAAAGAAAACCAGGGTTATGTAATCAATATAATCTTTGGAAATAATTCAGATGTTAACTTTACTAAAAACACTTATGGTGATTCATATATTAATTATGTAGAACCGTTGCTCAAAACTATTAGTTTAAAAGAAAGTAAGGATGTTCCATCTGTAGCTGAACAGTTCGGTTTGTCTCAGGATGAATTTAACCATCAAATTGATTTGATACGTCAATATGAAGCAGGAAATACTTCTGTATTGGAAGGCAGTGTTTAAATGAAAGTTACAGTTTTTCATGCAAATGAATGTGATAGAAAGAAGTGCACTTCTATCAAAATGGAAAAATTAGGTAAATGTAAATTGGTATATAATATTAATAAAATACCTAGTGGAGCTGTTGTGTTAAACCCGTTTGCCCAAAAAGCTGTTTCATATGAGGATTACAGATATGTTCACAGAAGGGGAGTTGTAGGGCTTGACTGTTCCTGGAACGAAGTGTCAAGTTCTAAAAAATTCTTCTCTTTATCCAAATATCACAGATCCCTTCCCTTTTTAATAGCCACCAATCCTGTTAATTACGGAAAACCTTGTATTTTATCTACAGTTGAAGCTGTTTCAGCTACTTTATATATCACCCGTTTTAAAGATGAGGCAAAAGATATTTTGGATGGTTTTAAATGGGGTCATACATTTTTGGAATTAAATCATGATCTTTTAGAAGCTTACAGTGAAGCTGATACTAGTAAGGATGTTGTCAGGGTTCAAAATGAATTTTTAGAATCTAAAGAATAATTTTTGGATTCTTTCTTTTTATTATTTATTTAGGTGTAAAATCGCTTTATTCTTACTGATTATTTCCATATTCATGATTTGATTTTTGTTATTGCTGTTGTAGGTTTGATTTTATATGGGAGTTATAAATTCCGGAAATAAAAAGGGTTTTAACTAAACATTTAAATACTATTAAAACAAAATAATTTATTAATAGTTATGATAATTAAAATTCTTATTTTGTTTCATAACATATTTTCTTTAATTAAAATTACGTTTTTCATGATTATAAGGAGGAGTTATCAATGGCAAGATTTGAAGAAGCAGAAAACAGAATGTTTAATGTTAAAATCTGTTTAAAATGTAATGCTCGTAACCCTGCTGCTGCAACCACTTGTAGAAAATGTGGTTACACAGGTTTAAGGTTCAAAGCAAAAGAACCAAGAGGATAATCTTATTCTCTTTACTTCAATTTCTTTTTTTATAAAATTTATTTCAGTACTTTTTAATAAGCTATTTTATTATTTTAATTTGATTTTTAATCTGTTTTCATTGTTTTTACATTAAATTTAAGAGTTCTATAAACATTAATTTAATATAATATTGTCTACACAAATAACTATATTAAGATATTTATATAGGGATTTTTATGGAAATGGTCGAAGAACATATTAAAGGTATATTAAAAAATAGGAAAATTCATTTTACTTTAATTGATCCTGATGAACAAACACCCCAGGAAGCTTTAAAAATAGCTGAAGAAGCTATTCTTGGTGGAACTGACGGAATTATGATTGGAGGATCAACTGTTAATAATGATGAAGTTGATGAAACTTGTAAAATATTATCTGAGAATATAGAAGTTCCAATTATTTTATTCCCTGGAAATATTAATAGTGTAAGTAAATATGCAGATGCAATTTTCTTTATGAGTTATTTAAATTCTACCAATCCTTATTGGATTTATGGTGCTCAGGCATTAGCTGCACCAATTGTAAGGCAAGCTGGAATTGAAGTTTTACCAATGGGTTATATGGTTGTTCAGCCTGGAGGAACTGTTGGATGGGTGGGAGATGCCAAATTAGTACCTAGAAACAAACCAAAAATACCTGCAGCTTATGCGATGTCTGCTGAACTTTTAGGAATGAGATTTTTCTACATTGAAGCAGGTTCCGGAGCAGATAAACCGATTCCACCAGAAATGGTAGGATATACTAAAAAAGCTACTGAAGATATGGTAATTATTGTTGGTGGAGGTATCCGTGATGGTGAAGCTGCATATACAGCAGCAAAAGCTGGCGGGGATATAATTGTTACCGGAACAGTTGTAGAAGAAACCAATGATGTTAGGGGTAAAATTGAAGAAATTACAGCAGCTATTAGAAAAGCTTCAATAGAATAGTTTTCAAATACTCTTAGCTAATTTTTTTATTATTTAACTAACTTATTTTTTATTAGAGATTATGTTAAATTCATTGTATATTAAAGCAGCCAGTAAAAGGGGATCCATTAAGGAAATCATACCTGAACTTGAAGGAAATTCCATTGTTTCAGATAACTGGAGCGAAAAAAATATTACAAGCAGTGATGATGAGTTTTCAATAGGTGCAGGTGACGGCAGTTTCAATAAAAAGAAATTTTTAGGATTCAACTTTTATGCAGTAGCTGCTGAATCATTAATTTTTGACGGACAGCTTAAAACAATTGAGCAAAGTGACATTGACAGATTTCCGTATTTGTCATATTTGGATGAATTTTTAAGTAATTATATGTCTATTTTTGAGCTTAAATGCTGTTTAAGTTCTCTTGAGGAATATAATGTGGATTATTATTTGATTGACGGATCTATTTATGGTGATTTGCAAAATCCGTTTCCAAAAGGTGTTGAAACATCTGCCAAGGCCAAAAAAGAGTTAATATCTGCTACATTAAATGATTTTGAAGAAATGGTTAAAAATCCGTCTGATAAAAGTGTTTATTCTCCAAAGTTATTCAATAAATATTTTAAAATTTATCAGGAGTATAAATATCCCTACACTTTGTATTTAACAACTATCGAAAGATTGGTGGTCTTGAAAGAAATTTTAAAAAATTCCAGAAAAATGATAGCTATTTCTAAAAGTTCTTCAAATAATGATATTTTTCATAGTAATATGCCGGATATAGCTATTTTTGATAAATACACTCAAAAGGAAGGTATTTCAAAGGTAATTCGTAAAAAAGTATCAAAAGACATCAACACCACTTTTCCAGTTTTTGATGAATTTTTTAAAGATTTGAAATTTACAATTTTTTATTTAAGATTAGCTGATTATAAAAATGTATTGAAAGTGGAACTGCCTTATGAGGCTTCTATGGCAGAAATTGAGGAAATTGCCACCAAACTTAAAAAGTTTTCAACAAATGGATATCCATATCTGCTTAAAAAAGCACATAATGATGTGGTTATTTCAGATAAAAACATAAAAGAGCTTATTAATATAGCTAAAGTTCGTGAAAAATCCGGCAGGGAAATGTTATAAATTAAAGATGTGATATTTATGATTATAGGAAGATGTATAGGGGAAATTTCATTATTGGAAGTAGATTTTATTTCAAATTCAATGCCTCAGGTTGGAGAATATGTTTCTATTAGATATGATGGAAAAAATGTATTGGGAATGATTGAAAACTTGGTTAGAGGTAATGTAGCATTAAATAGTGAAATATATGATGTAGATGACATTGAAACAATAACTCAGGTCAGCGGAAATGATTTGTATGTTAAAGGAAAAGTTCGTTTGCTTGGTGATGTAGATGATAATTTAAAGCTACCAAGAATCCCAGCACCTCCTGGAACACCTATAACAAAAGCCGATGATGAAATTCTAAAAAAAGTCTTTAATTTAAAAAATCCCCTTAAATTAGGAACATTAGTTAACCAGAGTGATGTTGAAGTTAATATTGATGTAAACTCTATTATGAACAGGCATTTAGCTATTTTAGCTATGACCGGAGCAGGTAAATCAAATACAGTATCTGTTTTAATTGACGGATTATTAAAATATAATGCTCCTGTTTTTGTTTTTGATATGCATGGGGAATATGTGGATGCCACATTTACAAATGGTGAAGTAAATATTATTGAACCTGTAATAAATCCAATATATATGTCCTTTTCAGAAATTAAAAATTTAGCCAATATTAAAGGTTCAGCCCACATTCAGGAAAGATACTTCAGAAAAGCATTTAAGGAAGCCCGTGAGGTTATAAGCAGTGGAGGATCTAGCTCCAGAGACTTTTTAGAAATTATATTTGTAATTTTAGAAGATTGGTATAATGATGAAACACGCAGCTCCAACGAGAAAAATAAAATTATGGATGTTATGAATAAGGTTGAAGATTTAAGGGAAAAATATGATAATCTTTTCAATATAAATAAGGGTAATATTTTAGGAACTATTCAGATAGGCAAAGCTAATGTTTTGGATTTAAGTCAGGCTGATGAATCAATTGCTGAAGTTCTTGTAAGTCACATTATGAGAAATTCCCTTCAGTATAGGAAAAACGCAGTTCATAAGACAAGCAATAAAACACTTGATTTTCCGGTATTTTATATTCTTGAAGAAGCACATATTTTAGCTCCTAACAAAAGGGATTCAAACTCTAAATTCTGGATTCAAAGAGTAGCCAGGGAAGGACGTAAATTTGGTTTAGGGTTATGTTTGGTAAGTCAATCTCCAAAGACAGTGGACCATGACGCATTGTCCCAGATGAATAACATGATTATTTTAAGATTGGTGGAACCTGAAGACCAAAGACATGTACAGTCAGCTAGTGAAAGCCTGTCTGGAGATTTGGTAAAGCAGTTACCTTCTCTAAATGTCGGTGAAGCTATTTTAACAGGACTTATGACAAATGTTCCAACACTGGTTAAAATTGATGAATTTAAAGGCCGTAGACATGGTGGAGACTTGGATGTTGTGTCTATATTAGCTAATTTTAAAGAAGATGAAGCTGAAGAAATCAAAAAACAGGAAGAAGACAGTTTTAATTTAGGTTATGACTATTGATTCCTTTTTCCATATTACTTTTCTAATGCTACCATAGTATTAAATATATTATTAACTATATAATTAATTGTTAAATGCTTTAATTTTAGAGTGTTTATTGGTTATATAAAAATTTTAAAAGGTAATATAATGAAATTTGCACATTTGGCAGATACTCATTTAGGTTATAGACAGTTCGGATTGCTTGAACGGGAAAAAGACTTTTATGAAGTATTTGATAAAATTATAGATAAAATAATCGAAGAAAAGGTCGATTTTGTAATACATAGTGGAGATTTATTTGATTCAGCAAGACCGTCACCAAGTGCTCTTTTAGCTTTTCAAAAAGGTTTGCTTAAACTGAAAGGTGCAGGAATACCAATGTATGCAATTGCAGGAAATCATGATATTGTAAACCGTAACGGAGCTATACCTCCTCAAGTTTTATTTAAAAAATTTGGTTTAAAGTTAATAAGCCCTATTAATACAAATTATATGCATGATGATGTTTTTATTGCAGGACTGCCTTTTTATCCGGCTTCCCAAAACAAAAATCTTAAAAGCAAATTAGATGAATTATCTAAAAAAGCAGAAAATCACGAAAAATCTATTCTTGTTTTACATCAGGGAATTGACAAATATTTTAATCTACAGTATGAATTGGAAATTGGTGATATTCCCGATAATTTTGATTATTATGCATTAGGCCACATTCATAATTATATCTGTGATGATTTTGGTAAGGGAAAACTCGTTTATCCAGGTTCAACTGAAACTTGGAATGTTAGTGAGTTAATAGACCTTAAAAAGAATGGTAAAGGTTTTATTGTAGTTGATTTAGACGGACCGAAAATGAATGTTAAAAGAGTTGCTATGGATATTCCCCGTGAATTTATTGTAAAAACAATTGATTATAGAAATTTAGGTGCTGAAATAGATTCCATTAAAAATACAATAAAAGATTTTGATAAACAGCCTATTTTAAATCTTAAAATTAACAATATAGATTCAAACATAGGTGAAATCTATGAATTCATTAATAGGGAACTTGGTGATTTGGCATTAATGATTAGACCTACATTCAATGTACTTGATAGGGAAGTGGATGTTGATGCCATCATTAATGATGAAAATGCTTTAGGTCCTAAAGAGCTTTTAATCGATGAATTAAAGGAATATGACAGTGAAGACGTTAATAATTTAGCTGTTGAATTATATGATTTGCTTTCAAAAAATAAAACAGAGGAATCTGAGGACTTGATTAGGCAGTTTTTCAATGAAAAATACAATATTATACGTGATGATTCCGGTGAGGAAATAACTGAAAACAAAGCTGAAGACGGTCAGGTAAGATTTAGTGGGGCTATTCAATGATTTTTACAAAATTAACATTAAACAATTTCAAATCCTATGGTCATGAAGTTATTAAGTTTGGTGATGGGATTACAGTTATTGTAGGGGAAAATGGTGCTGGAAAATCTACTATTTTAGAAGCTATTAGTTTCGCATTATTTAAACAACATACTGCTAAAAAAATTGATGATCTGGTAAGAAATGGCAGTGATGAAAATATGTATGTTGATTTGGAATTTGTTTCCAATGGTAAAGAATATAAAATTCATCGTGAAAAAACCAAATCAGGTTTGAAATCAACACTTCTTAAAAAAACTACTTCTAAAGGCCAATTTATCCCATCATGTGCTGGAGATAAAGAGGTAGCTAATGAAATCCAATCTATTTTGGATATTGATTCTGATTTGTTTTTAAATGCAATATACATAAGACAGGGGGAAATTGCAGAACTGGTTGATAAAACCTCATCTGAGAAAAAGCAGTTAATCGGAAAATTATTAGGTTTGGATTCCCTTGAAAAAGCATGGAAAAACTTGCAGCCAATTATCAGCAACTATGAAAAAACCCAGTCAGAACTTAAAGGTAAGTTATTTTCATCTGAAGAATTAAAAGAGGAATATGATCATAAAAAAGCATTGTTAGGCAGTCTTAAAGAAAAAGGACTTGATTTAGAAAAACAAATTGAAGAAGTCAAAGAGATGAAAGCTGAAAAGCAAAATGAAAAAACCAATATGGAAAGGGAAAAGGAAATCTTTGATAACTTCAATAACAATTTGGATGCTGAGAAAAAAAGATTGGAGTCTCTTGAAAATGATAAAAGAACACTTCAAGATAATTTGGATGAAATAAAAAAAGCTGAAGAGCAAATTGCAAGATTGGAAAAATTTGTTAAGAAATTGCCCCTGTATCTTGACTTTGAAAAGTCTGTTACAAGCATTCAACAGTTAGAGCTTGATAAACAAAAAATTGAAAAAGATTTGGATTCAATTGCAACACAGGAAGAACTTTTAGCAACTAAAAAAGAGGGATATAATAAATTTTTAGCAGCTGATGAGCAGATTGAAAAATTAAACAATCAAAAAATCAATCTGGAAAAAGAATTGGCTACTCTTACCCAGCTTGAAAAAGATAAAAAGCAACTTCTCAAATCAATTGAAGGAAATAGAAATGAAATTGAAAGGTTCTTTTCTGTAACTAAGGATAATCTGTATGATAACGGTTTGTCTCAGGATATTCTGACAGATGTTGATAATTTCACTCAGTTGGAAGAGGTTACTGACAACTTTAGTGAAGAAGTTTCCAATAAAGTTAAGGATTTAAGTCTTGAGATTATTTCTAAAAATGAGGAAATTGTCAAATTTAAACAGGCTATTGAAACAGCACAAAAACCTTTAGATGAATTGGGAGATGTTGAAAATAAATGTCCTGTCTGTCAGTCTGATATCAATCCTCAAAAGAAAAATGAATTGATTGATTCTTATAATAATGAAATTAAGATTAATGAAAAATCTATTGAGGAAAATAAGGAAAATATCCGTCTTTTAAATAAAAATAAAGATAGTTTTGAAGAAAAATACAACAGACTCCAGGAATTATCTAAGGATATCATAGGATATAAAAACAAATTTGATAATTTAGAAAAAGATTTGGTTAGGCTTAATGAAATTGATGACGGACTGGAATCTAAAGAGTACACCAATACTAAATTAGGCGAACTTATATTGGATATCTCTAAAGAGAAAGTTGGACGTGAAGAAAATAAAGCGGATTATGATGCATACATAAAATCAAAAGGAGCTCTTGATGTTTTAAGCAGTAAAACTGAACTTCAATATAAGTTAAATCAGGTTAATAATGAAGTTGATGTCCATGTTAAAAACATTAAATTAGCTATTGATCAGGACCCTCATTTAAGTGGGGATATGAGTACTGCTGATTTGCAGGCACGTATTACTGATTTAAAAAATAAGGAAGAAGAATTTAATCAGCTTAAAGGTTTTGTTCAAAATAAAAAGGCTCTTGAATCTCAATTAATCTCTAAAAAAGATGATATAGGTGTTTCATTAAATCAGATTGAAATCCTGAAAAATAAAATAGAAGCTTCTGTTTATGATAAAGAAAAATACGAAAAAGTAATCTACTTCTATGAAGTCTATGAAAGAAGATATGATGAATTTGCAGGTGAGCTTTCAGAAATTAAAGGTCAGGCTAAAGAATTAATAGCTAATGTTAATGTTTTGGCAGAAAAAATATTAACTAACTATAAATTCCAGCAGGAATACAAAAACACTACTGATTATATTGATTTATTAAATCATATCAGAACATTGTATTCTAAAAATGGTATACAAAAAGAATTGAGGAACCGTTCAAGGCCGGTAATTCAGAAATACACTAAAGACTTCTTTGATGAATTTAACTTCAATTATTCTGATTTAACATTGGATGAGGACTATGAAGTAACTGTATTCGGTCCTGAAGGTGAAGCTTCAATGAGTATGGTAAGTGGTGGTGAAAAAATAGCTATTGCTCTTGCTTTAAGATTAGGTATTACTCAGGCTATGGCAAAAGGTGATTTGGACACTATTCTTTTAGACGAGCCTACAATACATTTAGACAGCTTTAGAAGACATGAGCTAATTAATTTGTTAAAAGATATGACTGTTTTACCGCAAATGATTATTGTAACTCATGAAAGCCAGCTTGAAAATGCTGCAGATAATTTGGTTAAAGTAGAAAAAAATAATGGTATTTCAAAAGTATCTAATTAGATACTTTTTATTTTTTTTTAAGTGATTAATGTTGGGATTTAGATTCTGCCTATTTCCTCAGCATTTTTTATTGCATCTACAATACAGTTTGCATTCCATCCTACAATTGTTGATGCTTCTTTTTCTAAACTTTCAGGAACTTCTTCAAGTCCGTGAGGTCTTACAAGAACTATTGGAATATCAAAGTTTTTACTAGCTTCAATTAAATCATTAAAATTTTCCTTATTATTGTTATACAAACCTGCTAAGAGGATTATAACATCTATTTTTTCAAAAAATTCTTTATTGGCTGTTGAATAAGACCCGGAAATGGATTCTTTCCATAAAAAATCAGTTTTAGAATATATTTGCTCGGTAAATTTTGCATATTCTCTGTTTTTGTCATAGCCGTTAGTGATGATAAGACGATATATTTTATTGTCATTTTCCTCTTCAAACATTATTTCACCTTTTAAATGAGTTATGAATGTTATAATATTTATACTTGAATAACAATAGTTTATACTGTTATAAAATATAAAGGTATTTTTTTATGAAAGCAGCAGTTATAGGTTTAGGTGTGGAAGGAAAAAAGGCAGTCAATTCTCTTTTAAGTCATGGTTGGGAGGTTTATGCCACTGATTTAAATAGTAATGTTGATTTATCAGATTTGGAATTGCCTATGATTTCAATGAATTTGGTCAGTGGTGGTGAAACTGTTTCCATTGTTTCTGATAATTTAACTGTTGATTTAGGTTTTTCAAATTCAAGTGCAATTGAAGAATGTGACGCAATAGCTATTAGTCCCAGTATGTACGGGGGAGCTTTTGCAGATAAATTGCTTGAAAAAGGCAAACTGTTAAGCAATGTTGTAACTAAACATAAAGACATTTTTACTATTGGCATTACAGGAACTAACGGTAAAACTACAAGTGTCCATATGTTAAAAAGTATTTTGGAAAATGCGGGCAAAAAAGTTTTAGTTGGCGGAAATGGTGGTGGAGGCTTTTCAGGTTACTATGATTTAATTTTAGAAGCGTCAAATGATGATTATGATATTTTAATTGTTGAAGTTTGTGATATGACACTTGATTTTTGCAATTACTGCTTTGATTTCGATATGGTGGGCCTTACCAATATTGGCAATGATCATATGGATGTTCATAAGACAATAGCCAATTATAAAAATACTTTGGTAAGATTCTTTGAAGGCAAAACGGTTTTTACAGCTTTTAATCAGGATTTCAATGCTGATTTTAAAGAAGTGGCCAGTAAAGCTATTCCTTTCTTTGAATATGATGAAAAATTGCAAGTTTGGGGCAGATTCAATGCATTAAATGCGGGTTTGGCTGCAGCTATAGCTACTGAGCTTAAAATACCTAAGGACATTATTATGGAATCTTTAGCTGATTTTAAAGCAGTTGAAGGCAGAATGAATGTTTATAAAATTAATAATGCTTCAATTTTTGTAGGTAAAACTGATAATTCAGATGCATTAACTTCAGTTTTAAATGAGAATGATTTCTATGCTTTATTTATAGGTACTCCAAGGGCTAATGAAGAACATAGATTAAGTATTTTGGATGAAGCGGTTAAATATAATCCTGAAGTTATTGTTCTGTTTCCGGGATTAGATGATACTGTTGATATGGGACTGTATCGTTTAAACAGACTTGGTTATGAGGGCAGAATTGAGGTAGCTAACTCATTAGATGAAATAATTGCTCTTATCGCTGAATTTTCTCATGAAGATGCACTTTTCATTGGAGGCAACGGTCAGGAAGCTATTATTGAGATTCAAGAAAGGATAAGGCTCTTGTCTGAAAACCTTTAGTTTGTATTCATTAGAATAAAAATATATAAATATAATAGTAACTAAATATACTATTGTTATATTATTATTGAAGGTGTTAAATAATATGAGTTATGAATGGAGAAGTACATCTATTAAGATAATATTGGCATTATTCTTTATTTCTTTACTTTTATTCGCATTTTCTTTTGTAAATCATACTGCATACACTGGTGAATCTTTTGCAAAGGATTATAATTTGCCTATTGGTCAGTCTATGTTTGAAGGGGATTCCATTTTAGGTGAAAATCAATCAATTCAAGTACCTTTGTTAGGTAATTTGCCTTTTATGGCTCATCAGATTAAAAGTCTTGATTTGCAGGGTATACTAATAACTTTAACAACTGGAACTGTTCCATTTGACTTTACTACAATATCCACTGAAGGTATAGATTCTTATGGTAAGGCACAGGGATTTGAAGGTCCTGGTTATTTGACTTATGAAGGTAATCAATTAGCTGTTAAAGCTCCGCATACTTATGTATGGGGTTACAGTGCACCTTATAAGATTTTAACCAAAACATCTGACGGTGTTGATGTTGTGGAAAATGGTACTGTTGTTGAATCAATTCCTACTTCAGAAATTAAAAATACTGATTTTGGAGGCAAGTATTACAATACTACAACTATTCAAAATTGGTACAATTATGATTCCGACAAATCTAACTTCACACTGGAACGCGGAATTGTTGACTTTTCTGACGGAAGAAACAATATAAGTGCGGGTAATGTGTCCATCATATTTGGTGATAATGTGTCCGATTATGTGGCAGCATATCCTGACGGCACTCCTATTGTATTGTATATGGGTAATGTTACAGAAGAAGATGGTGAAGTTTATTCTACTTCTTTAGGTTCTCACCCTGAATATGGAAATGGAGTAAGAGAATTTAATGCAAGATCTTTTGTAGATGCATGGAATAATACAGTAATTCCACCAAATTCAAGTGGAAATGGAAAAGCATATATTGATTTTGGTTCTGCTTCTGATAGTAATGCTCCTGGAGGCAGTGCTTCTCATGGTGTATGTCCGCCGGCTAGAGTATTAAGAGCAGCTGTTCTTGCTGAAGGATTTGGATTGCCAGTAGGTATGTGTGGAGATAATGATGCAGTATTATTTGGATTTAATCCTTCTGAAGATATTAAAGTTACAAATAATCATGATTATCCAGTCAAAATAGTAATGTGGACTGAAGGTTCAGGTACAGGTATGACAATTTATGGTAAGATAGAAAGATTCCTTCCAAGTTAAAGATAATTATTTATTTTTTACTTTACTTTTTTTTTTAGTGTTTATTATGACAGTTTCAGCTATTATTACCGCTGCAGGTAAAAATTCCCGTATGAGAAAGGATCAGATTTCCCGAAATATTTCAGTAAAAAACAAACTTGTTCTTCCGTTTCAAAATAAAACTGTTTTAGAGACAACTATTGATAATGCATTATCCTCAAATGTAGATGAATGTATTGTTGTATTAGGTCATTACAGTGATGAAATAAAAGAGGTTGTTTTTGATAATTATAAATATTCTGTAAAGTTTATAGAAAATAATCCTGTTGATGTAGGTTTATCAGTATCTCTTTTAAATGGTTTAAAAAATATCAGTTCTGATTTTGCACTTTGCATAACTGGGGACCAGCCGACAGTATCAAGTGAAACATTTAATGAAATGATTAATGTTTGTAAAAATTCAGATAATCCTGAAAAAACAATAGCTGTTTTAAGACGTAGAAAAACAGGTTTGTTAGACACTGCTGAAGGATTGGGAATGCCTTTTGTGGTATTTAAGGATAATATGATAACATATTTGGAAAATGAAAACGATAATTTAAATCCGATTTTAAGAAAAATATTTGGTGATGGTTACACTTTTTACGGAATAAAAGAAAAAAATGAGCTGGAATTATTAAATATAAATCATTATGATGATTATTTAAAGTTATTAGATAGCTTGTAGGTTTGAAATAACTTCTTCTAATTTTTCACCACTAATTCCAATGGTCATTTCATTATCTTTAATATCCGCAGCATTTCTGGAACCGTCACAGCCTAATGTAAAATTAACTCCTCCAGTTATAAATGGATTGGCTAAAGCGTCACCACAAAGTGATTGGATACCTGCAAAATTAGGTCTGACTTTATCTCCGGAAGAATAAACAATAGTTTGAGCTAATTTCATTCCGCCAACAGGTTCTGTAATTATTAAAACTACATCAGGTTTAAAAGTAGCTTCATCTAAAGGTGAATAAACAATTCCCCAGTATCTTTCTTTGATTATTGAAAGTTTTTCAGTAGCTGCTTTTGCGGTTTCCAAATCTTTAAATCTTCCTAATTCAAAATATTTTTCTCCACTAGCTAATTTAGGAGGCATATCTCTAAGACCGATAGCTCCAGCTCCACCTAAACAGGATTGCTGTTCAATGGTACTGTAAAATTTTTCTCCATATGATGCTTTTCTAATCATTTCACAATGTCTGACTTTTTCATCTATTAAATCATAGCCTTCAGGAAGCTCTTCTTCACTGGCTAATAATTTAACAGCTACAGCTTTACAGGTTAATTTAACATTGTCTTCAAGTATCTTACTATACTCTTGATTGGTTTCTAAACTACTCATAATATCACTTATTTATATATTATTTTAAGGAATAGTAAATTCTTTCGGTTTTGTTTTTTTATTTTTACAGAATGTTTTGAAATCACATGCATCACAGGTTCTTTCATCTCCCTGTGCTTTCCATGCGTCTTGAATTTTACAGCCTTTGATTTCTTTAATTAAAGATGATTCAATATTATTCACAACATTGTCGAATTCATTTAAAGCTTTTTCAATTTCATCATCGTTAATATTAATTATTCTGATTGATCTTGCTGTTTTAAATTCTGAACTTAATTCCGGAACCTTAACGTCTTCATCCCAGTTTTCAATTAATGCAACATCTTTTTTAAATTCACCCTCTTTTGGAATGTCCGTCAGGTTATTGTGAATATCCTGCTGAACAACAATCAAATCCTCTTTTGACGGAACAAGTTCATTTAAATAGAAAATAATTCCTGCAACAATTGGTTTGGCATCTGCCTGCTGACGTCTAAGCCAGGCATATGTTAAAATTTGCCATTTGTGGCGAATCCATGTTTCATCATCTTCCCTTTGATTTGAAGGTCTTCTCATTCCCTTATAATCAATGATTACTTCGTATTCATCACAGTCAATGCTGTTTATATGTTCCTGGAACTCTTTGTCATTTTTTAAATATTCAATAATCTTATTTCTGTAGGAATCCAATGTGGTTTGTCGGGTATTTTCAATTGTTTCATTAATTTTCAATGAGCTTAAAACATCAATAACACCATTAATTCCATAATAATTGGAACGGCTGGTGTTTTTGTCGTAATGGGGCATATTTCTGATTCCTTTTATCAGCAATTCTGCAGAATCAATCAGCGGGAATAAATGAGGACCCCAGTAATTAATAGCTCTTTCGGCTCTTGCGCTGGCTAATTTTTTATGGTCTCTTTCATTGACATCAACATTTTCATTACTTGGATGATTTGTTGAAAAGAAATGTTCTTTCGGAGGATAAAGCCCTCTTACCTGCAGCCTTGCATCAATCATATTTTCAATAGGTCTGATATCTTTTTTCCAGTCCCATGGAAACGGTGTTTTATTCAGTTCCCACTGCAGGTAAGCTTCTTCCATTACTCCGTGTATAAATTCTCCAAACCATAATTGGATAGGCATTGACGGAGGAAGAGTACCTTTATTTTGATATCTGTACTGTAAATTACAGGTTAAAAAGGAGAGCAAATCTCCAGTTAAACTATATTCCGGAATCATATATGCTTTAGATCTTGAAGATAATTTCATTTTTTAAGTCTCCTTTTTCATATTAAATATATTTCATCAAATCCGACTAATTGTTCATCTCTGTTCCAGCCAAGGGCAACATTAGGAATTTGTTTAAGGTTATTGTTAACTGCATATCCGTCAAGTGACGGCAATAATCCAATAAGAAGTAAAACATTTTCAGCTCTGGAAAATGCAACGAAATAAAGTCTTGTTAAATCATCAAATGATCTGTCCTTTTCACTTCTTTCTGATTCTCCAAGAGAACTGAAACAACGTACACTATCTTCAATGCTTCTGTTTTTAGGTTCCAGTTTCGGAAATCTTAAATTTTGAGTATTTACTGTGTTCTTTTTAAATCTGCTGCCTACATCAACAATTACTAAAGGAAACTCCAATCCTTTAGATTGATGAATAGACATTATGTTTATTCTGTCATCAGGCAGTGTTTCAAGAAGATCTTCATCAATTCCAACCCCTCCGGTAGCTATTGGAATGAAAATATTCCATATAGCTTCAAGAACAGATTCCCTTTCGGTTTTTGAATTGGTAAATACAATATTTCCAGAATATTTATTGAAAAATCCCGTTTGTTTAATTGACCTTGTAATAGCTTCTAAGTATACAATTCCTTCAACATCATCCTGAAGTTCTTCAATCCATGTAATCAATTTATATGCTAATTCCATTAAACTTGCACTTTCTGGCCATTTGTCACGGTTTTTAGGGTGGCGGTTTTGCCATGAAATCACAAATTCAGATAATGAAACAGGTTCGTTTGGTTCAGGTTTTGATTTAATGTGGTCTATTGCCCGGTATCTCCAACGGTTCATATTTTTGTCAGCTAAATTCTGGATTTGCTTATCGGATTTTTGGATTATTCCATGAGGATCAATGCATTCTAGAATTAATCCGCAAAATATTTCAACTTGTTTTACATCCTGCAGGTCTCTTCCTTTTGGATTAAAAACTTCAATAGGTTTTTTCAGTTTTTTAAGATTTTTCCTTAAGTAAAAATTAAATGTGGGATTGCTTCCTTTCATTTCTTTAGGAGAATATGATAAAATAGCTATGTCTGATGCAGAGCCGTATTCTTCATCTAATTTTAATGTAATTTTTTCTAAATTTTTGCTTTTTTTAGCATTATTCTGTTTTTGTTTATTAATGGATTGTAAGTTGGAATTGCCATTTAATGTGTCATAATAATCCTTATTCAATATTCTTCTGATTTTTAGAGAGGCTTCTCCATTGTTTATGAGATTATTAATTAACAGGGTTAAATCTCTGGCTAACATTTGAGGGTTATTTCTGAACATTCCTAAAACGGGCATTTTATCTTTGTCAAAATCGGGAGCAATGATTTTAGGTTTTTCATCTACTCTGGCTTTTTGATATTCTTTATCCAGTTCTACAAAATGGTTGCAGTGATTGATAATATTTTCACTGGATCTGTAGTTGGTTTTTAAATTAATTTCTTCAACATTAATTCCCAACCTGTCATGAGCACGTTTTTTGAAATTTGTAAATAAGTCTACAGTAGCTCCTCTAAAACGATAAAGGGACTGGTCATCGTCACCTACAACAGTTATGCTACCATTATTTTTTAGACCGTATTTGGCTATTGTAAAATAGATATCTTCCTGAATCAGATTGGTGTCCTGATATTCATCAATTAAAATGATTTTTATGTTGTCTAAAAAAATGTCCAATTTATGATTTTTAAGTTTATTTAGAAATTTAAATTCAAGCATTGGGAAATCTATAATATTTCTTTTTTTCAATTCATCTTCGTAATCTTTTATACAGTTGAGAGTTAATTTGGCTCCGCTACATTCTTCAAATTTATCATAGATTTCATCAAAATTCACCTGGTCATAGTACATTCTGTTTTTCATATTTAGAATGATTTCTGCCATTTTTGAGGGTTCTTCCAGTTTTTCTTTAGGTGTAAAGCTTTTAAGATATTCCTTTAAATTTTCATTTAAGTATATATTGTCTTTAAGAAGAATATTTGTCATAGCGGACTTTGTAACGAAATCTTCAATTACCAATGGTTGATTCGTTCCAGGCTCTCTATGAATTCTCAGTAAATCTTCAGCTACACTATCAGTAGTTCCAATATTGATTTTGTTTAAATCTATCTTTTTTTCAATGAAATCCATTAATTCCATTTCTTTAACAGGATCATCTTCAACAATGTTGTCTAAAAGATAGTTTTTAATTTGATCTCCCCAGCTTAAAATACGTGAATGCAGTTCATTTGCTGCTTTTCTAGTAAAAGTAGTTGCTAAAATTTCATCTGGAGCAATATCATCAACAAAAATATATTTAAGTATTTTAAGTACAATTACAGTAGTTTTTCCGGATCCTGGTCCTGCTACTATGAAAAGAGATTCATTTGCATGAGATGAAATAGCTTTTTTTTGATCTTCATTTGAAGAAATGTTCCTTTTCAGTGTGTTTACAACAATATCTTCAAATTCTTCGTAACTAATCATTGTTGTCCTCATTTTGTTAATTATTTATTATTTATATATGTTAACTATATAAAATACTCTACAGAGCATTTGATAAGTATCATTTACACGAATAATTTAAATATTTAATTTATTCATATATTATTTATTAATGGATAACTTTTTTTCAAGATTATTATGACCAAATCAACAATTGATATGTTTAAAAATGATGTGAGGTACAGGGACAGAATAGCTCATGTAGAAACTATTCCTGCCAGAAAAGCTAGCTATAAAAAAGTTGATAATTTAAATCCTAAAATTGTTGATTATTTAAAGTCAAAAAATGCTAAATTATATAAACATCAATCAGAAACTTATGAGGCCATTCAAAATGATGAAAATGTAATCATTACAACACCTACAGCTTCAGGTAAAACATTGGCTTTCAATTTGCCGATTATGGAAACAATGATTGAAGATGAAGATGCCACAGCATTATATATTTACCCTGCAAAGGCTCTCTCAAACGATCAGCTCCATGTTTTGGAAAATCTTGAAAAATCCTTGGACATTAAAATTAATCCTAATACATATGACGGGGATACTCCAAAATCCAAAAGATATGATATTCGTCAAAAATCAAGGATTATTCTAACAAATCCCTATCAGCTGCATCTTATTCTGTCCTGGCATCACCAGTGGAAACGTTTTTACAGCAATCTGAAATTCATTGTCATTGATGAATCCCATTATTATAAGGGTATTTTCGGCTCAAATGTGGCTTATCTTATTCGAAGACTAAAAAGAATAGCTAATTTCTACGGAGCAAATCCTCAGTTTATATTATCTTCTGCAACATTGGCCAATCCATTGGAACTGGCTAACAGATTAACAGGTGAGAAGTTCAGATTAGTGGATAATGATACATCTCCAAGCGGAGAAAAAGATTTTATATTGTACAATCCATTCAGAAATTACAGAAGAAAAAAACACAACAGTGAAGAGGCACCTTCTGTACACATTGAAACAGAAAATATATTTGTTTACCTAATGTTAAAAGACATTCAAACATTATGTTTTACTGTTTCACGTAAAATAACTGAATTAATAGCTATGTGGGCTAAAAAAGACATGGATAATATTAAGAAAAAATTGACCCACAGAATAACTGCATATAGGGCAGGTTATCAGGCAGATGAAAGACGTGAAATTGAGGACGGATTGAAATCACGTAAATATCTTGGAGTTACATGTACAAATGCTTTGGAATTAGGTATCAATATAGGTTCACTTGATGCAGTTATTATTTCAGGATATCCCGGAACTATGATTTCCACATGGCAGCAAAGCGGAAGGGCAGGCAGAAGCAATCAGAAATCATTAGCTATTTTGGTTGCCTTTGAAAATCAGCTAGATCAGTATTTTATGAATAATCCTGATTTCTTTTTTGATAAACCTCATGAAAATGTAATAATTGATTTGTCAAACCATATATTGCAGGAAGCCCATTTATTGTGTGCCGCTAAAGAATTAACTCTTAAAAAAGATGAAGCTATGGATTATTTTGGAGTGGATAAAGAAGTCCTGGACAAATTGGTTTCTAAAAAGGATTTATATCAAAATCCCCGTGGAGATTATATTTACCCATATGATGACAATCCGGCAATGTCACATTCTCTTGATCAGTTATCCAATGATGAATTCAGAGTAATGAATAATGGTAAACTTTTAGAGGTTATGGAACGCTCACAGGTTTATAGGGAAGCACATGAAGGAGCTATTTTAATTAATAAAGGTGAAACATATCAGGTAGACAGTGTTAATTTAGCCAGTCATTTTGTAAATGTTTCTAAAAACACTGTAGATTATCATACCATGGTTTTAAATAAGGTACATATCAATATTGAGAAAAAATTATCCAAAACAAAATACGGCAATTTAAAAATCCATTTCGGTGAATTAACTGTAGAGGAAGACTATTACAGATATAAGAAAATGCATTTTTCAAAAGTAATCGGACAGTTTAATTTAGATTTGCCACCTTTAAAATTCAGAACAAAAGGATTATGGTTTACAGTTCCACGTGAAGTTAAAAATAATCTTGAAGATTTATATAAAGGTGAAGAGGAAGTCTTTGAAGGTGGACTTCACGGTGCGGAACATGCATTAATAGGTTTGTTTCCGCTTCATGTAATGTGTGACAGATTTGACATTGGAGGATTATCTACAAATTATCATGAAGACACTCAGGAAGCTACAATATTCATTTATGATGCTTATGAAGGTGGAATTGGAATAACACAAAAAGCTGTTGATGTATTTGTTGATTTGTTAAAATCTACAAGGGATTTGCTTAAAAATTGTAGCTGTCATGACGGATGCCCTTCATGTATTTATTCTCCGAAATGCGGAAATGATAATAAGCCACTTCACAAAAAAGCAACTGAATATATTTTAAATTATATGTGTGACCTGATTTCACAAAATCCTAAAAAAACAGCTATTGAAAAAGTTGAGAAAAATGAAATTGAAGAGGTTTCTACTAATGATATAACTCTTGAAACATTATATGAAGAAGCTTATGATTTATATTCACAAGGAGATTATTTCAACTCAAAAGAATCATTAAATGAGCTGGTTGAAATTGATGATGAATATGCTGATGCATGGGCTTTATTTGGTAGAATATTATATGAACAGGGTGACAGAAATGGAGCCAAAATGTTTACAAAAAGGGCTCTAAAAATTGACTCTGCCAACGAAGATGCTAATGAATTATGGTTAGAATTAAAATAATTTATTTTATTTTATTTAGTTTAATTTGTTACAATTTTTTTGAATACTAAATGGAAATACAGTAGGAAACTTTAAATATTTTCAATGTTAATATATGCATAATATGATAATTGTATTGGTTTTTTAATTGAATTATGGAGGGGTATTATGGTTAGTCCAATAGTAGCAGCTATTATTTCTTTCTTCTTCCCTGGTATTGGTCAAGTAGTACAAGGTGAAACCAAGAAAGGTATAATAATGTTTGTTGCAGCAATTGTTATTTCAATTATTTTAACTTACGCATTAGGTACCATTGGTAATATTATTTACTTAATATATGCTGTATATGCTGCATACGATGCTTATAATATGGGATAAATTAATTTTTATCCATTATTTTTTTATAAAACTTTTTTTTTAAAACATAAATTTTGCTGATTTTCACATTAATTAACAATATTTATTAATCATCCTAACTATAATTATAATATTAAGATTTTTTTCTGAATATGTAGGAGAAATAAAATGCATGAATTATCTATGGCTCAAGGAATAATAAATGCAGTAATAGATACTGCAGAAAGTAACAATGCAACTGAAGTTACTGAAGTTGGTATTGAAATTGGCAGATTGGCTATGATAAACCCTGAACAGTTACGTTTCATGTTAAGCGTTTTAGTGGAAAATACCATAGTTGAAGATGCCGATATTAAAATTGAAGAGATACCTGTTGAAATTGATTGTCCTGAATGCGGATTTAAAGGAGTAGCAGAACTGGATGATAAAGATCACTATGCTCCAATTGTAGAATGTCCGAAATGTGGAAATAAAAGAATATCTATTTTAAACGGAAAAGATTGTGTTGTTAAAAATATTGTTATTGAGAAACCTGATGATGATTAGATAGGAGGAATTGATTATGCATAATGTAGCTGATGTAGAAGTACAAAAAAATATCATGGATGCTAATAAAAGATTAGCAAATAGAAATAAAGAAAATCTTGAAGAAAAAAACATTTTCTGTGTTGATTTTGTTGGAGCTATTGGTTCCGGTAAAACTACATTAATTGAAAACATTATTGAAAATACTGATGATAAAATAGGTGTAATTGCAGGAGATGTAATTAGTAAATTTGACGCAGGCAGAATAGAAAAACATAATGCTCCAGTAGTTGGTTTAAACACAGGTAAAGAATGCCATTTAGATGCTCATTTGGTAGGTCATGGACTTGGAGATTTACCGTTAGACGATTTGGACATGGTTATTATTGAAAATGTAGGTAATTTAATCTGTCCTGTTGATTTTGACTTAGGTTCTCACATGAGAATTGTTGTTGTAAGTGTTACTGAAGGTGATGATACTGTAGAAAAACACCCATTGATTTTCCAAACTTCTGATTTAGTTGTTATTAATAAAGTGGATTTAGCTGATGCTGTTGGTGCAGATGCTGATAAGATGGTTAATGATGCAAAACGTTTAAATCCAGATGTTCAAGTTATTAAAGCTAGTTTAAAACAGGGTGAAGGTTTATCAGAAATCATCTCAGCTATTAATAAACAAAAAGATAGTTAAGGTGGTTTCATTGAAAATATGGATTGATATTTCAAATGCACCTCATGTAAGGTTTTTTAAAGATGTCATTAAATATTTGGAATCTGAAGGAGAAGATTTAATAATTACAGCCAGAGACTTTGGAGATATTCATAAACTGATGAATATGTATGATATAGACTTTATTTCTGTTGGAAAACATGGAGTAAGTTTATATGATAAGCTTAAAGAAAGTACTTCACGTGTTTATGAACTTGTAGATGTTATTAATGATGAAAAGGTGGATGTTGCACTTAGCAAGCATTCTATTGAACTTCCAAGAATAGCATTTGGTTTGGGAATTCCAAGTTTGTATGTTTTGGATAATGAACATGCATTAGCTGCAAATAAATTAACTCTCCCGTTATGTAACAGAATTATCACACCAAATAAAATTGATATCTGGAAATTAATGCAATTTGGAGCAGACCCTAACAGTATCATTCCATATAACGGAACTTCTGAATTGATGCATTTTAAGAGCTTTGAATATAACGACAATATTTTTGATGATTTGGACCTTAAATTGAAATATCCAAAAACTATTTTGATGAGACCTGAACCATCTTTAGCATCTTATTTAGATGCAGATTGTCATAAATCAGTTTTATCTCCAATTGTTGATGTATTAAAAGAATATGCTAATATATTGATATTGCCAAGATTCAAAGCACAGGCAGAAATCTTTGAAGGCATTGATAATGTTACTATTTTAGAGCCTCCTGTCGATACTTCAAGCTTAATGAAAAAAGCGGATTTGGTAATTGGAGCAGGGGGAACTATGAATAGGGAAGCAGCCATATTGCAGACTCCTGTTATTTCATGTTATCCAGGTAAAACATTAGCTGTAGATCAGTATTATATCGATCAGGGTTTAATGTTTAGATCCAATGATATAGATGAAGTTATACAGAAAGCTTTGGCTTTTATTGTTAATCCTCATGAAAAAATTGATTTCAAAACTGATGATTTATTCCAAATTATCATAGATAATATTTATGATTTGGGTAATGAAGGTAAATAGTTTTATATTAAAAACAACTAAATATTATATATTATATTTAGTTTTTATTATTATGGGCTGGTAGCTCAGATGGTAGATCGTCGCCTTGGCATGGCGGAGGCCCCGGGTTCAAATCCCGGTCAGTCCATTTATAAATTTTCAAAAAAAATAAAATTTAAAATTGTGATTAAATTATGATGTTAATAGCTCAGAATCATTTACAACTAATCTTAGAAGTAGGGGCAATGTTATTTGTTACATTAGTCTTTTGTCTTAATTTAATTCCATTGTCACTTAGTGTTGTAACGTTTTTATCTCTCTTTTTAGCTGGTGGGTTCACACTTCTTTTTGGAGCAGATATTCTTTTACTAATAATTTCATCTAGTCAGAATGAATTTACACATCCATTTGGGCCAATTGCTTTAATGGCTATTGTTTCTGCATTTGCATCGCTGAAGGTGATGAAGAGTTCGGGAGTGGATGTACGACCTCTTAGAAAAGTTGTTTTATTGTTCCTTGCAGGTATTACCATTTTCGGTGGATTAATGCACAGATCTTTCTTAATATTATGGATATTAGGTTTGTTTATTGGATACATCATAATTTCCAAATCTTTCAGAGAAAAATCAGTATTTACACTTAAAAGGATTTTAATGTTTTTCGGAGCAGCTCTTGCAGGTTTTTTCGGACTTGAAATAGTAGCTAGAATAACTGGAATGACTATTTTCTCTCCATTGTTAAGGTTAGGAAGAATTGAACAGTACTCTTCATCCAGTATTAAAATGGTATTAAATAACATCCAGTTAATCGGACATAATGGTGCTGCTTCTTTCTGGGGTACTGAAGGAACAGCATTTGCTGAAGGATATATTACCCTGCCGATGCAATTAATCATATTCTTTGGTTTGCCATTCCCATTGTTCTGCGGAGTGCTTGTAAATCAGAAAGATACAATCGATTATATGCTTCCAGGTATTTTCGGATATGGATTTGACTTTGGTTATTTAGGTCTTGTCGGTTTAATAGTTTTTGTTTTAGGAACTATCATAATTGGTTTAAAAATATTGACCATGTATAGGGAAAAAAGAGAAAATAATAATAAGAAATACTTAGGTAGGGAAGTGTTATTGACAGGTGCATTAACTGCATTTATTGCACAGGCATTAATCGGTATGTTTATATTTAACAGATCTATTAACGGATTAGCGTTGCTTTCATTTATCTTTTTGGGAGCATTGATATTGGCTAATGTTGTTACACTTAAATCAAGAACTAATAAGAATATTTAAAGAGGTTGAAAAGAGATGAAAGCATTAATATTATTGGGATGTCCGGAAACCCCATCACAAACACCTATGTCAATTTATGCGTCTTATAAATTATCTGAAAAAGGTTATGATGTGACAATTGCTGCCAATCCTGCAGCTTCTAAATTAGTTAAAGTTTCTGATCCGGAAAAATATTATATTCAGGAAATGGTTGACTTGGACGACTGCTTAGCTAATGTTCAGGAAGGGGAATATGATTTGTTGTTAGGATTTGTACATAAAGATGCAGCAGCATCCTATTTTGTAACTTTCTATCAGCTTCTACAAACCAAATCTATTGCACTTGTATTTGAAAAGGATTCTGAGTTGTTAAAGGAATATACTGAAATTGTCAGTGAAAATACTGATGCAGAAGTTATTTCTGTAAGAGCATTTCATAATCCAAATCCAATTAAAGTTAACCTAGATAAAGTATTGAAGGAGTTATAATAAAATGTCTTTTTGTTTAGATACTTATCTTCAGCAGTCTGATAATTATGAAATTTTGGCATCACAGGCAGGCTTTAAAGATTGTGCCAGACTTATCAGATTTAAAGCTCCAGAAATCGTTTATGTCAATGCTGGAGAAGAAATTTTAGGATCTCGTGTTATTGGTATAACTCCGATTCCTATTGGTGTTGATTCAAAAAAAGGAACTGTACTTATTCCATATACCAAACCATGTTATGGTACTGCAGTTGTAGAGTTGCCGGTTGACATGGCCGAGATTGAAAAAATAAGAACATTAAATATCAAATAGATGAGTTTATGATTTCTACTGTTGTTGGCAGTTTTCCTGCTGAAATAAAATCTCCAACTACTGCAAAAGATAAAATATTAAATGTATTTGGAGCTTATGATCCTTTTAAGGAGTCTATAAAACAAACTGTAATCTCACAACTTGATGCTGGAGTTGACATTATTTCTGATGGTCAGGTTCGTGGAGATATGGTTTCTACTTTTACTAATTTTATTCCTGGAATGCAGTTGGAAGACAATAATACTGTTATCACTTCTAAAATCAGACAGCCTACAAAAGAAATTTCCATTGATGATTTAAAATATGCTAAAAAAGTCATGAATGATTATTTTAATGGAAATATTCCTGAAGGTAAAGGAATTAAGGGAATCATAACTGGTCCTTCCACAATTGTTTATTCATCAAGAATTGAGTCTTTCTATAAACATAAGGAAGATGCAATTTTGGATTTGGCCAGAAGTCTTAAACATGAAGTTGAAGCTATTGAAAAAAAGATTAATCCGGTTTATATTCAAGTTGATGAACCGTTTTTATCTACTGGTCTGGTTGATTTGAAAGTAGCCAGTAAAGCTATTGATATAATTGGTGAAAATCTTAGTGTTCCATTAGCTATGCATGTTTGCGGTAATTTGGATAATGTTTTCAAAGATTTGATTAAATTCAATATTGATATTTTGGACTGTGAATTTGCAGGAAACGACATTAACATTAAAATTTTAGAAGAAAACTCATCTTTAATCAGGAATAAAAAAATAGGCTTTGGCTGTCTTGACACTTCCATAAATGAAGTTGATTCAAAAGAAAAAATTGAAGGCCTGATAGCTAAAGGTGTTGAAATTCTTGGAAAAGATAATATGATTTTAGACCCTGACTGCGGGTTAAGAAGAGCTACTAATGATGTAGCTTTCAATAAGCTTAAATTAATGAACAGTATAAAAGATGAATATAGTTAAAAATTATCTATATTCATGTTTAAAGTTTGGATCATATAGCTTAGATGGTGTGAAATCTCCAGGGTTTAACACATCTCCAACTACAATCATTGCAGTCTTTGTTATATTAGCATCTTTTACTTTTTGTGCAATATTCTTTAAGGTTCCTCTAATTATTTCCTGGTCATCCCAAGTTGCTTTTTTTACAACTGCTATAGGAGTATCCTCACTATATCCGACCAGCAATTCATCAACAACTTTATCAATCATACCAATTCCCAAAAAGATACACATAGTTGCCTGGTGTTTGGATAAGCTGGAAATGCTTTCACTACGTGGCTTGGGAGTCCTGCCTTCGGGACGTGTAATAATAACTGTTTGTGAAATTTCAGGTAATGTCAATTCTGTTTCAAGTACGCTGGCTGTACCAAATAATGAACTTACTCCCGGAATAATATCATATTCAATATCATATTTTTGCAACTCTCTGATTTGCTCACCGATAGCTCCATAAATGGAAGGGTCTCCAGTATGGACTCTAGCTACTAACTGTCCTTTGGAAGTTGCTTCGCGGCAAATTTCAGTTGTTTCCTCTAAATTCAATACAGCGCTGTTGTAAACAACACAGTCTTCTTTTCTTGGATTTAAAACTTCTTTATTAACTAAAGATCCTGCATAAACAATAACATCTGCTTTTTCAATAACATTTCTTCCTTTGACAGTTACTAAATCAGGGTCACCGGGACCTGCTCCAATAAAGATTACTTTACCTTTCATAATACAATTTTTTGATTTAACTTCTATTTAATAATTATGAAAGTAAAAAAGAATTTAACATCAATATTTCACTTTAATTTAAACAAAGTTTATTAATTATCAGGATAATTAAAAAATATGGATGAAAAAGGAGTTATATCACTAGAAGCCATTTTTTCTATTTTTATAATATTATTGATAGCTGCATCAATACTGTTTTATGCACAGTCAAATTTGGAATCAGATAAAAATATCGAATCAAGTTTCAGCCACAGGCTGATTTTGGATAATCTGGCTAACTGTATAAATCAGGTTAACTCAAATGGTGACGGCTTTTCCAAAAAAGTTTTGCTGCCTCAAAAAGAGTATGCATATAAAATTACAGTTGAAAAAAGCAAATTAACAATCGAATATTCAAATAAAAAAGGTGAAGCAGCTATTTTGCCGGCAGATATTAATAGAAATTATGAATTATATGGTGGACGGAGTTATTTAATTGAAAATCGAGATGGGGAGATTGTGATAATATGAATGATGAAAAAGGCCAGCTCAGCGGCGAATATATGTTGCTGGTTGGGTCTTTAATAGTTGTTTTAATGATTTCAATATTCATGATAGCTAATGAAAATGAACTTAACATAGCAATGGCGGCTGCAAAATCAGGTGCTGATGAAGGTGTTGCATCATCATCAAGTGCAATATATCCGAAGGAAACATTTAATGAATATGATGACATGGAAGGCTTAAAACACCCCTACAGTGTAAGTATTGTGAATGTTAGTTATAATTCATCGGGAATCGATGAAAATTATGGAAAGCAAAAAATACAGTTTAAAGTCTATGCAAAAGCAAGTGTGGATTATAATAAAAAAGAACTGGATTCAATAGGAGATAGGATTAATTATAATTTGAGAAAATCAGTAGCTACGAGTTTCAATACAGCAAATTCTACAAATAAACTGTACAATCCGGTATTTTCCAATAATTATGTCTTTACAACAGCTAATGTAGTATGGGTTTAAATATTATTAAAAATAATTAATCTTTATGTATAGTCAGAATGAAAAAGATGAGCTTTTAAATGAGCTGAAGGAAATGGAAAGTCTTCAGATAGATATGGATAATGAAGGTAAGATTCTGCAGGAAGACATTATTGACTTTCTGTTAAACGGAAACGGAAATCCTGAAGATTTGGGAGACAGAATTGAATTGTATCTTTATGAATTTAAATTGTTTTGCAGAAAACCGGTAAGATTCGCTCAAAAGGATTTTAATGTTTATTTAAATGCTGTGGATATTCCTTTTGAAAAATTGGATGCTCTTTTAAAAGATTTGGATAAATTTACATTGGTTATTTATACAGAAGTAGATAAAGGATTTAGTGTATTAAATCTAAATCTCTTGTTAAAAGATTAGATGTTAAATACTCTTTTCGCATTGTTGGTTGTTATTTCATCAACAGTGTTCAAATCCATTTCTTTAATTTCAGCTATTTTTTCACAGGCCTTAACAACATTTGCAGGTTCATTTCTTTCTTCTTTTGTCATGGCTAAATAAGGACTGTCTGTTTCAGTCAGAACATGATCCAATGGAATGTCTTTTATTAGTTCCTGATGTCTTTGTGAGTAGCAAAGCATTGTGGAAAAGCTCATGTAATAGTTGTCATGCTCCATTATTCTTTTAGCTGTTTTTAGGCTTCCGCTAAAGCAGTGAAATACTGCATATGGTAGGTCTTCGTATTCATTGATGAGATTCAATGCTTTTTTCTCGCAGTCGCGAACATGCATAAGCAAAGGAACTTTATAATCATTGGCTATTTCAATAAAGCTGGTGAATATTTCTTTTTGTCTTGCCCTTAGGGATTTGTCTTTTACGTAAAAAAAGTCCATTCCCACTTCACCAATAGCTACAATATCATCGATATTGTCAATTAAATGTTTTTGAGCTTCGTGCAGTTCTTCAGCGGTACATTCCTGTGAAGTTACAGGGTGGAATCCGAAAGTCGGATAAATAAATCCTTCATTTTCTTTTGATAAATTTAAAACAGTCTGATTTCCTTCAAGATTTGTTCCGGAGTTAATTACTGCATCCAGCTTTTCTTTTGCTCTTTTAATTACGTCTGTTCTATCGTTGTTATAGTCTTCAAAATCTATGTGGCAGTGTGTATCTATCATATTTTTTATACTCCAAATCTACGTTCTCTTTCTTGGTATGATCTGATGGCTCTTAAGAAATCTACTTTTCTAAGTTCCGGCCATAAACTTTCACAGAAGTATAATTCAGAGTATGATGATTGCCAGAGTAGGAATCCGCTTAATCTTTCTTCTCCACTTGTTCTGATAATTAAATTGGGGTCGTCCAATCCTGCAGTATAAAGGTTTTTACTTATTAAATCTTCATCAACATCGTCAACTGTTATTAATCCTTTTTCAATATCTCTGATGATTTTTTTAACTGAATCTACGATTTCTAAACGGCCGTCATATCCGATAGCTAAATTAAGTTGTCTTTTGTTATAGTTTTTAGTTGCTTCTTCTGCATCGTTAATAGCTTCTTTTACATTGTCAGGCAATAAATCGATTCTTCCCACTACTTTGACTTTTACTTCGTTTTTATGGATTTTTTCATGATCAACCAGTCTTTTAAAGTTTTTGAAGAATAAATTCATCAGTCCTTCCACTTCGTGTTCCGGTCTGTTAAAGTTTTCTGTTGAGAATGCATATGCTGTTACTATTTCAATTCCAAGTTCTATTGTCCAGTCTAAAACTTTTTCCAGAGTGTCTACTCCAATTTCATGTCCTTTTACAACATCCATATTTCCCTGAATCTTAGAATAGCGTCTGTTGCCGTCCATGATAATTGCTACATGTTTGGGCATTTTTGAGGTTTCTAAATTTCTGGAAATATACCATTCATATATTTTATAAATAAAATTTTTACCCATAATAACTACCTGAAGTAAATGATTCTCTATTAATAAATATATATTATTTGATGCTTTTAAAGTTTGGCCAATTTATATGCCAATTCTAAACTGCGCAAATAACCTTCTCTACTTTGGTCACGGCTGGTGTCGATGTAGATGTCATCAATGCCGAAGGTTATTGCTCCAAAGCTTGGCCATGAGTTTAATAAAACAAGTGTTCTAAAAATAGTATTTCCTACAATCCCGTTTGGAGCTATTAATATGTTGCATTTGTTTTTTATAGCCTGGTCAATTAATACGCAGCTGTTTTCAATTTTCTGATTTGTATGCTTTTCAATTAATTGGGTGAGCTTTTTGGCATCATCCAGTGACTGGTTGATTTCTTCGCTTCTGCCGTAATCTCCAGGTCTTGCATATGAAAGTGTAGCTATTTTCGGAGTTTTTTTAAGTTTTTTCATAAAATCTATGCAGTGAACAGCTATATTGAGCTTTTCTTTTAGGGTGTTTCCTTCGTCAATGCCGACGGAGCTTATTATAAATTCATGACCTTTCCCATGGATATATGTTGCTCTTGATATTTTGGGATAACTTTCTTTTAGTTGTTTTAAAACATTGGATGCAGCTAGTGAACCCCGTATTGTTGCATCTATATTTTTGTCTGAAATGCTTTTGGCAAGTTTTTTGTCATTTTCGATTAATTCAATATTGACATTTGGTTTTTGTGTTTTAAAAATATCACAAGCCTCTAAGATGTTTTTATTTTCTCCAACTCCAACAGCTATAGTTATCATTAATTTTAATTATTTATTGTAATGTTATTTATAGCTATTTTTTAATAAGAAAAAACTAAACATTTATATGTAAGTAAGTACTTACTTACATTATGGAAATTGAACTAGATAAAACAGAACAGAAAATTGTTGATGCAACAATATTCCTTTTAGATAAGGAAGGAATGAACGGCACAACAACTAAAAAAATAGCTAAAAAAGCTGAAGTTAGTGAAGTTACTGTTTTTAGAAAGTTTAAATCTAAAGATAATCTTTTAAAAATAGCTAAGATTTATTATTCAGATTATTTCCTGGAGAAAATAAGTGATATTTTCATTAATTACGAAGATACAGATTTGGAATCATTATTAAAGCATATATGGGGGAAACTTGTTAATTTTTTAGATAACAATCTGGATATTATTAAAATAGCTTTAGACGAGCTGATGTCCAATCCTGAAGAGGAAAAAATATTTTCAAAATTTTCAGATGAAGTTCTTAAAAATCTAACCAATATTTTTCAAGAACAGATTGATAAAGGAAAAATACGTAAAATCAATCCTTCCGCAGCTGCATTAACTGTTTTTAGTGTAATTGTTGAAGGGATAATATTCTGGAAATTTGAATCAAAAGTTTCCAATGATGATACTAATAAGTATCTTGATGATTTTTTAGATATATTTATTAACGGTATAACTAACTAAAACGGTGGAACTAATGTCAATAGATAAAATATTTCATATAATGAAAAAAGATTCAAAAGCAATCTTTAAAAATCCGGCTGTTGTTATTACAATAATAGCAATTATTATTTTACCTTCCTTATATGCACTTTTAAATATTGATGCATGTTGGGATCCTTATGGAAATACAGATAATTTGGATTTTGCAGTAGTAAACAATGATCAAAACGCAACATATAACAATGCTTCATATAACTTTGGAGATAAGGTAATTGATAAATTGGAAGACAATGATGATTTTGCATGGGATTTTGTAGACGAGGATGATGCCCGGGACGGGGTGGAAAATGGAACGTATTATGCAGCTATAATAATACCTGAGAATTTCTCCTCAAATTTATTATCAATCAATGATCAAAACCCAAAACAAGCACAATTAACATATTTAATCAATGAGAAAACAAACCCTGTTGCTTCAAGAATGAGTAACAATGCAGTAAATCAGATACAAAGTAAAATAAATGATGAGGTTATTCAAACTGTAAACGGTGTAGCATTTAACCAATTATCAGTAATGGGTCAAACAACACCTCAATCAAGCTTATCACAATTATCCTACATGAATTCAAGTGGTGTAGATAACTATTTCTACTCTCCAACTGAAGTTACAAAAGAAAAAATAAATCCTGTAGATAATTACGGTTCAGAAGTATCTCCATTTTACATTGTACTTTCAATATGGGTTGGCTGTGTAATTTCAGTTGCATTGATTAAAGCAAGATACTTAGGTGAATCATTATACAAACCATTAGAACTTTACTTCGGTAGAATGGGATTGTTCTTAGTAATAGGATTATTGCAATCAACAGTAACCATAATTGGTGCATTCTGGTTAGGAATTGAGGTTTCTGATCCCGGACTGTTCATCGGCTGTGTTTATTTAATAACCATTGCATTCATGGTATTGATTTATTCATTATTATCTCTGTTCGGTAATGGTGGTAAAGCATTGGCTATTATTATGTTGGTACTTCAAATATCTACAACAAATGGTATTTATCCTGTATATGTGATGAATGACTTTTTCCAAGCATTAAATCCATATTTACCAATGACTTATGCTATAGGTTTACTTAGAAATGCATTACTTGGTGTTTATTGGCCAACATTTTTCACTGGTGTTTATGCAATGATAGCTATGATTATTGCAACATTGCTTGTAACAATTATCATTAAAGAAAAATTTGATAATGTAGCTAATAAATTTGAACAAGCATTAAAAGACTCAGGATTATTCTAATTCCTGAGCTTTATTTTTTTTTTAAATCTTAAATTTTTATGTATGGTAACATCCTGCATTATAATCATATGGAACATATGCTCCCATATCATTTCCTTCATCATCCATACCTGGAATATAGTGCCATCCTTTAGCAGCTGCTTCTTCACGACTAACTCCTAAACAATCATAATCAGGTCCATATCCAGTTTTATACGAATATCCGTCTTCACTCATTATGCTTTCAGTTTTATCGCTGGAACTACTTTCATTATTACTTAATGATGTGGCTTGGTCAGATATTGTTAATGATTGTGTAGTTTCACTTTTGGAATATTTGTCGTTCCCGTTGTAAATGACTTTTACAGTGTATTGTCCGTCACTGATTCTGTTAAGTTGCAGCACACCATTGCCCATTTCATCAGTTGTTACTTGTTGATTCTTTTCATTTTCAATTATTATATCTACTTTTTGATCAGCTATGGGATTTCCATTTGAATCTTTTAGTGTAATTGAAATTGTGTCTCCATTTTTTAAAGTATCCTTGCTTATAATATTTATTTCACTGGATTCCTTTCCAAAATTAGTCATTAATGTTATTAGTGTTAAAAGTAGGATAACAACAATTATTAACAGCATGACGATAAGTTTCTTCTTATCTTTTTTCATTTCATTTCCTCAATTATTTTAGTATTAATATATTGTATTAAAGAGGTTATAAATTTTGTTGTAAAAAAAGTAAAAAATAAAGAAATTAATCTTTATTGAAATCTTCAATAGCTTCGTCAACTATTTCTAAAACGGATTTGGATAAATCAGGATATTTATAATTTATTGGGACAGGTATATTGTCACAGTATACTACATCCAAACCAGCTTTTATTGAGTCTTTAGTAGCTACATCAACAGCAGCAGCTTTAAGTTCAGTGAGCATTATATCTGCTTCATCCATATATTTTTCTATGTCCTTTTTCAAAAGAGGCCTATTGGATAGGTGAGGTGTTGTTCCAACGATTTCACAGTTATAATTGGTTTCCAGATAGTCAACTAATTCATGTTCAATACTTTTTGGAGCAGTTGTAGCAAACAGCACTTTTTTACCGGAAATGTCGGCTAATGGTTTTGGTCTGAATACTGTTGAAATTATTTTTGCTTTTGGATTTATCTCTTTTATGAATTTTTCAATGTATTCTCTTTTTTCTTCATTGCACATTGGTTCTTCGCACATTGTCAAAATAATTAAATCACCAAGACCAATCCTGTAAGGTCCGAAATAGTCTATAATATTATTCAATGGCTGATTTGCACCGATAAGTACAATATTTTTATTTGTTTTAATTGGAGGAATTGCAGCTCCGCTACCTTCAAATATGGCAAATTTGGAATCTACCTGATTAGCTAGTTTTGCTCCTTTTTTCATATTGGTTAAAAAGACTTCACCTGCCATTCCACCTCCGCAACGTCTGCAGCCTATTGTTAAGATTCTGCTCATTAGAGCATCTTCCCAATGGTCACTTGCTGCATGAACTCCTTTTTCAGACTGTTCTAATAAAAATTCAGGTGTTATTTCAAGCTGTTCTCCATGAACTATTTCCGGTTCTTGAGGTCCGCCTCTTCCCATAGCTATTACACATGGTTCATATCCGTTTTTATCAATTAGTCTGGATACAAATCCTGAAACAGCAGTTTTTCCTATTCTTTTTCCAGTTCCAATTATTTTTATTGAAGGTTTTTCCATTATTTCATATTGTGTAACTGGATCAAATTTAAAATCAGGACCCTGATAGCTTACGCCTTGTGCAAGTGTTTTACAGGCTATTTTAAATCGTTTAGGATAATCCAGGATAGGTTCATCACTTAAATCCATCACAGTATCTACATCATATCTGTTAATCATTTCTACAATAATGTCATATGGAATGTCTTCATTTTTTGCAAACTGTACAGGAACGCCTAAAACCTTGGAATATGATTCTTCAGAGTCATCTCTTAGTTTTTCAGTTCCTCCAATGAAAACAGCAGCTACTATGTCGATATGTTCTAAATTATTTAAAACATCGATTGATTCCTGGGTGACTGGAAGGTAATGTTCTCCGTCAACTAAACAGAGCATTTTACTAATACTTTTCATATTAATCACAATTAGAATTTAATCAATTAGTATTTATGATAAGTAATAGTATTAAAAATATTTGAATTTATAAAAAAGAAGAAAATGGGCTAATATTTAAGCCATTTTTATATCGTTTTGAGACCTTTCAACAAGGTCGGTTAATGAATTGCACACATTGTCAGGTATTGAATTTTCATCTTTTTCGTTTATTACCTGTGCAATTATTTTACAAAGAACAAAAATAGCATGTTTGTGTTCTGCTTTTGTTTTGTGGATGTGGTGTGGGCTTATTTTAAGTGATATGTATTCACTGCAATCGTTTTTTATCTGATCGTTTTCTGCTAAATATTTTAAAATATAAACTAAAAATTGGTGTAATTGTATCATTTCATCTTTGTACATGTGTATCTGACCTAGTATCTATAATTATATGTTAATTAAGAGTTTAAGTAAATTATTTAAATGAAATAAATAATTAGTTAATTATTAATATTAATTAATATTATTATTTTTAATCTTATTTAAATATTGCATTGGTTACAGAAGTTTAGATATTAACCTTTTATAAATATCTGGCAGGTCTTTGTCTAAAACATCTAATCCTTTTTGAGTTATTCCGTTTTTAGTTGCAACTTTATTAATCAGTTCATCAGGTGAGTAAATATCTTCTTTTAATATGTATGCCGTACTGTTTAATGTTTCTGCAAGTATTTTAAAGGTTTCTTCTTTTGAAAGATTGCATTTCTCTTCAAGTTCGCCAGCAAAAAGATCTAAACTAAGAGCTATAAATGCAGGCATGCAGCTGGCAGCTATTGTAGCTATCTCCAAATCCATGGGACTGTCAACAACTTTTATCTGGCTGAATTTTGAAAATAGCTTTTCGACAAATTCTCTATTTTCGCCAGAAACATTTTCATCATGCATAATAATGGAAACACCTTTTTTAGGATTGTCTTCATCATATGTAGAAGATATTGTTGGAATAACGCAGCTTAAACCACAGTCTTTAAATTCCAAGTCTGTTCCTGCACAGGTATGTATGATTTGGGTATTTTTAGTTATATCTGGTTTTAGCTGGTCTAAAACATTTGCCAAATCGGGAGTTTTTACTGATATTATTATTTTTTCACAGTTTTTTGCAACTTCTATGTTATCATCTGTAATTGATATGCGCGGGTCAATGTCTTTTAAGTGATTTATTTTAGATAGTGTTCTATTTGCAATGTAGAGTTTATTTAAATTACAAAAATCATGACTGATTATATTTTGGCTGAGAAGTTCTCCAATATTTCCATATCCAATAATTCCGAGGTTCATATATTTCACATCTTAACATTAAATTCTTCAGTTTCAACAATTTTTGGAAGTTTTCCAATGCTTCCAACATTATCCTGGGAAATGATTAAAACTCCTTCAAACAGATCCCTATAGTTTTCACTAGCTTCAAGGGCATTTGATACTTTGTCTTCACTGTTTTGCCCAACAGCTTCATTGGCTATTTTGGTAGCAAGCCCGTCAGCTACTGATGCTTTTTTACTCAGCACTGTAACGCTGTCTGCATAACCGAAGCTTATTGAATGACCTATTTTACCTGAAGATGTACAGATTCCCAACGGTGTTTTTCTTGCTTTTAATTTAAACCCGATTTTATTTCCTAATATGGGATTGTTTGAGTAAATTCCGCATACTGCTTTTTTATTGTTTACAATAGCTATGTCTCCTCCGTTTTCAATAATGGAATATTCGGATTTTTTGGAAATTAGGTAATCAAGAGACATTTCAGATATGCATCCTGCAACACAGGCCATCGGACCTACATCACAGTAACTGGAAGCTGTATACATTCTTTTTATTATTTCACTCAAATCCTCTTCATCATGATTAACAGGCTCCAGAGATAATTGAAAATCTTTATTTTTAGCTATATAATGTTCCAGTTCTTTTCTTAGATTTAATATGTATTTTTCCAAATTGTTATTTTTCAAGTCTGTTGTTAGTCTGATATGGGTCTGATTTAAATCAATATGTTGGAATTCCATAATGTTATTATTATTTAATTATCTTCTTTTATAACTATTGTTAGTGGATAAATTAAAAAGTATATAAGTTAATATACTAATTAAGCTAATAAATAGAAATTATAACAGATGTGATATAATTGAAATCTTTTAATTTTTTACTTAAAGAAAGGGAAGAAAAACCAAGACAAAAAGGTATAACAATGGTTTTGGACAAAGGTCTAGGACTGGAAACTGCTGAAAGTTTAATGAATATTTCCGGAGATTATGTAGATTACTTAAAATTTGGATGGGGAACATCAATTGTACATGAACAGGATATAATCAAAGATAAAGTTGCCATGTATAAATCACACAACATAACTCCATATACTGGTGGAACTCTCTTTGAACTGGCATATATGAATGATAAATTAGAAGAATTCTTCCAGGAAGCTCATGACTTAGGTTTTGAAGCTATTGAAGTATCTGACGGATCAACAACAATATCTCATGACAAAAAATTAGAATGCATAGAATCAGCTAAAAAAGACGGATTCGAAGTATTGTCCGAAGTAGGTAAAAAAGATCCAGGACTGGATAAAGAATTGTCTTTAGATGAAAGAATAGAGTATATGCAAAATGAATTGGAAGCAGGTTCATCATTAATCATTGTGGAAGCAAGAGAAGGTGGAAAAAACATTGGAATTTATGACAAGGCAGGAAATGCAAAAGAAGATGAAATAGATTATATTTTAGATAATTTCGATGGAAATAAAATCCTTTGGGAAGCTCCAAACAAAGACCAGCAAGTATTTTTCATTTTAAAACTTGGAAATGATGTTAATTTAGGTAATGTATCAACTGACGATATCACTTCCCTTGAAACATTAAGAAGAGGTTTAAGGGGAGATACTGTAGGAAAAATTTAAACCGTAAGAAAGTTTAAAAGAAGGTATTTAATTTGAAAGAGAGAACAATTGGCCAAATTAATAAGAAGATTGAAAATAATGAAGCCAAAATATATACAGCAGAAGAGTTTAAAAAGCTTATAAAAGAAGACAATGCTCCAAGCTTTGAAGAAGTGGATGTAGTAACTGCAGGAACCTGTGGAGTTATGAGCGGTACTGCAGCTATCTTTAACTTTACAGTATCAGAGCCAGGAGTGTTTATGAGGGCAAAAAATATATATTTAAATGGTGTTCCTGCTAATATTGGCCCATGTCCTAATGAATGGCTTGGTTCTGTAGATTTAATTCTTCATGGAACTTCTAAATCAGTAGAAGACTCATCATATGGTGGAGGATTCCTATTAAAAGACATTCTTGAAGGAAAAGATATTGATGTTAAAGTTGAAGCAATCAATGGGGACATTATTGAATCAACAACAAACATTGGCGAAATTACAAGAGCACAAATGATTGGAACACGTATGGCATTTAAAAATTATACAGCATTTGTAAATCCATCTGCTGAACCTGTTTCATCAATATTTTCAGCTATTCCTCTGGAAGGAAACTTGAAAGGCCTGACATTTTCAGGATGTGGGGATTTAAACCCTCTTCAAAATGATCCGAATAATTTAATAATTGGAAACGGAACTAAAGTTTTATTAAACGGTGCTGAAGCTATTGTTTTAGGAGAAGGAACAAGAAGTTCACCTGAAAAACCAAATTTGATGGTTTCAGGAAATCTTAAAGATATGGAAGCAAATTATGTTGGCGGATTTAAAACCGGTGAAGGCGGAGAAGTCTATGATACATTGGCTATTCCAATTCCGGTTTTAAATGAAGAGATATATAATAATTTATTAATTAAAAATAGTGACATTCCATTAACTGTAGCTGATATTAAAGGACGTCATTTGTCACTGACACAAACTGATTATGGGGCAATGTGGGATAATCATGAATTGAGGCCAAAATATGTTTCAGATAACTGCAGCTGTGATAGTTGTACGGTTGAGGATGTATGTCCAACAAATGCATTTAAAAATAAAAGACTGGATTTATCTAAATGCTTTGGTTGCGGAATGTGTGTACATTACTGTAAAAACAATAGTTTTACAATGGATGCAGGCAATGTTGACCTGAAAATAGGCGGTAAAAAACATAATATTCCAATTATATGTAGGCAGTCTGATGCATTAAGAGCTAATAAATTATCTTTAAAATTAAAGAAAATGATTAAAAATCATGAATTTAAATTATAATTGAGGTTATTGATATGCATACTCAGAAAATCAGTGAAACACCTCTTGATTTTGCCGAGGCTATAAAAGAAGATATTAAAAGTTCAAAAGATGATGGTGTCTTAAAATGTGTTCAGTGCGGAATGTGTACTTCAACATGTCCTGCAGCACGTCATTCCAATTATAATCCTCGTGAAATAATGGAGAGGGTCTTTGAAGGAGATGAAACACTCCTTGAAGATGAAGAATTATGGAACTGTTTTTATTGCTATACATGTCATAGTACATGTCCTGTTGGAAACAGTGTTTGTGAAGTTAATCAGATTATTAAACAGTTCGCCATATCAAAAGGAATTGCATATGAGCAGCTATATGATTATTTGGGCTTTGCAGATAGCTACTTTAATGCAGCTATCGGTGCAATTCCATCTAATTTTTACGAGGAAATTAGTGAAGATGTAGATGGATGGTGGGAATTTAGACAGCACTTGAGTGAAATCAGGGAAGAATTGGGTTTAGGTCCGGTTTCACCTCCTCAGGAAGTTATTGATGAAGTCTCTTTAATTTTAACCAATACTGGTTTTAAAGACAGAATGGATAAAATAAGACAGTCAAAGGAGGGTAATGATGAAGCAAGTTCCTGATGAAAATATTCTTTTGTTTAAAAGTTGTCTTGTAAGTGTGGAATATCCGGGTATTGAATCATCCACTAAGTTTGTTTTTGATAAAATTGGTATTGATTATGATATTTCAGATAAGCAAACCTGCTGTACAGGTCTTGGACATTACTCTGATGTTTTTGATCAGTTTACAACAACAGCTATTGGAGCACGTAACTTTAAAGTAGCCAGTAATTTGAACAGGCCAAATTTGGTAATGATGTGTGCAACATGTTATGCAATTAATAAAAAGGTAGCAAATATTTTAAATAAAAAGGATGATGTTCGAGATAAAGTAAATGAAGTTTTTGATAAATCAGAATTGTCTTATTTGAAATATGAATCTGGAGATGTTGATTCATCTGAAAATATTTTTCATGTAGTGGATATTTTATACAATAAACGTGATGAAATCTCTAAAAACATTAAATATGACTTAAGCGGCTATAAAATAGCTACTCATCACGGATGTCATTACTGTAAAGTTCATTATGATGATACAATAGGGGGAGTCAGAGACCCCAATATCATTGATGATATAATAGAAGCCTGCGGATGTAAAACGGTTGGTTGGTATGACCATAAACGCCAAACCTGTGGAAGCGGATTTAGACAAAGATACTCTAATAAAGATATGTCTATGGAGGTAACTGAAGATAAATTATACTCTATTAAAGAGGACGGAGTGGAAATTCTAGTTCATTTATGTCCTAACTGTCATGTTCAATTTGACAGATATCAGAATTTAATATCTAAAAAATGTGGTGAAGAATTTAACACCATTCATTTAAATGTAGCTCAATTTGTAGCTATTGCAATGGGTGGTGACTTTGATGAAGTAATCGGTGCAAAAGCACATACTGTACCAATAGATTCAGTCATTAATGATTTAAGGGAGGTTGACTAATGCCTGAAGATTTAAAAGTGGGAGTTTTCATCTGTGAATGCGGTGGAAATATCTCTGATACTGTTGATATTCAAAAAGTTAAAGATTCACTGAATGTGGAAGTTGTAGAGCAATTTGTAAATTTATGTTCTTTAAATGGAAGAAAAATCATTAGGGATGCAATTTTTGATCATCATTTGGACCGTGTTGTAATTGCGGCATGTTCTCCAATAAGTCATGAAAAAACTTTTCAGGATTATGTTCAGCCATTAAATCCTTATTTGATGGATATGGCAAATATTCGTGAACAGTGTTCATGGGTTCATAATGATAAAGAGGGGGCAACCAAAAAAGCCATAACTCTTATTAATGCTTCAATAGAAAAAGTAAAAAAATCAGATGCTGTTAATCCGATATACTGTCAAACACCAAATGAAGTGGCAGTAATTGGTGGTGGAATAGCAGGTATGAATGCTGCATTGTCACTAGCTAAACAGGGAACTAAAGTAACTATTATAGAAAGTTCCCCATCTATCGGAGGACATATGGCTAAAATAGGAAAAGTTTTCTCTCCTGTAAAAATAGCTGAAGAGTGTGGAATGTGTTTACTGAATCCAATATTAAATGAAGTTGTTTGGAATGAAAATATTGAGATTATAACTAATGCAAAAGTCATTGAATCAGAAAGAAGGGCAGGAACCTATAATCTAATTGTTGAAAAATCTCCAAGGTATGTAGATACTGAAAAATGTATAGCCTGCGGTAAGTGTGCGGAAGTCTGTGAAGTGGAAGTTCCCGATGATTGGAATGACGGACTATCTAACAGAAAAGCTATTTATCGTCCTTTTGGTCAGTCTTATCCTGAAGCATATGTTGTGGATATGGAACATTGTGACAGGTGTGGGGACTGTAAAAGACAATGTAGTATGAATGCTATCCGTTTTAAAGTAAAACCGGAAAAGATTCCGATTTCTGTAGGTTCTATTATTATAGCTACAGGACATAAACTCTTTGATCCTGATTTAAGACCGGAATACGGATATTCCAGATATGATGATGTTATAACTCAAAGTGAACTGGGCCGTATTACAGGAGTAAACGGTCCGACTAAAGGTAAACTGGTAAAATCAAACGGAGAAATTCCAAAAAGGGTAGTTATGATACAGTGTGTTGGATCAAGAGATGAAAAACCCGACGGACATTTGTACTGTTCCAAAGTATGCTGCAGTGTTGCTTTAAAAAATGCAAACATTATAAAACACAAACACCCTGAAACAGATGTTGTTATCTGTTATACTGATATGAGAACTCCTAGTATGTATGAAAAGTATTATAAACACACACAGGCTAATGGAGTAAGATTCATACGTGGAAGACCTGGTGAAGTTGTTAAAAGAAATGGTAACTTTATTGTTCGTGTTGAAGACACTCTTAAAAGAGAATTTTCAGAAATTGAAGCAGATATGGTTGTATTATCTACAGCTATGGAACCTTCTGAAGGTACCAAGGAAATTGCAGAAATCTTAAATGTTGGAACTACTGAAGATGAATTCATTAAAGAGGCACATCCAAAAATCAAACCTGTAACCACTGATATTCAGGGAACTTTTGTTTGTGGAACAGCACAGGATCCGAAAGATATTACAGAATCAATTATGCAGGCTACTGCAGCTGCTTCCAAAGTATCTGAATATAATTATGGCGGAATAGAAATTGAACCATTCATTGCAGAAATTGATGAAGAAAAATGTATTGTTTGCGGTGAATGTGTTGAACGTTGTAAATTCAAATCAATGAGTATTCAGGATGATGAAATCTACATTGACCCGATGAGCTGTACAGGTTGTGGAAAATGTTTAGTTGGATGTAAGCAGTTTGCTATTACAGTTAACGGTAATATTGATGAAAAGATAAAAGCTACAATTGATGGAGTATTGGCTAAAAAAGAACCTGGAGAACGTATGATTTTAGTTTTCCTTGATAATATTGGTTATACTGCAGCAGATAATATTGGAGTTAACAGATTGTCTTATCCTGAATCCATCCATATCATTAGGGTGCTTTCTGTAAATCGTGTAAGGCCTCGCCACATTAAACATGCTCTTGAAAATGGTGCTGATGGAATATTTATCGGTGAATTCCCTGGAGATTTGATGTATGATGAAGTTGAAAGGAAAATAGAAAAAGTCAAAGAAAGGATTAGGGAAGTTAATCAAAATCCTGACAGGATAACATTTTCAAAAGTTTACATCCCGTATTATTCAGGATTGGCAAATAAGTTAAATGATTTTGATAAGAAAATTAAGGAATTAAATGAGTCTGAATAGATTCATTTAATTTATATACTTTTCATAAACCTTTTTTTAATTTCTATTGGTGTTAAATCGATAATTGGTGCTGGTGAGTTTCCAGGTTCTGTATTGAAACAGATAAAGTTACATTCATTGTTGTTTATTATTTCATTTAAGTCTATTTCTTCGTAATTGTAACAGTTTTTAATACCTACACTTTTAGCCATTTCTTTTAGGTTTAAGTTTTTTGCATAGGTTTCCTGATTTCCTGTTGAACCGTATGCTTCGTTATTGATAACAATCCATGTTAAATTAGATGGATTTTGAGCAAAAGTGGTGATTACTGATCCTAAGTTCATTAAAAATGATCCGTCACCGTCTATAATGACAATTTTTTTATTAGGTTTAGCCAGTGCAAGACCGAGGCCTATTGAGGAAACAAGTCCCATGGAACCGATCATGTAAAAGTTTTCATTTCTATCATCTATGTCGTATAATTCTCTTGAAGGAAATCCTATATTGCACAATACCAATTCATCATCGATTGCACTCATTATTTTTGCAATTGCATCTCTTCTTTTCATCAAATCACCAATATTTAATTTCTAATAATACAGATACGGGTTTACCTTCTTCAACAGATAATTTCCATGCATTTTTAACATCTTCATATGCGGTTTCAGAATTAGTCGGTTCAAAGAAATGGAAATCCATAGCGTTTAACAGTCTTGGTGTGGATTCTCCCATTGGAATTTGTCCACAGATAGTTTCACCTTCAGTTCCCCTATGACTTATTATTATTACTAATGGGAACTTATATAATTCCATTAATGATTTAAGTGCATTGATGGAGTTTCCAAGTCCTGAATTTTGCATTAATATTGCAGGCTTGCGACCGCCCATATATGCTCCTGCACAAATGCCTATTCCTTCTTCTTCTCTTGTAACTGGAATATGCATAATTTCTTCGTCTTCGTCAACCATTTCTAACAGTTTACTTAAGTTAACACAAGGGACACTAACAACAAAATCAATTTCAGCATCTTTTAATCCATTATAAATAGCTTCAGTACTATCCATTTTTGTCCTCTTCATAGTTTTTAATATATAATGTTGTATTGTTCAATTATATAATTATTTTGGATAAAATATTGAATGAATTTACTATGTTTTCATTTTGTTAACTTTGCATTGATTCAATTATATGGAAAGATATTTATTTAATTAAATTATTATATTATTTTATGTTTGATAAACTACCTATATCTTCTAAAACAGAAAAAATTTTAACTAAATCTCTTGATGAACCAATTTCTGCTGAAGATGCAAACTATTTAATAAATATTAAAGGGTCTGACTTGTATCCCTTACTTGCAACTGCTGATTATCTCAGGCAAGAAATTGCTGGAAACAACGTTACATTTATTAATAATTGTAATATTAACTTCACAAATATTTGTACTGTAAGATGTGGTTTTTGTGCATTTGGTAAGGATGCAGATGACCCTGAAGCATATATTTTAGATGATGAAGCTATTTTAAAAAAAGCTCAGGGGGCTGTTGACAAAGGAGCTCATGAGTTTTGTGTCATGGGGGGAGTTTTACCTGATGCAGATGTTGAATATTATGAACATTTGCTTCAATTGTTAAAAGGGGAATTTCCCAATATTATGATTCATGGTTTTTCACCAACTATGATTAAAGATGCCAGTGTTGTATCAGGCATAAGTGTTGAAGATGCATTTGAAAGGCTTAAAAGTGCGGGTTTAGATACATTGCCTGGAACTGCTGCAGAAATATTGACTGACAGATCCAGAGAGATAATCTGTCCGGAAAAGGTAACAACACAGGAATGGATTGATATTGTAAAAACAGCTCATGAAGTTGGAATTCCAGGCTCAGCTACTATTATGTACGGGCATGTGGAAACTCCTGAAGAACGTGTAGAACACATTGATATTATCAGAAAAATTCAGCAGGAAACTCACGGTTTTACAGAATTTATTCCGATGACATTTATGCATGAGTATTCTCCAATCTTTTTAGAAGGTCAGCAAAACTTGGGAGCTACAGGTACTGAGGATTTAAAATTATATGCAGTAGCTAGATTAATGCTTAAGGATTTGATTCCAAATATCCAAGTATCCTGGGTAAAAATGGGTTTCAGATTTGCACAGGTATCTTTAACAGCTGGTGCAAATGATTTGGGTGGAACTTTAGGTGGAGATGAATTGTCTGAAGCTTCAGGAGCACCGGATGGAGTTGAGGCATCTATTGATACTTTAAGTAATATGGTTAGAGATTTAGGTAGAAACCCTATTGAGAGGAATTCAAAATACACAGAATTTTATCCGATTGAATCTAAAAGTTCTGATGTGAAAATAGTATCAAAATAAAGTTTTAAAGATGATAACATGAATATGGCAGATATAGGTTTATTAGTTTTAGTGTATATTTATGTTATCGCAATTTTTGTTTTTTCAGAGAAGTTTTTAAAAGACCTGCCGTCTTTTTCCCGCCGTTTTGTCCATATTATGGTGGGAAACTGTATTTTCGTAATGCCGTTTTTCAACGACCCTTATGCTATGGTGTGGTTTTTAACACTTCCAATTACAATAGCCGCATTTTTATTGACTAAATACTCTCCAATTAAAATTAAAAGTGGAGTTACAGATGCTGGGCATGCTTTAGGTTTAGTTTACTATGCCGGAATATGGACACTTTTAATATTTTTACTTCCTGATAAACTGTGGATAGTGGGAGTAGCTGTTGGAGCTATGGTTTACGGAGACGGATTTGCGTCTTTAATAGGTCAAAAATATGGAAAACATCATTTTAACTTAACCGGTGATGTAAAATCCGTTGAAGGTTCACTTACCATGTTCATAATGCTTTGTGTAATGTGCAGTGTGGTATTTTTAGTTTACGGTGCAATTGGATATGATATTCCTCAGTATAATTTTGCATTTGTAGCATTTATAAGTTTAATAGCTACTGTTTGTGAAGCCGTTACTCCAAGAGGTCTGGATAATTTAAGTGTTTCATCTGTCAGTGCGATTTTGTATTATATTTTGATGGTGTGATTTAATGGACAAGTTCATTGTTATAGATGGTTTGGATGGTGCCGGAAAAGACACACAGGTTAAACTGCTGGCTGAAATGTATGAAAAACAGGGAAAAAATGTTGTTGTACGTTCACATCCGTCTATGGATAATAAATATGGTATAAAATCAAAAGAGGCACTTTTAAAAACTGGTAAAATTAACCATTTAAAAGCTACTGTTTATTTTGGATTGGATGCAATCAGATCAATTAGAAAATATTATAATAATGATAATATTGATGTTTTAATCTTTTCAAGATATATTATGTCTGTTGTTTATCTTCCAAATGTTATTAATATAATTATTTATAAATTTGTTTCATTTGTTCTTCCAACATCAGATTATATGTTTTTCCTGGATGTAAGTCCTGAAGAATCTTTAAAAAGAATTGATAATCGTAATGAAGAAACTGAAATGTTTGAAAATATGGAAGAGCTTGAAAAAGCCAGAATCAAATCAAAAAAAGTTACTTATGACTGGAATATTATAGATGCAGATAACAGCATAGCTAAAGTTAATAATGAAATAAAAGAAAAACTATAAAACTTCTTTTATTCCTTCATTGGTGTGAATCATTATGGAATTAAGGTTTTCTAAGTTAATTGAACTGATTGGGATATTTTGAGCATCTTCATTCATAAATAAAAGTTCTTTGTCTATAAATGTAATCCAATTTACTTTATGAAGCACTACTCCATTAATTATCAGTTCGCTGTATTGAGGTATAAAACTATTTTCATTCATTTCCTTAAAATACGGATTTTTACGAAAAATATCTTTTAATACTTTATCCATAAAACTTACTCTCCTCTTTCTTCAACAAATTTGGGAACAGCTTCCTGCAGAGGGTCAAATGTTTCTCTGTTTTTAACTTCCATACATTTCATACTTACTTTGGAGTGAAGTGATGACGGAAGTCTTAATATTCTTTTTAAATCGATAGATACTTTAGCATCAATAGTGGACAAATTAACTCTTGCCATAGCTTCGGTTAAATTTTTATATCTTCTAGGGCCGATATCTCTTTTAAAATATCCCCAGTTGTCATTATCCAGATGATGCCTATATTTTATAATGTCCTTCATTAGCTTAGGATTAATTTCATCTAATTCTTCATTTCCTACCAAATGTTGAATATTATATTTTAATTTATCAGTGAAAATTTTGGAGTATCCGACAGGAATGCTGAAATGCTCAAAATTAAAGCTTTTATTTGATATGTCTGGATTGAAAAAGTTGGATTTTGGAACTTCTGCACCTGCCACATATTTTAAAACTTCTGATCTTAATTCACTTCCAGATGTCATCATTTCTTCATCAAGAATTCTGATATGATATCCTCTTCCTGAGTAAACTAAGTGAATATTATTTAAGCCTAAATCATCCTGCAGTGTATCAATTAATGAATTAACAATTTCTAAAGCCTGTCCTAAACAAACTTCACACACACTGTCGCACTGGCAGGTTCTAATTGGAATATCTTTAGCATCAACATCAAAAATATATTCTGCTTTCTGCCAATCTTCTCGTCTTCTTGGATTATTATAAAAAGCTACAGAGATATAAGCTGCAAAAGGAGCTTTATATCTTAAAAATTTCTTTAAGGACTCTCTTCCTCTAAATACTTTATACCGGTCATTTGGTCCCTTTCCATTATGGTCAAAACCGAATTCCCTTTTCTTTAAATCTTTAAGAATAAAGTCAGGTATGTCTTTAGTGGACCATTCCTCACGGTAATACTGCCTTCTTTCTTTAAGTGTAGCTTTAGAAAACATAATAATCAGATATATATGATTATTATTTTAAAGTATTTAATAATAATTATGGTGTGCAAATGCACAGTATTATATAATAAATTTAACTATAATTCATATTATGAATGAAGAAGTACGAGAAGTAATTGGTGTTGAACACTTAAAAACAGTTTTATCTACTTTAACTCCTGAAGATATTGTTAAACATGCTTATAAAGAATGGTATCCTTGCCAAAGAACAGGACATACTATTTTAAACCTTGAAAATGGGAAAATATATGGTTTAGGGATAGAATTAAATCAGTTACCTCTTGTTGACACTGTTTATATAGAATTGTATTCAATTGATTGGGAAGAAGACCCGATTGAAGTTGAAGAGCTTTTTTCACCTCAGGAGTATGAGGAATACCTGGAATTTAAAGATGATGAAGTCTGTGAATACACTCCGGATATTGTTTCTGATTTTTGTCAAAAAAAGGGTATTGATGAAAATGAACGTAAAATTGGTCTTTTAGCTTATAAATTTGAAAAAAATGAACAGAGCAACTACAATCAATGGGAATCAAAGATTTTAAATAAATATTATGATGTTATTATGGATGATTATAATCCATTTAAACAGATGGATAATGATTTTTAATCTTTTTTATTATCAATTTGATATTTTTTACGTCCGTAACATGATAGAGGGTTATTAATTCCTTTACATGAGCTGTCAGGTTTACATAACTGTGGTAAATGAATTTTAATCTTTTCACAGCTCATTGGAGTATACCATTTGGTTTCTCCTTCATGATTGATGTCAACTTCACTGTGCATACCAAAACCCAACTTTGATATGATATTGATTTTTTCTTGAGGCTGATCATCAAATAACGGTGGTGAACAGTTATCTGCAGCTTCATAAATCAGAGGCAGGATTTCATTTTCTGTTATTGATAAATCGGGATCCATATCTGATACTTTAACACTTTCATCACTTGCAAAGATTCTCGGATATAGTCTTGCATATGATGCAAATGAAGTTAATAATAGTACAATAGCGTCGTTACGTCCACCGGATGAGACTCCTTCAATGGTATTTCTAATACATGGTGGAAATGCTTCTCTAAGTAATTTTCCACCTTTAACTGCACCGTAAATACCTCCGCTACCTGCATAGAAAGTATTGTATTTGCTGATTTCTTCAGGAATGAACTCTTTTAGTTCCTCTCCGATTTCAGTAATGGCGGGGTGGAGTTCAATTCTGGATGACATTTCTTTGATTCTTTTAATGTATTCTTCTGTTTTTTGCATAATAAGTCTGGAAAGAATCAGTTCTTTAATATTATTTCCGACCAGTATATTATACATTCTGTCAGGGTTTCTATCTGTAAACTCATCAGAATACTCTTCCAAAAATTCATCTTCTTCTAAAATAATATTCCCATTATTGATTAACAAATCATTTAAGGACAATCTTTTAGAAGCTATTACATCTTTCAGGGCTTTCCATTGAATGGATCCGTCGGTTTTGATGTCTCTTAAGATGTCATCAATGATTTCGCTTCTGCTTCCTGGCGGAATTTTAGCCAGTCTTTCTTCAATTATTTTTCCCTGGGATTCAATAAAAAGTCTGGTTTCTCTTGAAGTTACATTAAACTGAATAGCTATAGCCTGACATAGGATGTGGAATGTTACAACATCCTGTCTGTATAAACTGCTATTTAACAGGTATTCAAATTCACTTTGAGTGTAATTTTTATTATTTTTTTTCTCAATTGCCCATTGTATTCTTTTTATAGCTAAATCTTTATAGGATTTAGGAATTAAGGAATCGTCTGATATTTTCTGATTTGCAGTATGCATTATTTCATTTACAAGTGTTTCATCTTCATCAAAGAGTTTATTTAAGTCTCCGTACTCTTTAACAATTTGTCTTCCTTCATTGGACAATGGATTAATAAATGAAACTTCAACCATATTTTTTATATTTTATTTCATGTTTTAAAAAATTATCTTATTTTTAAGGTCATTTTTGCTTTTTTAATAGAAAACTGTTAATATTACGGTTTATTAAAATAATAATTAAGATTTTTAAGGGTAGTATATATGGTATGTAAAGGCAATATAACATTCCAATCATTTGAATGTGATTATAATGAAGTTTATGAGGCTTATGATGTTGATGGCGACATTAAAAATGATGTTCAGGTTTTAACTGATCATTATACTTATTCTGGTTATTATACTTTTTTAAATAGTTCTTTTTGGAAAAGTCTATTTGATTGTATTTTTTGGGAGGATATAACTGGCAGCAAATTTTCTAAAAGTGATTTTAAGAATATTCCTTCTCAGTTTTATGAAGATAAGATTCCTCTGTCATGTGATATAAAAGATATTTCCGAAAGAATTGACACATTTTCTAAGATAATTACTGTCCAATCAAATCTTAATGAGCATGCTTTATTCAATATGATAAATGTAAAAGAGTTAAACCTGTTTGAAAATTTTATGGAAGTCTTTTTCGATAAACAAAATAAAAAGGTTAGAAAATCTTTTCTGCATTCCCACGGTTTCAAATATCTTAAAGCCCATTATGATGAAAGAAAAAGGTATGATTATTTTATCATGTTCGAGAGATATTTCGGTAATAAGTTTTTTAAATTCATTGATAAGGAATTGGAAAAACACGGCATCAATGTAGAGTTTTCTGCAATGGATGTGGTAAACTCCATATTTTCCAAATTTTCCAAAGACCAACTGTTGTCAATTATCAACAGAATGAATTTAAATAAGGAAAGTTTCAACTCTTTTAATCCGTTTTTAGCTTTCAATGGGGAAGATATACTTTTTGTTTTCATGTGGGATGAATCTAAAAAACACTTTGATGATTTGGAAGTGCTGTGGATTGATTTTTTATTGAATTTAGGATTTAATGTTGAAATATTTGCTTTCAATAAATCCAATAACTCATTGTCCAGATTTGTAAACAGATTTAAAGAAAATAAAATTAAACTGGAGTTATTTAACCTGGATGAAAATGGTAAAGGGAACTTTAAATCAGATAAATTAATGATTAATGATTTTGAACATCTGAAAAATGAAATAGGCAATTTAAATAATGAAAATATCTTAATTAAGCTTGACGGGAAAGAAGTAATCCTTGATGAGGTCTGTGACGTATTTTCATGTGCTCTGGAAAAAGAAAATAAAGGATTGTCTAGGGATTACTGTTGCAGATACGGAGATTCAAATCCTGCTGAATTCCCATGCAAGTATGTTGAAGAATATTTCAGTTCTATTTTCAATGTAAATGATGGATTTGGTCAAATTGCTGATAGCGGGATATGGAAATTCAATAAAGATAAAGTTAGGGACAAATTTAAGGATTTATCCAAAACTATGAAAATATGTCCTTTTTTTGATTATATGTCAAATAAAAAGGCTTTAACTAAATATCTCAAAAACATCAATCCCAAAACTATGAATCAATGGTGTTTTGTAGATGATGAAGGTCATTCATGGTACTTTTTAAGAAAAGTCTGGTTTAGTGATGAGGCCGATTTGGATTTTCCTGGATTTTCTAAAATGGCAGGTGTTAAAAAAACAGATAAATATGCCAAATCTAAAGCTGTAGCTATTCTGGATGATAAGCTTAAAAAATAAAGAAAATGATACTGTTAAACAGATATAACTGATTTTTAATATCTGACCTGAGGTTATTTATCATTTTTCTATTTTCATTTTTAACGATTTTGGGATATTTGAATTTATTTTAAAATAGCTAATTTGGAAATTCAATATTTGGATTTAAATTATCTTTTAAATCATTTTGTTTTAAAATATTTCTTAATTAACTTCGCATATATTAATTTTATATTATATGAATGACATAATTATTAATGCTTAAAAAAGTTAGGAGAAAAATTAATGTCTAAAATTTTTATTTCATGTGCGCTTCCTTATGCAAATGGACCCTGTCATTTAGGTCATATTCGTTCTACTTATTTGCCTGCTGATATTTATGCAAGATATAATCGTATGATTGATAATGATGTTCTGTTAGTTTGTGCTACTGATGAACACGGTACTCCAATTGCTGTTAAAGCGGATAAAGAAAACAAAAAACCGATTGAAATTGCTAAAAGATATCATGACATGATTGTTCGTGATGTAGAGTCAATGAATATTTCCCTGGATAACTTTACAAGAACCACTGATGATTTACATTATGAAATTGCTCAGAATTTCTTTTTAGAATTATATAATAAGGGGTTAATTTATAAAAAGGATATTCAGCAGCTGTACTGTGAAAAGTGTAATAAGTTTTTACCTGACCGTTATGTTGAAGGTATCTGTCCTGTTTGCGGATCTGAAGCACGCGGTGACCATTGTGAAAAATGCGGAAGGGCTTTGGAACCTACTGAACTTGATGAACCTAAATGTTTAACCTGCGGTTCCACTCCTGTTATTAAGGATACTTATCAGTACTTCTTTAAGTTAAGCGAGTTTGAAGATGATTTGAAAGATTATATTGATAATAATGAAAATCTTCCTGCCAATGTTAGAAATTATGCTAAAAATTGGCTTAAAGAAGGATTAAATGACTGGGTTTTAACAAGAGATATGGATTGGGGAATACCTTTACCTCTTGATGAAGCTAAAGGCAAAGTACTTTATGTTTGGGTTGAAGCATTCTTGGGTTATATCTCATCAGCGGCACAATGGTCAAGGGAAACTGGCATTAAATGGGAAGATTATTGGAATGATACTGCAATCCATTTCATCGGTAAGGATATTATTTACCATCATTCCATCTTTTGGCCAGGTCTTCTTAAGGCATACGGATGTAAATTGCCGGATAACATATATGCTGGAGAATTTTTATCTTTGGAAGGAGAAAAAATGTCCACCAGTAAAAATTGGGTTGTTTGGATAGCAGATTTTGTTGATAAATTTGACCCTGATTTACTTAGATATTACTTAACTATAAATGCACCTTTAAACAAAGATACTGATTTCTCATGGGATGATTTCCAGAGAAGAAACAATGATGAATTGGCAGATGTTATAGGTAACTTTTTACATAGAACTTTTACATTTACCCATAAATTCTTTGACGGTGAAATACCTGAATATAAAAATCCCTCTGCAGAAGATAACAAATTCAAGGAAATCATTGAAAAACTTCCTGATACTGTTGGAGAATATATTTCAGATTTTGAATTTAGAGACGGATTGCTTGAGATTTATAGGGTAGCTAAAATTGGTAATAAATATTTCAATGATCAGGAACCATGGAAAGCTGTTAAAGAAGATATGCAAAAAGCAGCCAACTGTTTATATTTATCAAATCAACTAGCTAAAACATTGGCTTATGTACTTAAACCTTATATTCCAAATAAAGCTGATGCTATAGCTAAAATTATTAATCTGACCACTCCTGATGAGTGGAAAGATGCTAAAGTCCCATTAGCTGAAGGACACAAAATAAATAAAGCTAAACCGTTATTTACAAAAATTGAAGATGATGTAATTAACAAGCAAAAAGAAGAATTGCAGAAAAACTTAAAAGAAAGTGAGGATGAAAATATGAGTGATTTAATTAGTATTGATGATTTTGACAAAGTAGTTATTAAAATTGGACAGGTAAAAGAAGCTGAAAAAATAGAAAAATCCGATAAATTATTAAAATTACAGGTGGATATTGGAGATGAAACAAGACAAATTGTAGCAGGTCTTGCAAAACAGTATGCTCCTGAAGAATTAATTGACAGAAAAGTGGCTGTTGTTGTTAACTTGCAACCTGCAAAATTATTCGGAACCTTATCTGAAGGAATGATTCTTGCAACTGGAGAAAGTGCAGCATTATTATCTCCAGACGAATGTGAAGTCGGTGAAAGAATACAATAATCTTAATTTAATTCAGTGATTTTAATGGAAGAATCTGCTCTAGTTGCAAAGGCTGAAAAATATCTCAAAGAGATTTCAAATGACAGTATTAGCTTGGATAATATTGAAGAGTTTGAAAATTTCAAAAGATTATACTATAAACTAGATGACAGATTAAACAGTTTACAGGAATTAAAAGAGAGTATGGATGCACAGGGATACACCACTCCTTTTACATCCTTAAATAAATATGGTACAAAAGCAATAGCTGAAGTTTCACTTGAGGAAATGAGTGAAAACAGTAGACATAATCAGATGTTTAGAATGAAAGCTAATGCTAAAAAAAATGTTCTGGACAGAGTAAAATCAGCTATTGATGCTCATAAAATTGCAATTGGACATTTGGAACAATGCGGTTATCTTAAATGTGATTCATGTTATAAGAAATATTCCCTCAGCGAGTTCAGACTTAAAGGTGAAAAATGCAGCTGCGGTCATGAAAACTTCTCTTTTAAAATAAATAAGGATGCAACCTACAGATTGGAAATTATTCCATATTTGCCTTTGTCCGGCAATTATTTGGTGTTGATGAGTGAATTGTCAGGTTATGGAAGAAATTCATTTAAAAAAGTATTAAATATTCTTAAACAGGAACGTAAAGGTCTTGTAAAAACTATTTCTTTAGTTATCCGTTTTAGAGATGAAAATGGACGTTGGATTCGTAAGAATGTAACTCTGGATTCAGAATATATCAGTAATTATGAGGAAGAGGTTAGAAACAGATACGGAAAAGATGTCAGAATTGAAGTTTTAAGATTCCACAGAACCAAACCTGCTATTATTGATGATAAATACGTCAGAAATGCACTGGCTATCAGTTATGTTAAATATAGTGAAGACATTATTTCCAGCATTAAAGATTCTATTTTAAAAAGGAAGCTGTCTGATTTCAAAAGAATTAATAAATATGACGCTATCAGATATAAGTATGAAAATGAAATTCCGGGCTTTATCGAAGAATATGATATTGGAGAAATAGATGCCTGGAGACAGTCAAAGATTACAGAAGAATTTGAAAAGCTTCATTTCATTGATAAATTCGGTAATTACAACCGTTCTTTAAAAAGAGATTTAAAAATAAGAGAAAATATTGAAAAAACCATATTTGAAAATATGGCTCCTACTTTAATGATGTGGGATATTTTCAGATATTACTTAACAACATCACACAATAACCGTAAGATTAACAATGGTCCATTTCCATATATTAGAGCAGAACTTGACCGTCAACAACGTAAAGTGTTCCAGACTACTTTTAAAAAGGTTATCAAGGTTTTAAATGAGTTTACAGACTTGAAAATAATTTCAATTCCTGATATGGATCTTATTTTATATGAAAAATTCAAGTTTGAAAAACAGTCCAAAAACTCAAATATTTTATTTAACTATCCCGCTTTGGGGGCTGGTTTGATACATGAACACGGCAATATAGAAATTGAAACTATAGGGAATGTATTAAACATTAATGATTCTAAAATTAAAAAGGAACTTAAAAATATTGAGCATATCAGAAAACCGAAAAGTGCAAAATCCAAGAAATTTTTAGATTTAATTAAGAAGTGATGCTTATGGATGAAGATGTTACTTCTGTACATATAACAAAAGGATTAACCTCTTCAACTATTTTGGATTTAATTGAAGAATATCCCAATCTGGAAGAGATTACATGTTGTCCTAGTATTTTTAATAGGATTTCCAAGAATTATATTGATGCTTTGAACCAGCTTGACATTACTGTTTCTAAAAAGTATAACTGGGGAGCTAAACCTAAATACTCTTCATTGGAAGAGGATATATTGAATTTAGCCAAAGAAGGTAAAAAAGCAAAAGAGATAGCTGGTTTATTGGACATTTCTCAAAATAAAGTTTATTATCTCCTTAGGAAAAATAAACAGGGGGTCAAATTTGATAATTACTCTAAAAAACATAATCATGATGAAGTCAAATCTTTAAAAGAAGAAGGTTTAAAACCAAAGGAAATAGCTTCAAAATTAGATATTCCCCTTAGAACAGTTTATTATATTTTAAATAAGAAATAGTTATTTTATTTTTTAATAATCAGAAGGGTTTGATAAAGATAGATAATGTTTAAATTATCTTAAAATCAATAGGACAACAATAACTTAATAAATATAAACTTGTTCTTCCATATATAATATTAATAAATATCAGCTTATGATTATTTTATCTTTTGATAATTATAGGGAAATGAAAGCTTATTTAATTGATTAGTTCACAGCTATTTTAATAGATAAATATCTTTGAATAGTTTTTAAACTAATTTAATGGAGGTATTATGATGATTACATGTAGTGTTTGTGGCCATCTAAATGATTCATCAAGAGCAATATGTGAAGAATGTGGATCTGACTTATCAGATAGTCAGGATTGGGGATATGACTTCGATGACAGCGATGATTTTGATTAAGTGATTAATAATTATATAAAATTATTTTGAGAGTCTGAATTTTTTTCGCGATGAATATGATGAGATATAGTAATTCATAGAGAAATTTAATAATAAAATTGAAAAACATTTATGTCTTTCTGAAATTGCATAAATACTGATGAGTACAAAGAATATTACAACGTTTATAGATATAAATCAGTATATAAAAATTTAAACGAATTAATAGAATTATTTAAAGAAAAATTGTTGATTTAATAATATTCTGCGAAAGTCTGGTGAACGAATATTTTTTGGTGTAAATTTGGTAAAGTATTACTAATAGGTTTTTTTTAGTTATTAAAAAAAGTTTTAGGAGAATAAGATCTCCTTTTAAATTAGTTTTGTTGTGTTATTTTTTGGTTTTAAAAGTTTTTTATTTTATTTTCCAAATTCTGCTTTTATTTGTTTAATTGATTCAATGTTTAATTGAGTTATTGTTGCTATTTGTTTTATGGTGTAATTTTCTTTTAGCATATTTTTTGCGGTATTTATTTTTTCTTCTTCTTTTCCTTCTTTTTTCCCGTTTTCGTAGTCTTCTTGTCTCCATTCATCGATTATTTTCATGGTATCCCTCAGTATGTTTGTTAATTTTTTGTGTTGTCTTTCATTTTTGATGAATTTTTCTACTATTAATAATTCTATTCCAAATACAAAATCACTGCTGCATTTCATTGATTTTCTTACTTCATCTAGTGTTTTCACGGTTTTTTCTATTTGTTTGTCTAATGGTTTTTTTGAGCTCATAAATGGAGCTAGAGCTAAATTTAGCATTTCATGTCTGGTTATTTTTTGATTGTTTTTTATTTTATTTTCTATATTATTTATAATTTTATCACCATCAAAGTCTTTTGGAAAACACATTAACTATATTAGGATATTATCCAAGCATATGTAATTTGCCATTGAAAGGATTCCATTACAAATACAATTATGTCGCACAAATACTTGAAGACTACAATGTAAATCGTTTTGGGAACATCACAAAACCATTATACAATAAAACCTTCGCAGTATTGGAACATAATACAGATACATTAATATTAAATAAATCTGGAAACAAAATAATAAATGGAGTAATATACAAAAATTCAATCAATGCTCCAAACATACTCATAATATTATGGGGTAGAGCATATGATAATATAATGAATGATCCCAAAGTACAATATGGGTACAAATATAATCAAGAACCAGACACATACCAAGTAGCAGATTTCACCAGTTGTTTAAATCAAATTAATGAATTATATGGTAAAGATAAAGTTGTATGTGATTTTAGAATTAACAGAGGAGTTGGATTATGAGGAGAATGACTAAAAATTTAGTTGTATATGTTGAAGATTATAATGAATTGAATAATATTAAAATCAGTTCTTCAGAAACATATGATAATGTGATTATTAGAGTATTAAATGAGGTGGAGAATCGTGGCAAAGAAAGAAACTAAAACTATTAAAATATCAATTGAAGCATACACGAGATTAAAACATTGGAAGAATATTGATGAATCTAATCCTCAGGCAATACATAGGTTGCTTGAAGAATATAAATCATATGTTCATATTGAGACTCAGGAATATGTTGTTGATTATAAAGACTCATCACTTCATTTTAAAGTTGTGGGTGATGAATTAAAATATTATCATGTTTCCGAGGATAACTGGTGGAGTTCTATTGATGCATGGGTTGATGTAGCAAATGGTTTCCATTATGTGGAAATCATTGATTTTTTCAAGAATTTCTTGTTGAAGGAATCTGCAATGATTTTACTTAAGGATATGGGTGATGAATTAGTTTATGGAGATTATATTATCAGGAAATTATAGTAAATATTATATATTATAGCTGATATAATAAATACTATGATTATTTTTTGAGTGTTTTAGTGATACTATTGGAATTGTAAAAACACAGTCTTTATTTATTTTATATTCATTTATTTTGTTTTCTCAGCAGTGCTGATGACTATCAGTATAATTGGTTTATTATTTCTTTTTGCATAATCTACAAGGGCAGTGTATAACCTGTATCGTTTTTCATCTGGTGTTTTTACAATTGTTGATTGGAATTCAGTTAATACAATTAAATGGTCTAATTCCAGTATCATGTCTGTTTTGTATATTTTAGGATCTAATTCTACTAATTCTGTAGGATTATATGTTAAATTTTCGGATTCAAAGTCTATTTCTTTTATATTTGCATTTGATTCTTTAAGAAGTTTCAATAATCCAAACCCATCTTCTTTTGTAGCATACTTGAATAATTGATCTTCACCTTGATGAACCATTTTTTCACCTCTTATTTTTATTAGTTATATCCAGTATTATGAACTATCTAGTATTTAAAATAGTTAGTTTTTAAAAATAACAATTTTTAGACCTTAATATAAAATTTTAAAGGTAAATAAATATTATAATTGTAATATGGAAATAGTGATGTTAAATTATTTTGGGAGATGTATATGATTTATTTTAAATAGATTTAGTTGGAATAGTGAACTTTAGCTAGTTTTATAGGCTACATTGAATTCCCTTAATTTTTACAGTTAAAGTTGCACATTGCCTATATTTTTTTGGAGAATTTTTAGTTATTTTAATTATAACTTATTATTTATTTGTTAAATTTAGTATAATTTTAAATTAATTAGTTATATTTAAAAATAGTTTTTAATAAGTTTTATTTAGTATGAGGGGGGAATATGTATATATGTAAATAATGAAAATAAACATTCTTCAATTATTGGTTAGGTTTTTCAAGCATGAAAATCTTTGAGATTTGGGTTTAAAAAACAGATGAAAAAAAATTTTTCAAAAAAATTTGAAAACAATGTCGAATTATGTTTTAAATCAAATGAATGATTTAATTCATTAAAACATATTATAATTATGCTAAATATCTTTAAATAAATATTCCAGTATTTATTCAGAAATTGTATACTCAATCTGCATTATTCACAGTAATTTGTTTAATAAAAATATATTTAAACATTAGTTATTGTAAAATTAGTGATTTTATATCATTTTTATGATTAAATTAAAAGAATATTTGGGAGTAAAAAATGCTCCAAATTATTCTACACTTCAGAAGTTCTATAAAAGAATGCAGATAGACATGTTTGAAAGAATAACAAAACAATTACTACAGGATTCAAATATTAAATCAAAAAAATAGTTGTTTTAGATGGTAATGGATTTAGCAGTGACCATGCAGACAAATATTACTTAAAAATAAGAGGTTATAATGTAAAACACTACTCCAAATATTCTATTGCAATAGATGTTGATTCCAGAATAATTTTATATTCAAAAGTGGTAAAAGGTTCAAGACATGACACAAAATTCGTAATTTCTACAATATGAAGCTTAAAAAAATACAATGTCAAATATATAATAGTAGACAAAGCTTATAATACAGAACATATCAGAAGATGCATTAATGAAGAAATTCATTTATTAGATCAAATACCATTAAAATCAACTTCAAATATGGTTGGTATCGAAGATTAAGTCAAAAAATATTCAAAAAAGAAATATGCTCCGGAAGAAACAATGTCAAAAGCGTATTTAATATAATAAAAATAAAATTTAGCGAAATAAATAAAAACAAAACCATACGACTACAAAATAAAAAAACAAGACTTGAAACATTAGTTTACAATATTGTTCAATTCAACAAAATTTCAATTGGGATTTCAACATTGCATTCACATAAAAAAGTTTATTTTATCAAAAAATAAACTATATATTAATAAAATTATAATGTTGTGTCATTAATGAATTATAATAATTATTCTGAAGAAGATGTTAAATATCAATTCATCACTCCTTCAATTGAAAATGCAGGTTGGGATAAAACCCAAATTCGTTTCGAATATTCATTCACCGATGGTCAGATGATGATTAGAGGTATGAAAGCTAAAAGAGGTGCAAGAAAAAGAGCAGATTATCTTCTTTCATACAAACCTAATTTACCTTTGGCTATTGTTGAAGCTAAAGACCAAAAACATGCTATTGGTGATGGTATGCAACAAGGGATTAATTATGCTGAAATTTTAGATATTCCCTTTGTATATAGTTCCAATGGTAATGGCTTTTTAGAACATGATATGATAACTGGAAAAGAAAGGGAACTTCATTTAAATGAATTTCCTTCTCCTGAAGAGTTATGGGAAAGGATGATTCATGAAAAGAAAATTTCTGATAAAGTTGAAGATATAATAAGAGGACCTTATCATATAGATAATGGACAAAAACCCAAAATTCCGCGTTATTATCAAAGAATTGCAATTAATAGAACAATTGAGGCAATTGCAAATGGGAAAAATAGAATTTTATTAGTCATGGCAACTGGTACTGGAAAAACATTCACAGCATTTCAAATTGCACATAGATTATGGAAATATGGAAATAAAAAGAAGATTTTGTATTTAGCAGATAGAAATATTCTCATTGATCAAACTATGGCTCAGGACTTCAAACCATTCGAAAAAGTCATGACTAAAGTTCAAAAACATGAATTAGATAGTTCTTATGAAGTATTTTTTGCTCTTTATCAACAATTAGTTACTCCTGATACAGATAAACAACCTTATGAAGATTTGGATCCTGAATTTTTTGATTTGATTTTTGTTGATGAATGTCATAGAGGTAGTGCCAAAGCTGATTCAGAATGGAGAGAAATTTTAGAATACTTTAGTTCTGCAACTCAAATTGGTATGACCGCAACACCAAAAGAAACAAAACAAGCTTCAAACATCACTTACTTTGGTGAACCAGTTTACACATACAGTTTAAAACAAGGAATCCAAGATGGATTTTTAGCACCTTACAAAGTAATTAGGATTTTAACTGACATTGATGCAAATGGATATAGGCCTCCTAAAGATAAATTGGATATGCATGGAAACCCTGTTGAAGATAGATTTTACAATACTCTAGATTTTGATAAAAACATTATAATTGATGAACGGACAGAAATAGTAGCTTCTAAAATAACCGAATATCTAAAGAAAACAAATAGGTTTGATAAAACAATTGTATTCTGCGTAGATACAAATCATGCGGAAAGAATGAGACAAGCTCTTGTTAATGCAAATAATGATTTGGTTGCTGAAAATTCCAAATATGTTGTAAGAATAACAGGCAATGATGAATTCGGTAAATCACAATTAGATTACTTCATAGATTCGCATGAAAAATATCCCGTCATTGCAACTACTTCAATGTTAATGTCAACAGGGGTTGATTCAAAAACTACTAAATTAATAGTTTTAGATAAGAATATTAGGTCAATGACTGAAGTTAAACAAATTATAGGAAGAGGCACTAGATTGCGTGAAGATTTAGGAAAAAATTTCTTCACAATAATGGACTTCAGAAATAATACTCGTAAATTTGCTGATTCTGCATTTGATGGAGAACCTGTTGTTATTTTGGAAAATATTCCTACTAAACCTATTGAAGTTCCTGCCGAACCACCAGTTGAACCACCTAAAGTTGTTCCAAGAGTTAATGGAGTTCCAGTTACAGTTATTTTAGAACAAAACCAATGTTATGATGAACATGGAAAATTAAAAACAGAAAATTTCATTGATTTTACTAGGAATAATATCTTAAAAGAATATTCCACATTAGGAGAATTTATTAAAACATGGAATTCATATGATAAAAAACAAGCTATTATTGATGAATTATATCAACACGAAATCTTTTTAGATGAATTAAGAGAATTATCGGGTGATGATGAAATGGATGACTTTGATTTGATTTGCCATATTGCATTTGATAAAAAACCTCTTACTCGTGCAGAAAGAGCAAATAACGTTAAAAAAAGAGATTATCTTAATAAATATGAAGGCATAGCTCGTCAAGTGCTTGAAGGATTATTAGATAAATATGCTTCAAATGGGATTAGTGATTTGGAAAGTATTAAAATTTTACAAAATGATCCTTTTAGACGAATTGCAGGTACAAAAAGTATTCTTAAAGAATTTGGTGGGCAAGATAATTTTTTACAAGAAATGCATAATTTACAAAAGGAATTATATGTTAATTAATGTGGGGATATGAATGGAATTAAATAATTTTGTTAAAAGCATACAGGATATTATGCGTAATGATGCTGGTGTGAATGGTGATGCACAAAGAATTGAACAAATGACTTGGACATTATTTTTAAAAATTTATGATACTCAAGAAGAAGAATGGGAAATTTATGAAGACAATTATAAGTCTATCATCCCAGAGCATTTAAGATGGAGAAATTGGGCTGTTGATAAAAAGGATGGTAAAGCTAAAACTGCTGATGATTTGCTTAACTTTATCAATCAAGAGTTGTTTCCAACACTTAAAAATTTAGAAATATCACAAGACACACCTATGGGTCAAAAAATTGTTAAAGATGTTTTTGAAGACAATAATAATTATATGAAAGATGGTGTTCTTCTAAGACAAGTTATAAACATCATTGATGAATTAAATTTTGATGATTATAATGACAAACATGCTTTTGGAGAAATCTACGAAAAAATACTTAAAGATTTACAAAGTGCAGGAAATGCTGGTGAATTCTACACTCCTCGTGCAGTAACAGATTTCATGGCATTAATGTTACATCCAGAGTTAAATGAAAAAATAGCTGATTTTGCATGTGGAACTGGAGGATTTTTAACTTCAGTACTTAATATATTAGATGATAAAGTTTCATCAACAGATGATCGTGAATTATATAAAAATGCAGTATTTGGTATAGAAAAGAAAGCTTTACCTTATATGCTTTGTGCAACTAATATGCTTTTACATGATCTCGATAATCCGAATATTATTCATGGAAATTCGTTTGACAGAAATGTAATGGATTATACAGAAGATGAAAAATTTAATGTTGTAATAATGAATCCTCCATATGGTGGAAGTGAGAAAAAAACAGTTCAAGATAATTTTCCTAAAGATTTAAGAAGTTCTGAAACTGCAGATTTGTTTATGTCAGTTATCATGTACAGATTGAAAGAAAATGGTAGGGCTGCTGTAATTTTGCCTGATGGATTTTTATTCGGAACTGATAATATAAAAGTATCCATTAAAAAGAAATTATTGAACGAATTTAACTTGCATACTGTTATTAGACTTCCAGGAAGTGTTTTTGCACCATATACTGGTATTACTACAAATATTCTATTTTTTGATAAATCAAGTGAAGGAACTAAACAGACATGGTTTTATAGAGTTGATATGCCTGAAGGCTATAAACACTTTTCCAAAACAAAACCCATGAAATTAGAACATTTTGATGATTGTGTATCTTGGTGGGATGATAAACAATCTATTGAAATTGACGGCTTTGATAAAGCTAGATTATATACAATCGATGAAATTAAGGATAATAACTATAATTTAGATTTATGTGGGTTCCCACATGAAGAAGAAATAATTTTGCCTCCTAATGAGTTAATTGAAAATTATCAAAAAGAAAGAGCTGAACTTGAAGCTAAAATTGATAAAACTTTAGTTGAAATTAAAAAATTATTAGATATTGAGTAGAGGTAATTTTATGAAAGCTGAAGATTTAAAAAACTCAATACTTCAATTAGCAATGGAAGGTAAATTAGTTCCACAAAATCCTAATGATGAACCTGCTTCTGTTTTATTAGAAAAGATTCGTGATGAAAAAGAGAGATTAATCAAAGCAAAAAAAATTAAAAGGAATAATAAAGAATCTTTTATTTTCAGAAAAAATATATGATTCATTTTTATTTCTTTTGATTTTTTTCTCTTTAATCAATCTTTCTTTCTCATTTCTAATTCTTTCCAAAAGAACAGAAGAAGGTTCATCATTAGAATCTTGTGGAACCAATTTTCCTTGAATAGCTTCCTGTAAAATAGAACTTTTAAGTTTATCTGGAAATTCAGAATTTAATTTATTCAATTGTTCTTTATCAACCCCATATTCTTCAATTAATGGTATAATGTCTTCAATTTTATTAACAATACGTTCTTGTTCATTAAATGGAGGCAAAGGAATTAATAATTTATTTAAACTTTTAGAATTTAATGTTTTTCCTTTTATTGCTGATTTTGTATCTCCCGTTTGTGAAATGAGTGGCAAAACTCTAAATAGATAATCTCTAAAACAATTATTATTATCTATAAATGGTTTTATTGATATTATTGCTTCATTATGAACAGCATCCAAACCTAAAATAGAAACTTTTCCAACAGTTAATTTGAAACTCATCAATAATGTACCTTTTGGAACTAAAATCCCTTTAAATGATTTCTCCAATGCATAATTATTCACGTTTTCTTGTGTACAATTAATTATTTTACCATCAACCATATCAGAAATTGTAACCCACGGTGTTGTTGCATTGTCCCAAAATATTAGTTCTTTACGAGGTGGTGTTTTTCCTAAAGAGAAATCAACAACATATCCAAATCGACACCATTCCCAGCTATCAGGAATATCAAAAGGTATTTCCTCATCAATACAAACAGGTTCACCTTTCTTACTAACCTTTTCATAAAAATGTCCATTTTTTCTGAAAGTAAACAAATAATATTATGAATTCTAAAGACAAAGAAATAATGAATGGGTTCATTAAAGTTCGAAATTTGAATAAAAGAACCGTTTATGGTTATAATAATGTAATAAAACTTTATACGAATTTTAATAATATGTCTTTATCAGAACTTCTTAAAGAAGCCGAGAAAGATGAAGAAAAAGGTATTAGGTGGAAAAATCGTAAGATTAAAATGAGATTATTGAATTTTAGAGTATTCTTACAAAATAATTATCTTATAAGTACAGCTAAAGTTCATTTTCAGAGGATTTTAACTATTTATAGACATTTTGAAATTGAGATTCATAATTTACCTCAGATTAATCTTAAAAACGCTAATAAGTTAAAACCAATAATGTTTGAAGATTTACCTACTAAAGAAATTATTAAAGATGCTATTAACATTACTAATCCTATTATGCAAGCTATTATTTTATTTATTTCAAGTAGTGGTTGTGCTCGTCAAGAAACATTGAATATTACGATTCAAGATTTTATTGATGCAACAAGAGAATATCATGATAGTGAGGATATTTATGAGATTATAACTATTTTAATTAAAAGAGATGATGTTGTTCCTACTTTTAAACTTAAACGACAGAAAACTAATAAGTTTTATTATACTTTTTGTTCTCCAGAAGCAGTTACTTATATCTTAAATTATTTAATTATATCTAAAAGAAAATTAAAAAATGAAGATAAGTTATTTAAAACTAATTTGGATTATTTAAATAATTATTTTAATGAAATTAATGAATCTTTAAATTTAGGTAAAGTCAGAAAGTATAATCGTTTTAGAAGTCACATGTTAAGAAAATTTCATGCATCTATATTGTATAATCATGAAAATGGTTTAAGTTTAGAAGAAATTGATGCACTTCAAGGAAGAGGTAAAAATAATACTCATGCTTCTTATTTCATGGAAAATCCTAAAAATCTTAAAGAGAAATATATTAATTCTTTAAAATCAATATTGATTTTTAATTAGTATTTTCTTAAATTATTTTATAATGTGTTCGCCAAAATTAATTTTTTTGAGTTATTATCAAAAAATTTTTAACTTTTTTCTTATTAATATCATAGCCTTGGCCATAAATTTAATTAACCAACCGAATCTAAACTATTAATATAGAAATGTTGAGAGAGAAAAAATATAATTAACTGATATTTAGAGTGATTATTATGATGTTATTCCCACAACTTCCGTTGTACGCAATAGCAATAATTTGTGGTATTTTATCTTTTTTAGTAACAAGATTATCAATGCCCAGAATTATTAGAAAATTAGAAAAGGCAGATATTGTAGGTAAGGACCTGCATAAATCATGGAAGCCGATTGTGGCTGAAATGGGTGGATTTGGTATCCTATTTGGATTTATAATAGGTATTTTTTCAGGAATATGTATGCATGACATTCTTACATTTCCGTTATGCATTGTTTTAATTGTAATTCTTCTTGTAGGGATTATAGGTATTGCTGATGATTTGCTTGTGCTTTCATCAAAAGAAAAGCTGTTCCTATTGTTTTTGGCAGGTATTCCTTTAATATGGGCAGCACCTCCAAATGTTGGAATTGTATATCTTATTTGTATTCCGATAGCTATTTCAATCGGATCCAATTTAACCAATATGCTGGCAGGTTTAAATGGAATTGAATCAGGGCTTGGAATAATTGCACTTACCTCTTTAACAATATCATGTATTATTTTGGGAAAATATGATGTTACAATTATCAGTATGAGTATGCTTGGAGCTTTAATAGCTTTCCTGTACTTTAACAAATATCCTGCAAAGATTTTCCCGGGAGATACCGGAACTTTAATTATAGGGGCAACAATTGTTTCAATAGCTTTTATAGGTCGTGTAAAATTAATTGCTTTGATTGTGCTTTTGCCTAACATTATTGATGCAGCCCTTAAATTTTACAGTGCAGGAGTTATGGAAAGGCAACAGTTCAAACCGACTCAGGTAGATGAAAATGGAAATCTGGTAAGGCCTGAAGTCGGATTCAAATCTTTAATCAGGCTTGTACTGCGAAAACCGATTCCTGAAAAGCAGGCAGTTAAAATAATTTGGGCTATTGGAATTGTTTGCGGATTAATCGGTATAATTGTTGCAATAGTAATGCCTGATGTGCTTCAAAACCAGACATTGGCTAATTTCATGCAGATTAAGGAATTCTTTTATCAGTTAGGATGATTTGAATGAAACCGTATGTTATTTTAAATGCAGCAATGACACTGGACGGAAAAATAGCCACTAAAACTGGCAGTTCCAATATTTCAGGTGAAAAAGATTTGAAAAGAGTTCATGAACTTAGACGTGAAGTTGATGGAATAATGGTTGGGATTAATACGGTTATTGCAGATAATCCCAGATTAACGGTTCATAAAATAGATGCAAATCCTGAAGACAATCCTGTTCGTGTGGTGGTAGACAGCAAATGCAGAACTCCAATAGCTGCACGCATAACAAATAAGGATGCAAAAACCATAATAGCTGGAGCTAATGACTATAAACTTGACTTTATTGTAAGTGACAGATATGCCAATTTCACTAAAAGGGGAATTGACTTCTTTTTCAGCGGGGATAAAAGAGTTGACCTAAAAGATTTAATGAATTATCTTTATGAAAGCGGTATTAAAACACTGATGCTTGAGGGTGGTTCAACTCTAAACTTTTCAATGATTAAAGAGGGTTTAATTGATGAAATAAGAATTTGTGTCGCTCCTTTTGTTGTTGGGGGTAAGGATTCACATACATTATTTGACGGTGAAGGATTTGACACAATGGATGAAGGGGTAAGACTGGAGCTTTTTGATTCATTTAAATTAGGTGATGACTTAATATTGCAGTATAAAGTTTTGAATAAGTGATTTTTTTTCACTTATGCTATTTTTTTAAAACATAAATGCAAATGGCGGATTTTTGCAAATGCAATATCTGCAGAGAGATTTCTGGTCTTTTATAAATTTTGCTCTTCCTTTACAGTAATAGCTGTTATTTTTCATGTAAACCTCATCCTTTTTAGGGTCATTTCCATAAGGATGCAGAGGTTTTTTAACTATTAGTGCCAGATACAGTGAAATGTATTTTGTAAATTCTTTAGTTTCATTGTCGTTTGGAGCATATTTGTCAAAATAAAAGTTAATGTCTCCTTTTATTTTTTGAACGACTCCATCGTTTATTTTGAAATCATTTTCAAGCTCTTTTTCATAGATTTCATCATAAACTCCAGAGTTATATTTGGCCAGTGATTTGGTAAGGGGATCTTTGTATCTATCATCAGTTACCTTGTTTTTCAGATAATCAATTGGATAATCATTTAGGTTTTCTCTTATTTCATTAAGTAATTTTGATGCTTTCATAAAATCCCTTTAGATTTAAGTAATTCCCGAGGATTATCAACAATAGCAGCCATAGCTTCTTTTTTACTTAATCCTGCTCCAAGAGCTATTTCATAAGATTTTTCAAAGGTAATTAGATTATCCGGTGAATGTGTATCTGTATTTACAAGTAATTTATTACCTACTTCAGTGGCTATGTTGGCTACATGACCGTTTCCAAGACAATGGCCACTTCTTGCACTTATTTCCAGATAGATTCCATTTTCTTTTGCAATTTGAGCTTCTTCATAGGTAATCAAACCGGGATGGCCTAGAATGTCTACATATTCACTGTTGACTGCCGCATAATTGGTTCCTTCAATTACAGGTTCATTTAATGTTTCACCATGAACAACAACAATTTGGGCACCTAAATCTTTTGCTTTTTTAGCTACTCCGTCAATAGATTCTGTAGGTACATGAGTTACTTCAGCACCTAAAACAACCTTGATGTTCCAATTGGCATTAATATCGTCAATAGCTTTTTGTATTTGAGGTATCTGCTCAACATTGGAGTAATCAACATGGTCGGTAATAGCTATAACTTCGTGATTTAAATTAGCAGCTCTTCGGGCCAATTCTGAAGGCAATAATTCTCCGTCACTAAATAAACTGTGCATATGTAAATCTATTCTTTTATTCAAAGTTTTTCTCCCCAGTATAATTGTTATATTATTGAGTTATATCAAATATAATAAATAAATATTGCCCAGTATTTTTTTTAAAATGGAATATACTTAATAACGGTTTTTTATATAAATTATATTTAGATAATAAGGAGATATTTATGTCTGGAGATTTGATTTTATATTTTTCACGTGCAGGTGAAAATTATTATGAAGGGGATTTGAAAGTAGTTGAAAAAGGAAACACTGAAGTAGTTGCAGATTATATTAAAGAGATAACTAATGGGGATGTTTTTAAGGTAGAACCGGAAATCCCCTATCCTGAAGATTATATGGAATGTACTGAAGTAACTAAAAATGAGAAAAATGGCAGAGTATTAAAGGAAACCCTTGAAGATGTTGGGGATTACGAAGGGGTTTATATAGGATTTCCCATTTGGTGGGGAAAAATACCGGTTGTTTTTGAATCTCAGTTAGATAAATTGGATTTTAAAGGTAAAGTTGTAAAACCTTTTGTTACTCATGAGGGTTCCGGTTTTGGAAAATCTAAAAAACAATTAAAAAAGCTATGTAAAGGTGCAGATATTAGAAATGGTCTTGAAATTAAGGGCAGTGATGTTTTAGGTTCAAAAGACAAAGTCAAATGCTGGATTAATGATAATTTATAATTTTTTTTAAAGTTTTTTCAGTATAGAGAAAAAATTTACTTTTTTTTAGAGTTTTTTTAGTATAGAGAAAAAATTTACTTTTTTTTAAAGTTTTTTCAGTATAGAGAAAAAATTTACTTTTTTTTAAAGTTTTTTCAGTATAGAGAAAATCAATGTAATTTATTCAAAATAGCTGATGTTTTTTTTATGAAAATCAAATATATTAATTATTATAAATTTTTTAACAGGTAATGAAATTTAAATAATATTAAAAAGTAATTTTATAATATGGATATTTCAGTTTTTGTTCCGGGTCACATTACAGGTTTTTTTAACATTGAAAACAATGCAAATCCTTTAAAAAATGGGTCTTGTGGAGCTGGTTTTTTAGTAAATAGAGGTGTTTTAACAGATATTTCTTCTTCAGATACTTTAGAAATTGAAGTTAATCAGGGAGATTATACAGTTATCAATGAAGTTTTAAAGATTTTAAACATTGAAAAACCGGTTAAAATCACTCAGGATATTCAGCTTCCAATTGGAGCAGGATTCGGAACGTCAGCATCATCTGCATTAGGCCTAGCTATTGGTTTAAATGAATTTTTTAATTTGGGATATAATCTGGAAAAATGCGGTCAGATAGCTCACAGGGCAGAAATTAATTTGGGATCTGGTTTAGGTGATGTAATAGCTCAAATGGGGAGAGGTGTTGTTTTAAGAACAAAAGCAGGAGCTCCAGGAATCGGCGAAATAAAGTCTTTTGTTAATGAGAAGTTAGTTGTAGCTACTAAAACATTTGGTGAAATTGACACTGCATCTATTATTCAGGACCCTGATTATAAAAAAATAATTTCAGATGCAGGTTTGGAGTTAAAAAACAGATTTGTAGAAAATCCGTCAATTGGGAATTTTTTAGACTTTTCTTTTGAATTTTCAAAAAAGACAAATCTGATGTCTGATGAAGTAAGGGATCTTATTGATTATTTTAATTCTTTGGATGATATTTTAGGTTCTTCAATGGCAATGCTTGGAAATACTGTATTTGCCTTTGCATATAATGAAGATGTTTTCAAAAACTTAAACATTGAAGGTTTAGATATATATGAACTGGATAATATTGGTATAAAGTATGATAAACATTAGCTATGATATAAAAGAATATAGAAAGCAGCTGTTTGACATAGCCAATGACGGAAATGTTATTGTTGAGCTGGGATGTCATGTAGGAAACACTACAAAACTGATTTTGGATAAATTTGACAATGTTAGTATAATAGCTATTGATAATAGTCCTGAAGCAATAGATAAAATGGAAAAACTGGCTGATGAGTATTCTAATCTGACATTTATATCAGGTGATGTAAGACGCCATGAGATTCTTTTGAAAGCCTTTAGGTTAACTCAAAGCTGTGATGTTTTGTCTGTTGATTTAGGTGGGGGATATCATCCTGACACTGTTTTTAAAGTATTTTATATTTGGTCATCAACATTTAAACCAACCCATTCATTAATTCGAAATAAAGGATTGGTTGATTTTTGCAATTCAGCTGCTGTAAGCTGTGAAGATTTTAAATCACAGGAAGGCCATCTGGAATCTTACATTGATGAAGGAATTCCTCCTCAAATTAAAGAATTTGAATTATGGACGCCTTCTTTAAGGAAAAAATAGCTAATTATAAATAACTTATTAACAAGATTATTAGTTATGTTAAATGAAAATCAACAAAAAGTAGTGGAATATAACGGGAATAAACCTTTATTGGTAGAAGCAGGACCAGGTTCAGGTAAAACACGAGTTATTATTGAAAGAGTTAAATTTTTGATTAATGAACTGAAAGTCAATCCGAGCAGTTTACTTGTTATTACATTTACCAGAAAAGCTGCAAATGAACTTAAAGACAGATTATCTGAGGATATTCCTAAAAATATAATTAATGAAATGCAGATATCCACTATTCATTCATTTTGTCTTGATTTTCTCAAAAAAAGAGGTAATGTAACTAATTTAATTGATGATGATTCCGGTGAAAAAAGAAGGCTGTTTATTCAGAAATATAAATATAAATTGGGATTTAAAAATGAATTCTATTTAGCAGATTATCAGATTCCGTCAGTTATTAATAAATTTGATGAATATACTACTTTTAAAGTTGATATTGATGGCTTGATTGATTATATTAAACAAACAAGACCTATTGATAAAGAATATGTTGGTTTTGTTAATTCATTTAAATTTTTCCCTTCAAAAAAGGTAAGAGATAATGAAAAATTTAAAAAATCATGGTATAATGCAAGATTTTTACAAACTCCAAAAGCTTATGTTAAATACTTGGAACTGCTTGATTTGTTTAATGCAGTAGATTATAATACTGTTCAAATTAAATTTTTAGAGTCTTTAAAAGAAAATCCTGAAACTCAATACACAAATATTTTAGTAGATGAATTTCAGGATACTGATCCTGTTCAGGCTGAAATATTTGAGATTTTGCTTAAAAATGCAGAGTCATTTACAGCTGTAGGGGATGTTGATCAAAGTATCTATTCATTTAGAGGTTCATTTAGGGATTATTTTGAAGAGTTTTATAATAAATATAATGCTGAATTAATTAGTTTGAATTATAATTACAGGTCTACAAATAATATTATTCGAACTAGCGAAGCATTTATCAAACCTCAAAGAAAGGAATACTCTAAAAAATATCTTGTAGGTGCTAGAAATGAGGATAAAGCGAGTTATATTTTAGAAAGTCTCGATCCTCAAGAAGAAGCTCAAAAAATATTTAATTTAATTAAAGACTTAAAAGACAATGGTAAAATTAGACAATATAATGATGTAGCTATTTTGTATCGTTCTATTGTTTCAAATAAGAATATTCCTTTTTTAATAGATGAATTTAAAAAGAACGATATTTCTTATCATATTTCAGGAACTGAAGATTTGATAGAAAGTGATGAGGTTAAATCAATTTTGACTCTGTTTTATTATATTGCTCGTAAACTTGATCATTCTTATGGAATGTCTAATTTAGAAAAGGAATGGCTGAATTTAAGAGCATTTTGTGGCATTGATTTTATTCCCAAATTCAGAAAATTGTCTGTTGAAACCAAAAGATATTTGATGGAACTTCAGGAAAATTTTGAAAATGATGTTTTAAAAACAGAAAAGGAAGTTTATTTTGAATTAACCGGTAAAAAAAGTAGAAAGAAGAAATTTAATGGGGTTTTTACTAGAAATGAGGATGTACTGATTGAAATCTTTAAAAGAGTTAACAAGCCAGTTGTTGATTTGGATTTAATTGAAGATGCTGGAGACAGGGAATTTTTCACTGAATTGGAAAAGTTAAGGGAAAATGTTTTCAGTTCTGATGAGGAAGATAAGTTAACTATATTGGAAGTTTATTATGAGTTATTAAACTTATGCGGTTATTTTGATGATTTGGTTATTAATAATGGGGATTATGAGCTTGAACTTGAAAATCTCTCTAAAATTTCTAGAACTATATTTAATTATGAATCAATCATATCAGCAAAGGATGTTAGGGGATTATTTTTCTTTTTAACTAATGTTATTGAAGGTTATGGGACATCAAGTAGTGATGTTGACGGAGTTCAGTTAATGACTGTTCATAAAGCTAAAGGATTGGAATTTCCAGTTACTATTGTTTCATCACTTAGTGAATATAATTTTCCATTAGCTCCAAGAGATCCTATGCGTGAAAAGGATAATATTAACAAAGATGATACATTTTACACTCCTAACAAATTTTTAGAGTATAAAGACTGTAGTGAGGCAGATGAGGTAAATTTAGGGTTGGCTGAAGAAAACAGAGTTATTTATGTAGCTATGACTCGTGCTCAGGATATTCTGGTATTGTCTGTTGTTGGTAAAATGCCTGAGGAAATTTGTAGAATTTCCAATTATTTTAATAAGAATTTAGATTTGGATAACATGTCAATATCAAGCGTAGGTTCTAAACCGGAAGAAAATAAACTTAATTTAAGTTATTCCAGTTTTGCAGATTATAATAACTGTCCGTGGAGATACAATTTGTTAAACAAATTACACTTTAAAGTTTCACAAAAAGAAGTTACAAAAATGGGTTCCATTATCCATGAAGCTCTTGATGTTATAAATCAGGAAATTAAGGATTCAGGAGAAATATCTAAAGAAAATATAGAAAAAATAGCTAAGGATACTTATTATTTACATGGCGGAACTGATGAGGAATTTGGTGATTATATGGATTCCATATTTGATTATTATAATGAAATCGGATTTGACATAATTGTTGTAGATTCTGAAGTTCCATTTTCAATTGATAGGGATAATTATCGTTTTAACGGAGCTATTGATCTAATTTATAAAAATCAAAATGGAGAATATGGTATTTTAGATTATAAAAACACTATTTTCAAGGATTATAATCGTGAAAAGTATGCTCAGCAGTTGCTGACTTATATTTTAGCTTTGAAAAATGATTCCAAATACTGTGACATTGAAATTACTGAAGCAAAAATATATGCAATTAAATCCAGAAGTTTAATTGATTTTAATATTGGTGAATCAAGATTAGCCACTCAAAAAGAAGAGATTCAAAATACTGCCGATTTAATCAACAGTCATGAATTTAATAAAAATGAAAGCAGCTACTGTAATATTTGCGAGTTTTTCAAATATTGTAACGGTTAGTTTGAAGCACTATTTTAAAGAGGAATAAATAAGAATCTGATACTTTTTATATCTTCAAATTGTATTTTTAATGTAATGTCTTAATATTTATATAGTGCCTTAAAGAGAATATTACTCATAAGTAGAAATGAGGTATTAAACATGATGATTGGTAAAAAGATTCGTTTAGAAAGAATCATTAACAGACATACCGGTAGGACTGTAATAGCTCCAATGGACCATGGAGTTTCTAATGGCCCAATGAAGGGTATTATAGATATAGATAAAACTGTTGAAAGCATTTCACAAGGCGGAGCAGATGCAATACTTATGCATAAAGGTATTGTAGAACAGGGCCACAGAGGATACGGTAAAGATATAGGTCTTATTGTGCATTTGTCTGCAAGTACTTCTTTAGCACCAAATCCAAATAATAAAGTAATTGTTACTTCTGTTGAAAAAGCTATTCAGTTAGGAGCAGATGCAGTATCTGTACATGTTAACTTAGGCAGTGAAACAGAAAGTGAAATGTTGCAGGAATTAGGGGAAATCTCTGAAACCTGCAGTTACTGGGGAATTCCTCTTTTAGCTATGATGTACCCGAGAGGTCAAAAGGTAGAAAATGAACATGATGTGGAGTTAGTTAAACATGCTGCACGTGTAGGTTCAGAACTTGGTGTGGATATTGTAAAAACCAATTATACAGGGGATCCTGACTCATTTAAAGAAGTAGTTGAAGGAGCATTAGTGCCTGTAGTAATAGCTGGAGGTCCAAAAGTGGATACTGACGAAGAATTATTGCAGATGGTAAAAGATTCTATTGAAGTTGGTGGAGCTGGAGTAGCATTTGGACGTAACCTTTTCCAGGCTGAAAACCCAGGTAAAATAACTAAAGCTATTTCAGAAGTAGTGCATAATGATTTAGAAGTAAATGAAGCTTTAAAATTCTTGAAATAAGGTGATTTTGTGGAAAATAAATTCGCTTGGATAATGACTCCAAACAAGCCATGGGATGATAAAAAAGAAATGATTACAACTGCATTGGAATCAGGCATCAGCTATGTCTTGGATTTAGATGATTATGATAAAATCCAAAAGTTAGGAAATGTAAAAATAGTAGCTAACAGTGATGATGCAGATATTTATCTTGTTGGAATAAATGGTGAAGGTGATGGATCTTTAATCCTTAGTGAAGATTTAAACCAATCACAAGATTTACAGGAAGCAAAAAAAGCTAAAAGAGAAGGCAAAACTGTTTGTGCTTATGTGGAAATCACAGATAAAAATCATGAGCAATTAGCTGTCAGTTTAGGTTCTGTTGCTGATTACATTATTTTAATAAGTACTGACTGGACAGTTATTCCATTGGAAAATATTATTGCAGACCTGCAGAAAGCAGATGTAAAAATAATAGCTGCAGTAGCCGATGAAGACGGAGCTAAATTGGCTATTGAAACATTGGAACATGGTACTGACGGAGTAATATTTGAAGCAAATGATTTTAATCAGATCAAAAAAATAGCTCAGTTAGTTGTAGACGCTTCTAAAATAAAATATGATTTGAAAGTAGCTACAGTTACTAATGTTAAACCGTTAGGTTCAGGTGACAGAGTATGTGTTGACACTACAGACATGATGAAACCCGGAGAAGGTATGTTAATCGGATCATATTCCAAATCATTATTTTTAGTACATAGCGAGTCACTTGAAAGTGAATATGTAGCATCAAGACCATTCAGAGTAAATGCAGGTCCTGTTCAGGCATATGTAATGGTTCCGGGAAATAAAACAAGATACCTCTCAGAACTTGTTGCAGGAGACGAAGTTTTAATTGTCAATACAGAAGGTGAAACAAGAACTGCATATGTCGGAAGAAGTAAAATTGAAAGAAGGCCTTTAATATTGATTGAAGCAGAATATGAAGGCAAAACAATCAGAACACTTCTTCAGAATGCAGAAACAATTAGAATAGTTGATGCTGATAATAATCCTCTATCAGTAGCTGATATCAAAATAGGGGATAAAGTTAAAGTATATGTTGAATCAAATGCCAGACATTTTGGTATAGCTATTGATGAAACAATAATTGAACAGTAAGGTGTTTTAATGTCTCAAATCAGATCTTTTTTAGCTATTGATTTAGATGATGATTTTAAACCTAAAGTAAATAAAATCATAAAAGAATTTAAAAAGATTGATGCAAATATTAAATTTGTTGATTTAAATAATTTGCATTTTACTTTAAAATTCTTTGGAGATATAGATACTGAAGGTATAGATTTAATTTCTAAAAAAATTGAAAAAGTGGCTGATGATTTTGAACCATTTAATATTAAAATAAGTGGCTGCGGAGCTTTTCCGAATAATAATCATATAAAGGTTATCTGGATTGGAGTTGAAAGTGATGAACCTTTAGTCCAGTTACATGACAAGCTAGATAATGAATTCGCAGCTATAGGTTTTGATAAGGATAAAAAATTCTCAACACATCTTACTATTGGCCGTATGAAATCAGCTAAAGGAAAAAATCAGGTTAGAGATGTTATTGAAGAGTTTGAAAATGTTGAAATTGGAGAAATGAATATTTCAAACATTGCTTTTAAGAAAAGCACTTTAAAGCCTTCAGGTCCGATTTATGAAAATTTAAAAACTTACGATTTGTGATTTAATGGATTATAAACAGATTTTAAATGAGATTAAACCTTCAAAAGAGGAAAGCAGAGAAATTCTTAAGACATCAGATAAATTAATCAGTTATTTAAATGAAGTCTGCAAAGATGAAGGCATCACTGCTCATGCTTCACTTGTAGGTTCTGTAGCTAAGAAAACTTATTTAAGCGGAAAATCAGATATTGATGTCTTTATTTCTTTTCCTTTAGATATGGACATTGCACAGCTTAAAAAAACAGGTTTATATTTGGGATATAAATGCAGCGATTATTTTAATGGAGATGCCAGTGAACATTATGCATCCCATCCATATGTAACTAGTCAGATTAATGGTTTTGAAGTGGATTTTGTTCCATGCTATAAAATTGAAGACGGAAGCCAGCTGAAATCTGCAGTTGACAGGACAATTTTACATACCAAATATATTAAATCTCATTTAGAACAAGACCAGAATGAAGAAGTTCTTCTTTTAAAAAGATTCATGGACATGACAGGAACATATGGCTCTGAATTTAAAGTAGGGGGCTTTGCAGGTTATCTGTGTGAACTGCTGATTTTAAAATATGGGACTTTTGAAAACACTTTAAAGGAAGCTTCAAAATGGAGATATGGGCATACTGTTGATTTGGAAGGTTATGGTACTGCAGCTTTGTTTAATGACCCGTTAATCGTAATAGATCCCACTGATATGAACCGTAATGTTGGGGCTGCATTAAGATTAGATAAAATGGCTGAATTTATCCAATCTGCAAGAAATTATTTAGCCAGCAACAATAAAAAAGAGTATTTTTACCCGGTAGCTAATAAATTTGCTAAAGATGAAATTTTAGAAGAATTTCAAAAAAGAGGCAGTGATGTAATAGCTGTTAAATTTAATATTCCTGACATTCCTTTGGATACCCTTCATCCTCAGCTTAGAAAAACAACCGAGTCTTTAGCTGAGAAATTAAATGATGAAGATTTTTCTGTTTACCAATCTGATTACTGGAGTGATGAGGAAAATACAGCTGTTTTGCTTTTTGAAATGACTGTGTCCAGATTAAATAATACAAAAATCCATTATGGTCCGAAGGTTTTTGTTAAAAGAGGCTCACAAAACTTTATTGACAAGCATGGAATTGAAAACTGCTATATTTTAGATGATTTTGTTGTTTCTAAAATCTCAAGGGAATTTGTAACAGCTTCTGATTTTATTAATCATGTTTTAAGTTATGAAAATATTTCCTTAATAAAAGTAGGTAAAAATCTTTTGGATAATATAATTACCAGCTATGAACTCCTTTCATTAGATGATTTGGATTTAAATAATGAAAGTTTCGTAACTTTTTTAGATGATTTTTTAAATCCAAATAAATACTTATTTAGATAATTCTTTTTTTTAATTTTGGATTGTCCTCAAATTTCATTGCTATAATTCAAATCAATTAGAAATGATTATTAGTAAATAAAATATAATTAATTAATGTTAAAGTATTTTTTACTTTATTAAATAATTAATTGAAAAGTGATAAAATTGAACAAATCAAAGGGGATTTTTATACTGGTCCTGTTAATATTAATGATTTTTAGTATTAACATGGTAAGTGCAATAGAAGTTGAGGAGAGTGATAATTCGACTACTTATCAATTAAGTAGTATTGATTCTTCTCAGGAAATTGCTGCTGGTGATACTGATTCTAGTTTGGAATCACCAACTTCAGGAACTGTTTATGTTTCTAAAACTGGTAGTGATTCAAATGATGGTTCAACAAAAGACAAAGCATTAGCTAGTTTAACTCATGCTTTAAATGTTGTTCCAAATAGCGGAAATATTATAATGCTTGACGGAGCATATTCTTACAGTTCTATTTCTATTCCTTCTTCTAAAATTGTCACAATTGAAGGTGAAGGAAATGTTAATCTAACAGGTTTAAGTGCATATTCTACATTCATTACAAATGAAGGAGATTTGACTCTTAAAAATATCAATATTGTAAATTGTAAAGGGGATATGATTGATAGTGCAGCTTTTAACAATAAAAACAAACTAAATGTAATAAATTCTACTTTTATTAATAATAAATTAGTATTCTATAATAATGGTGATTTATTAATTGATAATTCCAGTTTCTTCAATAGTTTAGGTTGTGTTGTTAATGCTGATGAAGATTCTAGAACAACAACCATTACAAATTCAAAATTTATTAATGGTAAATATGGTAATTCTATTTTGTCATTTTCTAGAAATAAATTTCATACATTAATTGAAAACTGTACTTTTGAAAACTTTTATTCTACTGCTAATACTGGTGGAATTATAGGAGCAAGTAATATTGGAGCAGATTTCAGAATTAATAATTGTCGTTTTATTAACAATACTTTAGATGCTAAAGGAATGTTTACACCAACATCTGATAAATACGGTGTAGTTATACGTGTTGGTATGACAACAGACATATTATTTAACATTACAAATTGCGTTTTTGCAAATAATAAGGGTATTAATGGAGCAATAGGTATTATTCAGCAAGTTAATTCCTATATTAATGTAACTCATTCAATTTTCACAAATAATAGTGATTACTATGGAAACACTATTGTAAATGGAGGTTCAAGAGGAACAAGCCTTTATGATTATAACTGGTGGGGAAGTGATAATCCTGATTTTGCTACATTAGTTAAAGATGCAAAAAATCCAGTTAATAAATGGGTTATTTTGGATATGGATTATACTCCATCAACCAATATAAATCCTGGAAGTACAATTACAGTTGCAGTCGGATTAAATAAATATAAAGACAGTGAAGGCAACATATATATCTTAAATGATAAACTTCCAGATTATGGAAATGTTACTTTTGAATTCCCGGATGGAACCAAACAAGCAGCACCTGTTGAAAAAGGACTGGCTAAAATAGATTATGTGGTTAAAGATGGAGAAAATATTGTTTGTGCAACATTAGATAATCAAAAAGCAAATATTACAATTGTAACTAAAGATTTGGATACTGTTTATGTGTCTGCTGACGGTGATGATTCAAATGAAGGATCTAAATTAAGTCCGGTTAAAACAATAGCTAAAGCAATTGAACTTGCAGTTGCTGGTAAAATAGTTATTCTTCAGGGAAACTACATTGAAAATAATATTCTCATAAATAAAGACTTAAATATAACCGGTGAAGGAAATGTTGTTATTGACGGTAATGCTTCAGGAGTAGTTTTTACTATCAATTCAGGAAATACTGTTTATTTAAAAAATTTAAATATTAAAAATGCAGTTAACACTAAAGACGGTGGTGCTATTTACAATAATGGTGCTGATCTTTATTTGGACTTTCTTAATTTATATGAAAACACAGCAGCAAGTGGTGGTGCTATTTACAATACCAATAAAGGTATGATTGTAATTACTAATTCCAAATTATATAACAACAATAATACTGTTAAATCAGGATGGAATAAAGGAGGATCAGCTATTTATAATACTGCTTCATCAAAATTAACTGTTGACAATTGTGAATTTTACTCAAATTATGCTCTTGCTGACGGAACAATTCAATCATATAATTCTGATTTAACAATCAAAAATTCAAAATTTTTCAATAATACTGCTAAATGGGGAGGAGCATTTTTTGGTGAAAATGCAAATATAATTGTCGATAACTGTAATTTCTACAACAATACGGCTAATAATGCTGTTGTTTATGCCAGAACATCTAATGTAAATATTACAAATTCTATTATTGGATTTAACAAGGCAACTTATTATCCAAGTGCAATTCAGAATTATGGAAGTGAAATTACAGTAGATAACACTACAATAGTCAACAATACAGGCACTAAAGCAGCTATTATAAATCAGGATTTATCCAGTGCCGGTGCTAGTTTGATTATAACCAATTCAAGAATTTATAATAATACCAATGGTGCAGTTTATAATGATAAGTCTTCTTCAGCTACTTCAAATATTACCTTAAATATAAATAATTGCGCTATTTTTAATAATGGAAATAATACTGTTATTCAGCATGGAACCAGGTCCAATGGTATTTATGTAACTGCAAATACTAATTGGTGGGGTTCCAACAAAAATCCAAATGATATTGCAGGTGACGGAGTTGACATAGACAACTGGATTATTTTACAGGCAACTTATGATGACCGGGGAATTCCTGTTCTTTATGATCAGTTTGACATTAAAGCTAATTTAAATTACTATATTACAAAAGACGGTAAAAATGGAAGTATTTCAGATAATCATGTATTTGATGGATTGGCTGTTAGTTTTAATACAGAAACTGGCTATTTGACTAAAACTGATGCAATTATTTCCAATGGGGTAGCTATTTCAAAATACAGTGTTTTAACTCAAACAGCAAATGTTATTGTTGTTAAGTTTGATAATGAAACAATCACTCTAGACTTGAATGCAAATTATTATAATGGAACAACTTATGTTTCAACTGATGGTAAAGATACAAATGACGGATCCAAAGAGTCTCCAGTAGCTTCTATTGAAAAAGCACTCTCCATTAATAAAAATGGTAATATTATAATTCTTAATGGAACTTATGTTGTCATGAATGTAAAAATCGATGGAAATTACAATATTACTGGTAAAGGCAGTGTAACTCTTACTGGAGCAGATGTTAACCGTGTTTTCTATATTCTTGAAGGAAAAGTAACAATTAAAAATATTAACTTTTCAAATGGAAGAACATTAAGTGAAAGCGGAGCTTTAATTGGAAATGCAGGTGATTTAACATTAATCAATACTACATTATCCAACTCAAAATCCAGCAGAAATGGAGGAGCTATCTATAATGTAGGTAATTTAACAGTAATCAATGCTACAATAGCTAATAACAAAGCAACAATTGGTGGAGCTATTTTCATTGATAAGTTCAGTACATCTGAATGCAATATTAAATTCCAGAACGTTGTATTTAAGGATAATGAAGCTTCAGGATATAATGACCATGCAGGAGGAGCTATTTATGCTCAGGCAGTTGGCGGGCAAATAGTAATTGACAACTGTTTATTTATTTCAAATTCTGTTTCCAAAAACTTTGCCGGCGGAGCTATTTATGCCCTTCAGCTTATTGACGGAATAAAAATTACAAATTCCAGATTCGTCAATAATTCTGCTAATTCACCTGAAGATTACGGTGGGGGAGCAATTTGTTTTATTGGAGGCAACACTGAAAGAATAGGTAAACTGGATATTTCTGATTCAGTATTTGAAAACAATAAGGATGATGTGGCTGGAGCGATTTATATTAGGGGTTCAACCTTGGATATATCATATTCTGCTTTAGTCAATAATGGAGACATAGCTATTTACAAAGGAATTAGCAACTATGTCACTGCCAGGATAACTGCTGACAATAACTGGTGGGGAACTAATGATGATCCGTCTGTATTTGTAAATGGTGAAATCGTTTCAAAATGGATTGTAATGACATTTACTAATGATACTCCATTAACTCAGGGAAATAAAGTTTTATTAACTGTAGCTTTGGATACTTTAAATGACGGGTCTAAATTGGATAAAACATTAGTATTTGCACGTCCCGCAACAATCATAACACCTACTGAAACATTTAATAATCAGTATAATGTTGAGTACACAATTCCTGAAAAGGTAACTGTTATTTTAGCTACTGTTGATAATCAGTCCATTTATTTATATTCTGCTAAAACAGACACAACACTCGATATAAATGATACTACGGTTAATTTAGGAAGAGATATAAATTTAACAGCTATTATAAAAGATACAATCGGAAACAACATCCCTATGGGTTCTGTTGAGTTTTATATTAATGATAAATTAGTAGGCAGTTCTGATGTTAAAAATGGCGTAGCCACTTTGGTTTTATCAAACAATTATGCTGAAGGCAGTTATAATATAATTGCAAAATATATGGATGTTAACGGTGTTTATAATCAAAGTATGGGTAAAGCTGTTCTTAAAGTTGTTTCAACTTCATTAATAGTAACTAATTCAACATTTTTCGATTTCTTTGATAATAATGGTATGCTTAAAGAAAGTATTGATGCCAATGAATTAATATTTTCAGGTTCATTTAGCGGTCTTGGAGTAAATGCAATTACTATTGGCAGAGCTGTTAATCTTAAAGGTACCAATTCAGCTACTTTAAATGATATCTATCTGGAGCTGATAGGCAATGGCATATCTGTTGATAACTTTACAATCAATATAAATAAACGGGATTACGGAATTTATGTGGCAAATGCTGCTGATGTTGTTGTTAAAAATTCATTAGTTAATTTCAATGATGCCGGCACATCTGATGCAATAGCTGTTTATGCCAATGGCGCAGGTAATTTACAGTTAATTAATAACACTGTCACATACTCTGGTCAAAGCGAAGGTAAAACCCTTAATCATCCAGTTCATATTGATGATTGCAGAGGTGCCATAATTGAAAATAACACAATCAATGCCAAAATGCCGTCTCTTGCAATTGATTATGATAAGATTACTTATGTGGCTATAACTTACAGTGCAGCAGTCTTTATAGATAATAGTGATGATGTTAAAATCTTGAATAATAGGGTTACAAACTCCTACACCAGTTTCAGTGGAATGTTTGACACTATTGAGGGAATTTTAATAAGAGCTTCTAAAAACCCTGTTGTTAAATCAAACATGATTAATGTAACAGGACATAATTATACCTATGCTTTAAAATTTGTCAGTATGATGGACAGTGATTATAATGTTGTGGGATGTTTAAACATAAATGTTGCAGATAATATAATCAATTCAAAATGTGACTATTACTATGCAAATGCCGTTGAAGTAGACGGACCTGTCACCGGTAAATTATTAAATAATTCTGTTAGTGTTGAAGCGGCAGATGTTGTTTATGGAATATACTCACAGGCAATCTATGGTGCCGTTAATGTTGATTATATAAACAATACAATACTGGCTAATGCACATACTGCTTATGCTATGGAGCTTATGGGAAATGATGAAAAGGTTGCAGGAAATACAATAACTTCAAAAGGCAATATTACAATGGGTATCATATCATCTTCCAAAAATCTTAAAGTATTTAATAATACAATTAACTCTTTAGGAAGTGGAATTGGAACTATTACTGGTGGAGATGCTCTTGGAGGAGCAAATACTGGAATTTTAATCACTGGAGATAAAAACAGTGTAAAATATTCTAAATTGGAAGCATATAACAATACAATAATTGCCAAGGGTGATTATACAGTAATGATTGATAAACGTAATATTCAGGTAAATACAGTTACTGACAATTATTTGGTATCAGGTAAATTACTTGGAGATAGTTCTGTTAATGCTTCAAAATCAAATAATGTGTATAATAATAGTCCTGATGCATATCCAACTGTAATTGTAGTTAAAGACAATGAATTATTTATAAATGAAAGTTATACAATTTCATTAACAGATATTCATGGAAATGTATTAGCTGGAATGGATATTATAATTAAATTAGGTGATAAAGTTTGGAATAAAGTCAGTGATGAATTTGGTAATGTTTCAATATCTGCTTCTGATTTGGGGGCTGGAATTCATTTGATTGAAGTAATCTTTGAAGGTAATGGATATTATGCTCCGTCAAAAGCTCTAAACAATTTAACAGTTAACAAATTCCCTGCTATTATAACTTTAACTTCTGAAGATGTTTATGTCGGATCTAATGTAACCATCAAGGCAGAAATTACTGATGGACCAATAGGGGAAATAATATTTGTTATCAACAGTAAGGAGTATCCGGTTTTAATAAAAGATAATTGTGCTATATTGTCTGTAGCTGATTTGGCTGGCGGAACATATGATGTTATGGCCAAATATGGTGGGGATGATTTATACTGTTCAGCATCAGCCAATGCAACTTTTAGAGTAAACAAATATTTCCCTGATATTGAAGTTGATATGAATGTAGGTGGCAATGATTTAAGTGTATATGTTGTTTTACCTAAAGATGCAACTGGAACTGTAATTGTCAGTGTAGATGGCAAAAAAGAAATTGCTGTTGTAAGTAATGGTCATGCTGAAGTGGTTATTAATAATTTAACTTGTGGAAATCATAGTGTTGAAATTACTTACAGCGGTGATGATAAATATGATTCTAATACTTTGATTAAAAACATAACAGTAATTCCTGTAGAATTTAAGTTAAATGTTAATGAAGTTATTAAATTTAAGGGTGGAAAAGATAAGCTTATAGCTACTTTAATTGGCGGTCAGGGAAATCCAATTGTTAATGCATCAATTGTATTTGCTGTCAATGGTGTGAATTATACTAAATACACTAATGAAAGAGGTATGGCTTCAATGAATATTAATTTAAATCCTGGAGTTTACAGAGTGTCAGCTGCTTACAAAGGCACAACAGTTAACTCAACAGTAACTGTTATGTCTACTGCTGTTGGTTGTGATATTGTTAAAATGTTTAGAAATGCAACTCAGTATTCTGCTTTGGTTTTGGACAGTAATGGAAATCCGTTGGTAAATTCTGCTGTTAAATTTAATATTAATGGTGTTTTCTATACAAGAATTACCAATAGTGAAGGTGTAGCTACTTTAAATATTAATTTACTTCCTGGTGAATATATTATAACTAATTATAATCTTGTTACAGGTGAGGAAAACTCAAATAAAGTCACAGTCAAATCTTTACTTATTGATAACTCCAATTTAGTTAAATATTACTTAAATGGGTCTAAATACACTCTTAAAGTAATAGGTAAAGATGGTAAAATTGCAGCAGGTCAGGAAGTAACATTTAACATCAACGGCGTATTCTACCACAGAATATCTGATGATAATGGAATTGTCAGTTTGAATATTAATTTACGTCCTGGTGATTACATTATAACTGTAGAATACGAAGGATGCAGAGTATCCAACAATATAACAGTATTACCAACATTAGTTACAAAAGACTTAACTATGAAATACTTAGATGGCAGTAAATTTACTGCACAAACATTAAACGGTCAGGGAAAGCCATTAGCTAACCAAAAAGTATCATTTAATGTAAATGGAGTATTCTACCACAGAACAACTGATGAAAAAGGTATGGCTGACTTAAACATACGTTTAAACCCAGGTAAATACATTATCACTTCCATCTGGAACGAATACCAAATAGGAAACAATATTGCAATTGCTTAAAAAAAGAAGATTTTAAATCTTCTTTTACTTTTTTTCTTTTTAACTTTAATTATGCTGTTATATTAAATTATAACTGATATTATTTGGTTTTATCTTCAAAAGGATTATATTATATTAATGTAAATATATATTATATGCATTCATAACAGTTGGATGAATTGTAAATTATTATTGTATAATTTGTAATTTATGAGTGCTAAAGAATATTTTTATATAAATGGAGAGATTAACAATGGATAAAAAGATATTTGTCTTTCTTCTTGTTGCTATAGTGGCTCTTTCACTTTCAGCAGTTTCTGCTGCTGATACAACTGATGATGTTAATATGGTGGCATCCTATGATGATACAGTTGTAGGTGAAGTAAATAATGATATATCTATAGATGTTACAGCTAAAGATATAACTTATGGCGAAGATGCAACAGTTGAAGCTAAAATAATTCCAAATAATACTGCTGGTAATATTAAATTCAGTTTAGACGATAACATAGTTCAAACTGGTGTTATTACTAATGGTAGTGCAAGCGTAATTTTTACAAATTTAGAAATTGGTAAACATAGTGTAATTGCAAGCTATGATGGAATTAATTCCACACCAGTTGTATTTAATGTAAATAAAATTTCTGCATATGACATGACTGTAAATGCACCTGCTGTATTTTATGGAAATAATGTTTCTGCAGTTATAACTTTACCTGAAGATGCAACCGGTGATGTAAATATAAATATAGGCAATGAAACTTACAATGGAAAACTTATAAACGGTAAAACTACTATTGATATACCAAATTTAGTTGCAGGCAATACCAATGCTACTGTAGTTTACTTTGGTGACAAAAAATATGCTGATAAAACTGTTAACACTACTTTTACTGTAATTGGAAACACTGTTACAAATGCTACATTTTTCACTTACTTTGATAAAGATGGTGTTTTAAACATGGATATACCATTTGCTGATCTGATTTTTGCAGGTAATTTCAGTGGGCTTAATTTAAGTACTCTTACTATTGATAAAAAAATCAATTTAATTGGTGAAAAGGCTTTTTTAAATGATATTGGGCTTGTAATTAAAGCAGATAATATTTCTGTTTCTAATTTTGTTATTGTTTTAACTAACACTAGTGGTGTTGAATCAGCAATTGATGTAAGGGGAGCTAATGCCAGCATAAATACTAACATGATTTCAGTTGACAGTGCTTTTGATAAAGACAGTTTTGTAATTAATGCTGAAAATGCAGCTAATTTAACCATTGACAATAATACTATTGTTTATTCTGGTAAAACTGACGGCAATGGCATCAATAATATTATTAAAGTAATTGATTCAGATAATGTAAATATTTTAAACAATTATATTTTTGCTGAAATTCCATCAGTTCCTGTAAAATATATGCCTCCTACCTGGACTGCTACAGTAATGTCTGCAGGTATTTATACTGAAGGATCAGCTAATTTAAATATAGCTTCAAATAATATTGCTATTGAATATAACAATGCCAGCGGAGCTTATGATACTATTCATGCTTTATATATTGGAGGAGGAGATAATGCTGTTGTAGAAAACAACAATATAAGTATAAAAGGCCATACCTATGTTTATGGTATCACTATTGACGGCAAAAACTTTACAATAGCATCAAATGCTTTCTACTCTGATTCTGACAACAATTATGCTGATGGTATTCAAATATATGATAATTCCAATGGTATTATAAAAGACAATGAAGTATTTGTTGAATCTCCAGTTGTTGCATATGGTATCTACTCAAGTAACTGGGGTGACAAAGCCAATAACATTATTTATGAAGGAAATAATGTTGCAGGTAACTCTACTTACATTTACGGTATTTATGTAAGTGGAAATAATGAAACTTTAACAGGCAATGAAATAACTCTTGTTGGTAACTTTACAACCGGTGTTGCATCTAGTGCAGCTAATGTAATATTAAATAAAAATGATATTGTCACCAGTGGTAATAATATAGGTAATGCAAGTAACTGTGGTGATTCCATAATTGCTGAAACTACTGGTATTAAAATTGCTTACGGTAATGCAAGTGTAACCAACTGTACCGTTAAAACTACTGGTGAAAACACAGTTAATACTACTGGTTCAGGGTCTGTAACCTACAATTATTTAGTTTCCAATACTGGTTTAGGAGATAAAACTGTTCAATCCAATAATAAAACTATTGTAGAAAACAACGGTCCTGAATTTTTACTTACTGTTCCTGAACTTGTTAAAATTTACGGCAGTGCTGATAAACTTACTGCTATTTTAACCGATGCAAGTCACAACCCTATAGCTAATGCTAATATTACATTTACTATTAATGGTAGAAACTATACAAAAACTACTAATGAAACTGGTGTTGCATCCATGAATATTAATTTATATCCTGGTGTTTTCACAGTATCTGCTAGTTACAATGATACTACTGTTAATTCAACTGTAATTGTTACTTCTTCTATTATTGGAGATAATATTGTTAAAATTTTCCAAAATGGAACTCAGTTCTTTGCAACTTTCTATGGTAAAGATGGTAAACCATTAGCTAACAATACTGATGTAACTTTCAACATTAATGGTGTTTTCTACACACGCCAAACTAATGAAAATGGTACTGCAAGATTAAACATTAACTTAATTCCTGGAAAATACATTTTAACTGCAATTAACCCTGCAAATAATGAAGAAAAAGGATTTAATGTTACTGTATTGTCAAATGTTGAAACTGCTAACTTAGTAAAATATTACAAAAATGAATCACAATTCGTTGTTAAAGTGTTAAATGGTGATGGAACTCCTGCTAACGGTACTAATGTAACATTCAATATTAACGGAGTGTTTTACACTAGGGATGTTATCAATGGTACTGCTACTTTAAACATTAACTTGGATCCAGGTAACTATACAATTACAACTATGTATGGTAAATATTCAGTTGGAAACAATATTACTGTATTGCCGACTTTAATTACTGAAGATTTAAACATGAAATTCCAAGATGGCAGTAGATTCACTGCAAAAGCACTTGATGGTCAAGGTAATCCATTAGCTAATCAAACTGTATTTTTCAATGTTAATGGAGTATTATACAACAGAACAACTGGTGCTGATGGTTTTGCTAAATTATTAATTAGATTAAACCCTGGCAAATATATTATTACCTCTATTTGGAATGGATACCAAGTTGGAAGAATTATAACTATTTCTTAAGAGATTTTAACTAATCTCTTATCTTTTTCTTTTTTTAGAAACTTTTATTATATTGTTTTATTTAAATAGTATTATGGTTAGCATAAGTAAACTCACTGCAGATGTTGATGTGTCAGAATATTACGACAAATATGTTGACATTGAAAAATTTTTGGAAATCTGTAAAGAATGTGATCAATACGGCAATAATTGGGGTTGCCCTCCTTTTGATTTTGATCCTAATGAAATCTGGAATTCGTTTAACAAACTTAAAATAATTGCTTTTAAATTTGATTTTTCACAAGAAGAGTTAAATCAAACATATGCTCCTAATGAATTGGATTTTATTATAAAAAGACTCGAGCGAATGAAAGTTAAATTAATGAATGAAATATATGCATTGGAAAACGAGGATTCTTTAGGTTTATTTATGGGGAACTGTAATTTATGTATGAGGTGTACCAAAACAATCGGTATGCCATGTAAGATGCCGTTTAAGTTAAGATATTCTATTGAATCACTTGGTGGGGATGTTGACAAAACAGTTGAAGATACTTTTGGTTATAAAATCATCTATGCGAAAGATGGGAAATTGCCTGAATATATGATTTTTGTCGGTGGATTACTTTATGACAAAAAATAACTACCTTTGGAGGATAAAAAAAATGAAAATTGGTATAATTGGAGGAACCGGACCTCAAGGTCTTGGAATCGCAAAACGTTTAGCTATTGCAGGTGAAGATGTAATTGTTGGATCTCGTAAAGAAGAAAAAGCTTTAACTGTTGTTGAGGAAGCTAATGAGGAAATTAAGGAATATAATCCTAAAGAATTAGTTGGTATGGCTAATGAAGATGCAGCAGCTGCAGCTGATGTATTGATTTTAACTGTACCTCTACAGGCTCAAAGTGCAACCTTAAAGACAATTAAAGAACACACAAAAGGTAAAGTACTTTTAGATGCAACTGTGCCATTGGAAACAGCTATTGGCGGACCTGTAAGTAATGTTTTACATATAAATCCTGGTTCAGCAGCAGAAAGAGCAGCAAACATCTTGAAAGATGCTGATGTTAAAGTTGTTGCAGCATTTAATAATATTAGTAACTCCCATTTGGCAAATATTCCAAACCCGATTGAATGTGACTGTTTGATTTGTGGTGATGATGGGAAAGCTAAGGAGATAGCTAGTGATATTATTGAAAAAATACCTGGTTTAAAAGCTATTGATATTGGCCCATTAAATAAAGCTCATTTAATTGAGTCCATTACTCCATTGCTTATTGGTATGAACATCAAATTCAAATCCCATTATGGAGGATTCAGAATAACTGGTATTGATTTTGAATAAAATCCTTACCTTTATTTTTTTTGAATTATAAGAAATAGATTAGCTCTAGATTGGCTGATTAAAATTTTCCTGAACTTTTTTATAAAATAATCCTAATTCGCTGCCATTAACAAAAATATGGCTTACTGTAATAGCCACGCTCATTTCATAGTTTTCATTTACTTTTCCCCAGGTTATTAATGGCTGTATCTGATTTCCGGTTAATATTCCACTTGTTATTGATTCAAAATCAACCCATGGGATGCAGGAATAATTAGCTATATTTTCATAATCTCTTTTTTCCATTTCAACATTGAATTCTTCTGTTTTTCCGAATAATACATCTTTGGATGTTTTTTTAACATAATCGTGCCACTTTTCAAAGTCATTAAATATTTCTGGTGGTTTTACTCTCATTTCTTTATAGATTTCATTGTTTTCATCCATTATTGGACATACACCATCCAAATAATCATGTTCAATTACTTTATCATTGACTATTCTTCTTTTAAGTTGAGGTATGGAGTTTACAGCTTTCATTAAACAGCCTAAAGACAATACAAAAAATGAGCAGTTATTTTCTTTTGAATATTTCCACATCTTTTCCACGTTAATTCTGGCAGTCATTGAATATCTTGATGACTGGAAATTTATAAAAGGATTTTCTTTTAAGTTAAAATCAATTTCTCTCATATTTTCAGCCTGCTGAATTGAATTTTTTCAATAGTTACTTTTTTATACTTATATTTTAATAAATATTAGTGTTATATTTATAAATATTTTGTTTAATTTGTTTAAAAAAAGGTTGTTTTACAATGAAAGTTGTTATTGTCGGTGGGGGAGCAGGCGGAATGTCTACTGCCTCAAATATTAGGCGTTTAGATAAAGATGCGGAAATTACTGTTATAACTCGTGATGAAAATGTAGCATATTCTCCATGTGCTATTCCTTATGTACTGTCTGGAAAAATTTCATCCTTTGATGATATTATTATGAAAACACCAGATGATTATAAAGAAGTCAATATTGATGTTTTAATAAAATCTGAAGTAACTGCAGTAGACAGCAGCAAAAAAACTGTCACTTATGAAAATGCGGATGGTGAAAAAACCATTGATTATGATAAATTAGTTTTAGCTACTGGAGGAAACCCATTTGTACCTCCTATGGATGGAGTGGATTTAGAAGGTGTTTTCCAGATAAGGAACATTGATGACGGTAGAAAAGTTCAGGAATGGGCTAAAACTTCCAAAAGTGCTGTTGTAACAGGTGCAGGATTGATTGGTATTGAAATTGTTTATGCTCTTAAAGAATTAGGTTTAAATGTAACTTTAAGCGAAATGATGCCTCAAATTGTTCCAAGATCTCTTGATAGTGATATGGCAGCTATTTTAACCAGATATTTGAAAATGGAAAATATTCATGTAATGCTTGGTGAACCTATTACCAAACTTGAAGGGGAAGACGGAAAAGTTAAAAAAGCATATTTCGGTGACGGAAGTTGTATTGATGCAGATATGGTTATTTTAGCCACTGGTGTAAGGCCTGAATTAAAATTAGCTAAAATGGCCGGCTGTGATATCGGAAGATGGGCTATTTTAGTTAATGAAAAAATGGAAACTTCTGTTGAAGATGTTTATGCTCTTGGGGACTGTGTTGAATCTCAGGATTTAATTCTTCAGGCCAATACTATCAGTCATTTAGGTACTACTGCGGTTCGTGAATCTAAAACATTAGCACGTACAATAACTGGTAAAAAATCTAATTTCAATCCAGTATTGAATGCTATGGTTTCTAAAGTAGGTAAATTAGAGTTTGGTGCTGTTGGTTTGACTTCCAGTTTTGCTCAACAGAACAATATCAAACCTATTGTTGAAAAGGTGGAAGCACTTACAAGAGCCCGTTATTATCCTAATGCCAAACCTATGGATATTAAGATTATCTGTGACTGTAATGGTAGAATTATTGGTTGTCAAATAATTGCTGAGGAAAGGGTAGCTGAAAGGATTGATACAATGACTTTAGCTATTACCCAAGGTTTAAGCTGCTTTGAATTAAGTAATGTTGAATTTGCTTATGCACCTCCAGTATCTATGGTTACCGATCCATTAGTACTTGCTGTAGAAGAAGTCAGTAAGAAATTTAACTAACATTTATTTGTAAACTTTTAAATACTTTTAGTTACTATAATATATTATATTGATAAAAATAAATTTTAGAGAGTGATATTATGCCAGAACATGGACATCATGGTCATGGAGGAGAAATGACTCCTGAACAACAAAAACAAATGATTGAACAACAACTCAACCTCTCAAGAAACTTAGGACAAATCAAATATAAAATTGCTGTTATGAGTGGTAAAGGAGGAGTTGGAAAATCAACAGTAGCTGCAAATATTGCAGAAGCTTTCCAAAAAGAAGGATTTACTACAGGAATATTGGATGCAGATATTCACGGTCCGAACATACCAAAAATGTTAGGTGTGGAAGATCAGGACATCATGATTAACGAAGAACGTCATATGATGCCTGTTGAAGCACCAAGCGGTCTTAAAGTAATGTCAATGGCATTTATGTTAGATAGTATTGACACACCTATTATTTGGAGAGGCCCACAAAAAACAGGCAGTATCAAACAGTTAATAGCTGATGTAGCATGGGGTCCTCTTGATGTTCTTATTATTGATAACCCGCCTGGCACCGGTGATGAACCGTTAACAGTTTTACAAACAATTCCAGATATTGATGCAGTAGTTATGGTAACTACTCCTAATGTAGTGTCTCAGGAAGATGTTTTAAAATGTGTAAAAATGGTTGAAATGTTAAATGTGGAAAACATAGGTTTAGTTGAAAATATGGCTTACTATGAATGTCCTCATTGTAATGAAAAACTCCATATCTTCGGTAAAGGTGACGGAAAAGATTTTGCTGATGAAATGGAAATTACTTATCTTGGAGATTTACCATTAACTGAAAAAGTATCCAGCTCACCTAATAAAGGTGGAGTAATGGTTACAATTGAACCTAAATCAGATGTAACCAAAAGATTCACTGAAATAGTTAATGAAATTCAAGATGATTTCTTTAAAAAAGAAGATTAATTCTCTTCTTTTTAAACTACTTTTTTTTTACAAATATTCAATATAATATTTAAATAAAAATAGATTATGCTGAAATTGAAGCTCTAATGAATAATGCAATAAAAATATAATTCTGCTGATAATTTAGACAAACTTTTTAAAGTCAATTTAGTTGGCTGTTGGCATCAGGCAAAAGTTATAAAAGAAATTAAAAATGATTTACATGAAATATGATTTTGACAGCATTATTAACCGTAAAAACACTAACTGCTTAAAATGGGATTTATTTGACACTGAACTCCCTATGTGGGTAGCTGACATGGATTTTAAGGTTGCTCCGGAAATATCTGATGAAATTATAAAAAAAGCTGATGAAAGTCTCTACGGATATGCTGTAATTCCTGATGAATGGTATGATGCATATGCTGACTGGTGGAAAGATTACGGATTGGAAATGGATAAAGATTATCTGAAATTTGCCAATGGAGTAATGCCTGCAATAGCTACCATTATCCGTAAATTAACTGATGAAAATGATAAAATATTAATCCAAACACCGGTTTATCATGTATTTTTCCATGTAATTGAAGACAATAACAGGGAAGTTGTGGAAAATCAGCTGATGTACAGAAATGGAAAGTATGAAATTGATTTTGAGGATTTGGAAGAAAAATTAGCTGAAGCAGATGTAACTTTGATGATGCTGTGCAATCCCCATAATCCCATTGGTAAAATATGGTCCAGAACAGAGCTGAAAAAAATAGCTGATTTATGTGCCAAATATGATGTAACTATAATATCTGACGAGATTCATTGTGATTTAACTGATCCCGATAAAAAATACATTCCATTTGCAGGTATAAGCAACCATGATTCCATTACAACAATTTCTCCTACCAAATCATTTAATATAGCTGGATTAAATACTGCTGCGGTTTATATTGTGGGAGATAAATTGAAGGAAGATGTTTTCAACGCTCTTGATGTTGAATGGGTCAGCAGAGCCAATATTTTTGCTATAAATGCCGCAATAGCAGCATATAATAACGGCAGACCATGGCTTGATGAACTGAGGCAGTATTTATATGACAACAAGAAATTTGCAGCTGATTTTATAAAAAAGGAAATTCCTGAAATTAAGTTAACCGATGCAGATGCTACTTATTTATTATGGCTTGACTGTTCTGATTTGGATATGTCTTCAGAGGAATTCATCAAGTTTTTAAATGAAAAAACAGGGGTTTTATTATCTGCAGGTGTTGATTTTGGTAAAAACAGTGATGAATTTTTAAGATTAAATATTGCCTGTCCAAGACAGTTACTTGAAAAGGGTTTAAAAGCTATTAAAAAAGGAGTAGCTATTTATAAACAAATTTAAGTGCAGCAGAATTTATTTCATAGTAATCTCTTTTTTTATAACCTAAATGTATTCCGCTTTTTTGAGCTCTGATTTCCAATCTGACCATTCCGTATGAGAAATCACGTAAACTTGTAATTGCATCAGGGCTGATGGGTTTTGTAAAGCACGCATATCCTGAATCGTTTTTTATTTTATCTTTTGATGAAAAAAGCTCTTCATTGTTTGTAATGTCTACATATGTTCCCTCTTCATCAAAATCCGCATATTTTCCGCTGAATGCTTCTTCATTCATAGCCAGTTTTGTTACCTGATATGAAAGCAGAGTTAAATTATCACTTTGATTCATATTTATTTTAATGTTTGAGTTTATTTCAGGATGTTTTTCCAGGTATTTCTGATATTTATTTTCAGCCAGGTAAAATCCCTTCAGTTCATGGGCTTCAATAGAGGGATTTTTATTTACCAGTCTTAAGATGCTTTTTGCATCTTTGGGGTCATGCCAGTAGATTCCTAATCTGTGATGTGGTGATTCACTCGGTTGTATTATTTTTAAAAATTCTTTAATGATTTCCTCCAGGCTTGTTTCAAAAGTATTGTAGTTTACTTTTACGCATTCAGCATGTTTTGTTTTATCTGAAGCTACCTGTTCATATGTGGGGTCATGGGTTATGCCGTTTGCATATCCCACTTCTGTTTGTATGACTCCTTTTAATCTTGAAATATATGCTTCGATTTCCCAAAAACATCCTCCGGCAACATAGATTGTTTTGATGTTGTATTTCATAAACTTATTTTTGATATGATAAAATTTATAAATTATTCTAAATAAAAATGTAATATAGTTAATAATAAATCGGAGGACAACAATGTTTTATAGTACAATTATGAAAATTGACTCAATTGATAGGTTAAGAGATATTAGGGATGCATTATTAGTAGAGCAAGGTATTAACCCTACTCGTCAAGGTGAACAAGCTATTAAAGTGGTTGTTGAGAGAATTGATGAAATTCAGGCTACTTTAGATAAATCTGCTTCAAGACAGTAGATGTGATTTTGTGATTAGATTTTTAACAACTAGAAGACGTTTATTAAGAAAAGGTGTGTATAAATATAATCGTGTAAGAACCAGACAACAGCAGTTTGTAAGGGAAAATAAGAATTTAGTTAAAGCACACCAAAATCCTAAAAAAGAAATTTCTGCTGCTAAAAGGCGTAAATTAAGGCCAAAAAGAGAAGTGGATGAAGGATTTAAAATGGCATACAGGTATAGATATTATAATAATTTTTCAATTGTTGATGATGAAGAAGTTGAGAAAGAGGATGAATCATAATCTTTCCAGTTCTTCTTTATTTATAATCTTTTTTTCATTGTGAATATTTACAATAATGCCTGTGAATTCATCATCTTTTTTAGCAAGGTCTTTGAATAATTCATCAGAAACTTTAATTGGTTCATAGCCAGTTACTCCCAAATATTTACAACCTTCATGATACATATCTAAGTTAGTAAATACTGCTATTTTGAAGTTTTCTGCTTGGCCAATAGCTATAAAATCTCTTTCGTCACCTTCACCTAAAACAGGACAGATATATTCCATATTAAAAACCACCGTTGCGGTCCATCATAAAGTTTTGTGAATGGGGATTAATCACCAAACCTCTGAAATTTTCATCATCGTCAGCTAATTTTTCAATATCTTCTGCAGATAAAACTTTATATGTTAGTTTGTCTAAAAATAAGGTTGATATTTTTTCTTTGCCTTCTTTATATTCGCTGATGTCTGTAAATATTGGAATGATATATTCTTTGGAACCCTGGCTGATATTGAATTTTACAAAGTCTTTTTCTTCATCAATCAAAGTTAAATAAACCTCTTCAGAGTATGTTTTTCTGATATTTTCTTTAACAGAGTTAAGTTCTATTGAATTTTCAGTTTTAAGTTTTTTAGCTATTTTGGCATATAACTTTATAAATTCTTTTATTTGACTTTTAGAAGCTTTAGTTCCATCTTTTTTATAAGTTTCTAAATCTTTGGTTTTCATATAACTTTCTCCAAAGTATAATTAATTTATTATTTCATTTTTAAATTATATATAATTAGTTTAGGTGTTGCAATTAATTACATTTTTAACTAAATGTTTCGGATATTTCAGATTATCATGTTCAATTCATAAAGTTTTATTAAATTAGTTGCATGTTTAGTGCAAAGTTGCCCAATGATTTTGTGCAAATTGGTCATATGATTTAGTGCAAAGTTGCCCAATGATTTTATGCAAATTGGTCATATGGAAGTATGAATATTTTAATTTTAAAGATAATTTATGGATCCATATTTTTCAATAAATTACTAAATAAGTTGAATATTTCAAACGAAACTATTCAAAATAAAGTTAATATCTGATTAGAAAATAATATTTTCCTGTGTTTTGTTATTTAATGCTTTTTTAATAATGTTAAATTGTCATTTGAAGTTCTTATGCGTCGAACAATTCATTTGTAATGATATGGAGTATGTTATTGTCATTACTTGAAATTCCCTAAATTAAATGTTCTAAACCAATATTCTTTAAAAAGATGTCTAATTCAGTTCCCCATAGTCCATAATAATATCTGAATGCGAGTTTAATGTAAAAATTTCGTGAGGGACCTCCAAAATACCAGGAATCTTCATGTGAAAAATATTTTTCAATGTATTCTTCTTCACCATTGAAATAATCAATTCCAACGATTAAACTGTCAAATTCTTGATATTTGTTTATAAATGATAATACTTTGTTTGTTTCAACATTAATTTCTTCATTATATGGTAGAATTTCATCGATTGTGCACATTTTATCTGGATTTTTAAGATAAAATTTCTGTCTTTTTTTAAGAAATATTTCTGATGAATCATTTAGATTTTCTAAAAAATCTTTAGGTATAGCTTCTTTGTCAAAATTGGCTAATTTTTCTATTAATCCTTTATAATTATTTTTGATTCTTTTTTTATTATAAATAATAAATTTATGAGTATATTTTGATTCCATATTATTTGTTTTATAATATTTTTGTTTATAAATGTTTTTTAGCCATTATTTTGCTATGGAAAACATATATCTGATAGTAGATTAAATGTGGTAGGATTACTTTTTTATTTTTCTGAATAATGTTTAATTAAAGATTTGATTAATTATATTAAAATCATGATTCAAAATATATATTTAATGTGTTGAATAGTTAATTTAATTAATTTTGCAGAAAACGGATAAACTGAAAAATTGGATTTTATTGAAATTTTAAAAAAGTCAATAAATTAAAATATTTTCTTAATTTGATGTATAGGTTGCTTTTTAATTGATGATAATCCTCATTTTAAAATCAAATAAATGAAAATAATCATTGGATTAATTAATAATTTTACAATAGTTTGGTTTTTAATTGTGTAATGTTTCATTTATTTTAATTATGAAAACTGTCGGATATTTCAATAAACAAGAAATTTTGTTAAAGAATTTTTAGAGTGTTAAACCGTAAAATTAGTTATAATTTAAGCGTGTTGCTAAAAAAAGTTCTTATTTTAATGTTAATTAGCTAAAAAGAGTTCAAATAATGGAAGTATTTGGTTTCAAAATAATTTTTAATAGCTAAAGGTAATAGTTTTGCTGTTGAATAGGGTGTTTAAAAATAACAAAATTGAAAAAAGATTATCTGTTCTTTTTTCATTGAAAAGTTATTTCATAAATTCAGCAGCAGTCCTGGTGATCTTCGATAACGTTTTGGCTAAATATTACAAAATCATATTTTGGAGGGTTAATAGCTATTCCAAGGAAAGTGTCATCATCCAAATAGGTTTCCAATATGTCTGTAGATGCTACGATTTCTGTTTCAAAAATAGCATCACTGTCTTCTTTTTTAAATATTTCAATTGCTTCTTTTACTTCTTCATCATCGGTATATAATGGTATGAAGTATTCGTCATCTTCCCCTACTATTAATGAAACGATTTCTTTTTCTTCACCGTCATTATGTGTTACAAGATAAAAATTATTGTCAAAGATTACATGGTCAATTTCATGTCCCAATTGATGCAATTCTTCATGGTTTTCTTCTGTTTCTTCAATGCTCATGTATTTTTCGATTAATTCTTTAAGGTTATTTTCTTTTATTTCCATTTAAAATCACCTATATATCTATAAATATGTTTAATTCATATATATAGAATTAAGGTTTTAACAATGTCAATTAGTTTAAAGGAAAAATTAGCTGAATTAATTTTTGAATATGATAAATTAAGGTTTCATATATGTCCAAAAATTGAAGATATGTATCTGCTCAGTTTTGGTTTTCTTGAATGTGAAGCATATAATTTGGATATTGAATTGGAAATGATTAAAAGATATATTGAGCTGTTTAATCATGGGGAGGATTTATCTAAAATTGATGAAATGCTTGATAAGGAATTTGAAGAATCAGTTGGCATGTTGGAAAAATATATGGGTGAACTGGATCTGGCTATTGAGCGAAAGGATACTCATTTTGAGTTGTCTGAAGATGATTTGGATAGTTTGAATAGTCTTTATTTGGATTTAATTTATAAATTGCATCCTTCTTTCAATCCTGTTCAAAGTATTTATGAAAAAGATTTGTTTGAAGAAATTGTGGAAGCTTTTGAAACTTATGATTTAACTTCCATGAGGTCTCTGGCTATTTTGATTCCTGAAGGCAAAACAATTTTTGAGGATGATGATGTTTTTATAAAATCAATCAGTCAGATTAATCAGGAAATTTATAATATTAAAAATAGTTATCCTTACAATAAAAAAAAGATTCTTGATGATGAAAAGCTATTTAAGGATTATAAGATTCAGTTATTGGATGTTGTAGCTAATGATTATTTGCTGATTGAAGAATACGGTAAAAAATTAGATGAATTAATTTAAATATATAATGAGTATTCATCCTCCTAAACACCACTAAAGGAGTAATAGCGAATACTCATTTTTAACCATCACCATTGTTCGTATTCGTAAAAAAATAAGATATATTAAAATACGAACATATATTATTTTTATTTTTTAGGTATATAAACTTTTATAATCGATTTTAAAATGTTTGTTAATAAAATGTTATATACTAGTTAGTACAAATAGATTAGTATGTTTTCAAAAAAGCTTTTCTTATCATTACTTTTAATTGCTTTAATTATATCTGTTGGTTGTGTTAATGCAGTTGACAGTTCCAATTGGAAAACTGTAAAGGTAAATGATGTAGATTTTAAAATTCCTCCAAAATATCAGGGCGGAGAAATCAATACTGCCCGTACTAATTATCATTATAATGACCTGAACACATTCGGTATATTATGTGTTGATGATTATCTTCCAAGCAGTTACGGGTGCTGGTATAATTTCAAAGGCAAAAACCTGACTATAGGTTCACATGATGTGGCATACTTCCATGAGTATAATAACTTTGCAAAACATAATGTGTCTCATGCTTATTTTTCATCAGGAGATTCAATATACTGCATATCATGGGGCAGCGGAGAAATGACTGATGAAATGGAGGAAATCATAATCAACACTCCTGATTCTTCCTATGACACAGCTACATTTTACGGAATATTAAATGAAGCAAAACAGGACTATGAAAAGGAAATGGTAAATGAATATTCATATTATGCTCCGGTACCAAGTAAAGAAAGAAATAATTATTTTATATTCTGGAGATATTGAAAAGGTGATTAGATGAAAGAATGTCCAAAATGTGGCAGTAAATATGGAGATAATAACAGCAATTATTGTATTGACTGCGGATCAAGACTTTTTGATTTGAATTCTTCAAAAAAACCCACATCAAATATAGGTAAACATAAAAAAAGAGGACAATATAAAACTGGAGATTATGCAAGGGATTTAAGAATAGCTGAGGAATTATATAAAATATATGATAAAAACAGTGTTGCAAGACTGGATAATGTTAACGGACATTTGCTTGCAGCACAAACAAGGAAAATGGATATTCTCATTGAACAGAATAACAGGATTATTAGTTTATTAGAAAAAATAACTAATAAACCTTAAAATTCTGATTCTATTGATTTAATTAGGTTATATATAATTTTATTTGTACTTACATCAACACCGTACTTTTCACCTAATCTGATAACAGTTCCATTTAATGTATCAATTTCAGTTTTTATTTTCTTTTGAATGTCCTGATATGTAGAGGAGTAATGGTTATAGGTATCCGGAACTAATTTTGAGTAGAACAGTTTTCGGTATTCGTCCGCTGAATCCCATAATGTGGAATATTCGCTTTTTTTGATAACTGCAAATATCTCATCTATAATACTGTCCATAATATTTTTGGAGTATTCATTTTCAGTTAATTTACCATATGTACAGTTAAGAATTACTCCCAATGGATTTAGAGCACAGTTATAAAGCATTTTAGCCCATAAATATTTGTCAATTTCTGTGGTTGTTTCACATTTGATTCCTGATGCACTAATCATTTGAGCTATTTTTTCCAGGCACTCGGGGTCTGCATTTTGAAGTGATCCCAAAAGTATAGGTTCTGTGTATACAGTTATTTCACTGATATGTCTTTGAGGCCGTGAAAACCCGGTAATTACTCTTGCACAGTATACTTCATCTTCGGAAAAGTATCTTAAAAAAGGCTCATCATTGGCAAATCCGTTTTGGAATATGATTATTTTACAGTTGTCCTTTAAGATTTCTTTATTTTCGGCTAATTTTCTGCTTATATCATCATTAGCTACTGTTTTACTACATATAAATACATAATCAAAAGTTTTTTCAGGAATATCTTTATAATCCTCATATACTTGATATTCATCTGGTGTAAAAGAGTAATGCTGGAATAATCCTGTCCTTTCAAGTCCGTTTTCTTTGATTGCAGTAGCTGTTTTTCCTGTTGCATAAAATGACACATCTGCTTTTTGTGAAAGCATAGATGCACCTAATCCTAATCCTACTGCACCTGATCCGTTAATTAAAATATTCATTTTATTATTTCCTTTTGTTGTTAGTGATATTTTGTTTTTGATTTTATAAAATAATTTTGTATACAATAAATTTTTACAGTTGAAACGTATGTCTACAATATATTTTTTTCAAGTGTAATTTTTCATGAATAATTTGATAGGGACAATTAAAAATTATAATGATTTGGATGAAATTATCTGTAAATAGGTTTTTACTTATGAAGAATTTGATTTAAAAGCACTTATTCTATTGTTATGACTTTAAACATACTGATTTCATTAAAAAACGTGAATAATTTTTTGCTCTTTTTTCTGTTTTTTAAGTAAATTTTTAATATTATAATAAACATAATATCTTTTAATCACTATTTATTAGTGGAGGTTAAAAAATGAACAAAATAAAATATATTATTTTACTATTCATTTTGCTCTTATTGATTATTCCGACAATAGTTGCTGTAGATGATAGTATAAAAGCTGATTCTACAATTATTGTTAATGCAAGTAATATTACTGTAGGAGATATTGAAAAGATAACTGTACATGTTAATGAAGACGCAACTGGAGTTATTAACATAACTGTTGACGGCAAAAATTATTCCGCCCCTATTGACAAGGGAATAGCTACTTTTAAGATAGATAATTTGGCTAGTGGTTCTTATGATGTTTCAGCCAGTTATGATGGAGATGAAAACTATCTGCCAGGTACAAACACCTCCAGTTTTAATGTAGAAAAACCTGGGGCTTCTGCATCTGTTCCTGTTAAAGCTAATGAAAAAACCAAGGCAAACTCTACAATTATTGTTAATGCAAACAATATTGCTATGGGAGACAGCGAAAAGATAACTGTACGGGTTAATGAAGATGCAACTGGAAGTGTAACTATAACTGTTGACGGCAAAACATATTCCGCTCCTATTGATAAAGGATTAACTACTTTTAAGATAGATAATTTGGCTAGTGGTTCTTATGATGTTTTAGCCAGTTATGATGGAGATGAAAACTATCTGCCAGGTACAAACACTTCAAGTTTTAGTGTGGGAAAACATAATGCACCGATTTCCGTTTCTGCTAAGGATGTAAAAGAAGGTGAAAATGCAGTTGTTCATGTTATTTTACCTGCTGGTGCTACAGGATCTGTAAAGGTTACTGTTTATGATAAAAGTTATACTAATCAGTTGATTGACGGAAAAACTACTGTCACTGTTCCTGATTTAGCAAAAGGATCATATATCGTTAATGTTAATTACAGTGGTGATGACAATTATTTGGCTAATTCAACACAGGTGCCTTTAAGTGTAGGTAAAAAAGCAGTAGAACCGCCAGCTATTGAAAACAATACTGATGAAAACTTAAATGATATTGGACTTGATGCTTCTACTGGCCTTCCAATAGCTATATTGGCAATAGCATTGATTATAATTGTTGCTGTTGTTATTGTAAAAAGAAAATAAGTATTTACTTATTTTTTTATTTTTTTTTTTAAATTAATAATCTATATTATCTATCAGAAATAAAACTGTATACTGAAGAGAGTATTTTAATCGGAGAATAATATGGATACAGCTTTAATTTCAATCATCATAATAGCTATTGCTCTGGCAATGGATGCATTTAGTGTTTCCCTGACAAAGGGATTCACACAAAAAAACCTGACAAAATCACAGATTTTATATTATGGACTATTTTTTGGTTTTTTCCAGTTTATAATGCCTGTAATAGGATACATTTGCGGTACAACAATCAGTTCATTTGTATCAACTGTAGCTCCATGGATAGCATTTTTCCTGCTTTTGGCTATCGGATTAAACATGGTTCGTGAAAGCTTAGACAGTGATGATGAATATATTATGGATACTTTTAGCTTTAAGGAATTGACTTTGCTGGCTGTTGCAACAAGTATTGATGCATTTGCTGTTGGAATTACATTTGCATTACTGAATATGTCCCTGTTGCTTCCATGTACAATAATAGGAATTGTAGCATTTATATTCAGTATTTCCGGTATTTTCATTGGAAAAAAACTTGGAAATTATTTCGGAGACAAATTTGAAATTCTTGGTGGTGCTGTCCTGATTTTAATAGGCATTAAAATTTTACTAGGATATTAATATATCTTAAATTAATTTTTTCTTTTATATTTTCAATACTTGCTTTTCAATTCAATTAAATAATGCATCAATTAATTAAACAAATCAGTTTAGTTAAAAAATACTAATTTTTATTTACTTTAATGATATATATATATATATATATATATATATAATCAATAAAGGTGAGATATTATGAAAAAAACATATGCGATTCTGGTTGCAGTTATATTTTTAATTTCAGTTTCTGCTGTTTTTGCAGCTGATTCATCTAAAGAAATCTTTTTAGGGGGAGTTAAATTTAGTGTTCCGTCAAATGGGGAGTTTAATCCAGATAATACAGGTTACCATACCGACAAATTTGGCATTGATCTGATTCAGGATAACTCATTGCCTGATGAGCAAAATACAATTAAAAATTCAAGCCTCACTAAAATGACTCTGTACCACCGTGATGTTTTAGCTATCTATTCAAAATCTTCGGATGATTTTAATGTTTTTTATTTCTCTGCAGGTGATAAACTTTTTAAAGCAAGCTGTAAAGAAGACAGTGATATTAAGAAACTTCAGGATATAGTTAAAAATTCACCAAATTCAACACTTACCACTGAGGAATTCTATGCCAGATTAGGTACAAATCCTTATTCTGATACCTTTAATGAACTGGATACGGATCATGACGGAAAACTTAGTATTGATGAATTTGAAGAATTAACTGAATATATAATGGAGGATTCATTTTGGGACGGTTATTCTCCGGAAGAAGTAATCATTTCTGAATTTGAAAGTCTTGATTCAAACTGTGACGGATTTTTATCTTATGATGAATTTTCAGATAGATTTGGATTCATTTAGTTTTAAAAAATTTTGGTTTTGCCGGCTATGCAACAAGTATTGATGCATTTGCATTATTGAATGCATCTTTGTTGTTTTATGTTTAATTAATAGGATTGCAGAATTTATATTTCCTATTGCAGGTAGTTCACGGAAAAAACTTGGGAATTATTTCAAAGACAAATTTTAATTTCATACATTTATTATTTTTTTAAATTTTTAAGAAAGCTTTAATTATTTTAATAAAAAGTCTATTGTATACAATTAAATCAATTGTTATTTTGATTAAAATAAAATTATGTGTTTTTAAAAAAATCTATTGTAGAAAAAAATTATTTGGAATTTTTGATAATGGCCACACATAACGGCTGGCCTGCATTAAACACATCATAATCAAGAATTTCAAGATCATGATTTTTTAAAAAACACAAATATTCATTTTTGGACCATTCATTACTTTCAAAAATAAATAATTTTAATGTTTTAAGCATCAGACGCTGAAAAGTATTTCCTTTTACATAAGTAGGAAGTATTAAAATTCCATTATCCTTAACAACTCGTGTAAGTTCACTTATAGCTGTTTCAGGTTTATCCAATAAGTGCAACACATTGGCAGCCAGCGCCACATCAAAATAATTGTCTTCATAATTTATATTATTTAAATCTCCAACAGAAACTTCAACATTGTTTAAGTTTTTAGTTTTGTTTTTAGCTTTTTTAACCATTTCTTCAGAATAGTCAAAAGCAATTATTTCCCCTAAATTTGGTGATAATAAACAGGTAAAAGCACCAGTTCCACAGGCTGCCTCTATTAATCTGTCATCTTTTCCTGTGTATTTTAAAATAAAATTAAACATCTCGTTATTGTTTATTTTATTGCCTATAATTTTATCATAAACTGACGCATATCTGTTCCAGAAAGATTTGTTGTTCATAGTATGTTTTATTTATTCAATTAAACAGTTATAAACTTTTACTTTTTTTAACATTGAATTAATTATATTATACAAAAATATTTATATTATTGTTAAAGTTATATAATATATTAATTATGGTGGAGTTGGTAAAATGAAATACCAGTGCCAGATATGCGGTTATATTCATGATGAAGAAAAAGAAGGCAAATCCTTTAAAGAACTTGAAAAATGTCCTGATTGCAAATCAGATGTTTCTAATTTTGAAATAATGAAAAAAGATATGGCCTATAAGACATATGAATGTGAAGTTTGTCATTATGTTTATGATGAAGAAAAAGAGGGTCAGGTACTTGTTAAACTTGGAAAATGCCCGGTATGCGGTTCGCCGCTATCAAAATTCAAAGCAATCCAAAAAACAGAATATAGAATATATCAGTGTAGGATTTGTAATTATATTCATGATGAAAAAACTGAAAAAATACCATTAAAAGACCTTAAAGAATGTCCGGATTGCGGATCAGATATATCTAACTTTGAACCAGCTGAAACAAATGAAAACAATTGGTTAATTTCATTTCCGAAACAGTACATCAGAAATGATGAATCAGTAAGACATATGGACACCATTTATAAGTTATGCGATTCCGGAAAACCCATTACAGCACCAATGGCTACAGAATTGCCAATGCCTGATTGGGATGATATTCTTATTTTAGGAAACCAGTTAAATCCCATGCCTTTAGAAGAAGATGCAGAAGTGTCAGCTACTACAGTAATAGGTAAAAATGCTGAAAAACCTTTAGTTATTGAAAATCCTGTATATGTATCCCACATGTCTTACGGGGCCTTGTCTAAGGAAAGTAAAATTGCTTTGGCTAAAGGAAGCTTTAAGGCTAAAACAGCAATGTGTAGTGGAGAGGGAGGAATACTGCCGGAAGTTAAAAATGCTGCATACAAATACATTTTTGAATATGTTCCGAACAAGTATTCAGTAACTGATGAAAACTTAAAAACTTCAGATGCAATTGAAATTAAAATAGGTCAGGCAACAAAACCCGGAATGGGTGGATTATTGCCTGGTGATAAAGTAACGCCTGAAATAGCCAAAGTAAGAGGTAAAAAAGCAGGTGAAGACATAATATCCCCATCAAGATTCCCGAATATTAATTCTAAGAAAGATTTAAAAGATCTGGTAGATGAATTAAGATTAAAATCTGAAGGCCGTCCGATAGGTATTAAAATAGCTGCAGGATATATTGAAAATGATTTGGAATTTATTAGTTATGCCAAACCTGATTTCATTACAGTTGACGGAAGAGGGGGAGCTACTGGAGCCAGCCCATTATTAGTTAGGGATTCAACAAGTATTCCAACAATATTTGCATTACACAGAGCCAGAAAATATCTGGATGAACATGATTTGGATATTGATCTGGTAATTACTGGTGGTTTAAGAGTTTCCAGTGACTTTGCAAAAGCATTAGCTATGGGAGCAGATGCAATAGCTATAGCTTCAGCCAGTTTAATTGCAGTGGCATGTCAGCAGTACAGATTATGTGATAAAGGGCAATGTCCTGTGGGAGTTGCAACACAGGATAAAGAACTGCGTTCCAGATTAAAAACAGATATTGGAGCAAAAAGATTAACCAATTATCTTAATGCAAGTCTTGAAGAAATTAAAACTTTTGCAAGAATAACAGGACACAGTGATATTCATGATTTGAATGTTTCAAATTTAGCTACATTCAATAGTGAAATATCTGATTATACAAATATTAAACATGTTTAGAGGTTATAAGTTTAAAAACCTCCTTTCTGTTTATTAAAAAACGTCTGGCGATAATTGCATTGCTTAAAATGTCGCAGAGCTTTCTTTTTTTACACAGTTTATATATTATTTTTTAATAATTTTTACTATATCCTCTTATTTTTAAATATCTGAAAATACGTTTATTAATGATAAAATACATATTATTTTATATTAAAGAGTTAAGGTGGAAAAAATGCCTAATAAAAATAAAATTGGAGAAAAAATCAAAACTTTAATGGAAGTTAGAAATGTATCACTTGATGAACTAGCTAATGACAGTGATGTTAACATTGAATTAGTTGAAAAAATATTAAACGGGGAAATTATACCATCTCTTACTCCTTTAACAAAAATAGCTAGAGTACTTGGCGTTAGAATAGGTACTTTTATTGATGATGATGAACAGACCGGACCATTAGTAGTTAGAAAAGGAAAAAGTGATAAGGTAGTATACTTCTCAGGTGATGAAAACAAAACCGAGAACAGTAACCTGGAGTTCTACTCATTGGCTGCCGGAAAAAGTGACAGAAACATGGAACCATTTATCATTGACTTTAAAGTGGATGCTGAAGAAAGCCATGAACTTAGCTCTCACGAAGGTGAAGAATTCCTTTATGTTCTTGAAGGAACAATTGAAGTTATTTATGGTCAGAATAACTATGTTTTAGAAACTGGTGACAGTATTTACTATGATTCAATTGTATCACACCATGTACACAGTTCAAATGATGAAACAGCAAAAATTTTAGCTGTAATATACACACCGGTCGATTAAATTTAATTTCAGGAGTTAAAAAAATGTTATTCAGTGAAGATACACTAGCAGATTTTTTTGAAAAACAAGTAGAAAGACTTCCGGACCATGAATTTTTAATTTATCCTGATAGAAACTTGAGATTCACATATTCCGAATTTAATGAAAGGGCTAATAATTTAGCTAAAGGATTATTATCTATTGGTGTTGGAAAAGGGGACCATGTAGGAATATGGGCTAAAAATGTTCCTGAATGGTTGACTTTCATGTTTGCAACAGCTAAAATAGGAGCTGTTTTAGTAACTGTAAATACCGCTTATAAAAGTCATGAACTGGAGTATATTCTTAAACAGTCAGATATGAAAGCTTTAGCATTAACTGACAGATTCAGAGACAATAATTATATTGATATTATTTATGATTTGGTGCCTGAACTTAAAACATGTCAGAGAGGAAAATTAACTTCAGAAAAATTTCCATGTTTAAAACATGTTATTCATGTAGGTCAGGACAAGCATAGGGGAATGTATAACACTAACGAATTATTATTGTTAGGTCAAAATCAGGATGATGTAATCCTAAAAGAAATCAAAAAAGAATTTGACAATAATGATGTAGTAAACATGCAGTATACCAGCGGTACAGAAGGTTTCCCAAAAGGAGTAATGCTTACCAGCAGAAACATCTTAAATGACGGATATTACATCGGGGAAAATATGAACTTCTCTGAAGAAGACAGATTATGTATTCAGGTACCTTTATTCCATTGTTTCGGTTCAGTTTTAGGAGTCATGGCAGTAATTACACATGGTTCAACTATTGTAATGCTGGAGGAATTTGATCCGCTTTTAGCTCTTTCAGCTATTCAAAAGGAAAAATGTACTGCAATTCACGGTGTTCCAACAATGTTTATTGCAAAATTGACACATCCTATGTTTGATATGTTTGACATGTCATCACTTAGAACAGGAATCATGGCGGGATCAACATGTCCTGTTGAAACCATGAAAGAAGTAATAGACAAAATGAACATGACTGAAATCACCAGTGTATACGGTCTAACAGAAGCATCTCCAGGAATGACACAAACAAATGCCGCAGATACATTTGAGAAAAAAGTAAACACTGTAGGAACTCCTTTCCCGAATGTTGAAGTTAAGCTTATAGATCCGGATACTGGTGAAGATATAACTGAAGTAGGTAAAAAAGGAGAAATAGTCTGCAGAGGATTTAATGTAATGAAAGGATATTATAAAAATCCTGAAAAAACAAAAGAAGTCATTGAAGATGACGGATTTTTACACTCCGGAGACTTGGCTACCATTGATGAAGACGGATACTATTCTATTGTCGGAAGAATTAAAGATATGATTATCCGTGGAGGAGAAAACATCTATCCACGTGAAATCGAAGAGTTCATATATACAATAGATGGAGTTCAGGACGTTCAGGTAGCAGGAATACCTGATGAAAAATACGGTGAAATCGTAGGAGCATTCATAATAAAAGAAGAAGGCTCAGATTTAACTGAAGAAGATGTAAGGGACTATGCAATAAGTAAAATAGCCAGATATAAAGTTCCAAAACATGTATTCTTTGTTGATGAATTCCCATTGACAACAAGCGGAAAAATCCAAAAATACAAACTGGGAGACATAGGTCTGGAATTACTTAAAAAACGTGAAAATTAAAAAAAAACTGCTTAAGTTTCGATGAATGAATTGATTTTTCATGTGTTAACAGAATATTATAGGTAAGTTAATACAATTAAAATCATATGATTTCAAAGAAACTTTTAATATCTTTACTTTTTATTAGTTTAATAGTTTCAATTAATTGTATAAATGCACTAAACAGTTCTGATTGGAAAACAGTGAAAATATAATGTTGATTTTATAATTACCTCCTAAATATCATGGAGGGTAAACTTAATAGAGATACATATATTGTAAATAATATTTTTACATTTGGTATCAGATGTGTTGATAGTGATATTTCATATGAAGATATGATAATTAGAGAGAAATAAGTTTTATAATCATTTTATTATTACTCTCCTTGGATACTTTAAGTATTTTTGAATAAAATAACCGAATAGGAAGTTTATTAGAAAAAATAATTAATAAACTTTAAAATTCTGATTTGAGTCATAAATTTGGAATTACTTAAAAAATATGGATATTAATTAAAAAATGTGATAAAATTGAAAATTCTAGTTTTATTTAATTTAAAATTCAAAAAAGATATTTTAAAACTTGAAAGAATCTTAAACTACAATGCATTTAAACAAATAAGTGAAAAAACATATATTGGAAATTTGGATAATAATGAAATACTTGTTTTAAAAGAAAAAATATCTAAAATACCTGATGAAAACGGGTTTATAATTATAATTCCAATATGTGGGGCATGTTATAATAAAATCACATATTTTGGAAAAGAAATAAATCTAGAAGAAGAAAAATATAAGATATTATGAAATTGATAATTGATGGCTACAATAAAACACTAAGAAAAAAAGACAATCAAATAGTAGTCATGGAAAAAGACAATGAGATATATAGAATTTCTGCAAACAAAGTATCAGATATAACTATAATGGCTAAAGGTCATATAACATTCGATGCATTAAATCTGATGGCAAAAAACAATATTAAATTAATTAGTATCAACTACTTTGGTCAAATCAACTATATTTTAGAGTCTCCAAATCAGAACAATATTGTTTTAAAAAAATTACAATATCAAGCTAGTGAAAATCATAAAGGCCTTTTAATTTCAAAAGAATTTATAACATCTAAAATGAAAAACCAAAAATCAACAATTAAAACATTAAATAAAAATAAAAAAATCAAAGAAGTTAAAATAATTGAAAATAAAATTAAACAAAACATAAAAGATTTCAAAAACTTTAAAATAACTCTAAATGATAATATATTCACATCTAAAAATAAAATAATGGGATTTGAAGGAATAGCTTCTGTTAATTACTGGGAAGCAGTAAGTTTGCTGCTGCCTGATGAAATCAATTTCAAAAACAGAAATCAAAAACCAGAAAATGATGTTGTAAATTCTATGTTAAATTATGGATATGCAATACTTGCTTCAGAAATTGCAAAAAATATTGTAACATTAGGGCTTGATCCATACTGCGGATTATTGCATGCAGATTTAAAAAGAAGACAAAGCTTAATTTTTGATTTAATAGAAGAATTTAGACAACAAATCGTTGATAAAACAGTGTTCAAATTAATAAACACCAACCAAATCAACGAAACAAACATTGATAAAAGAAACAATTCATTAGAATTAGAATCAAGAAAATTATTAGCCGGCGAAATAATGGCCAAAATTCATAGTGATTTGACTTTTGAAAATGAAAAAGTAACTTATGCTAAAATCATTGAAAATCAAACAAAAAAATTAGTAAAATCATTACTTAATAATACGGAATATAGTGGGTTTTATTTAAACTGGTAAATAATTTTAGGAAAACCCCCTTATTTTTGTAATACTTTTATACTTTCCTAATAATACTTTTCAAAAAAGAATTAACACGTGTTTAAATAGTATAAAAAAGAAAATAAAAATAAGTATGTTTGCTTCAAAAAGATGCAATTAAACTTTGACATCTAATGCATGATTTCACATTTTTTAATAAATCTTTATAAAATCTCATGAAACAATCAAAACGACTTTGTCTTGTTGTAGATTCTGGAAAATTATCAACAAAATATTTTTTAATTTCCTCCAAAGTTATTTCATGACAACCTTGAGGTAACAATCCTGACTCATTAAACTCAAAAACATTCTTCTCAACACACATCAACTATCACTTAATAAAATATATATGAAATTTATTAAATAATAATGATGTCTATTTAGGATTAATATAAAAGTATAAATAATATAAAAAAAGTAGGTTTTAGTCTTCAGCAAATAGTTTTTCTTCATCAAATTCTTTAGGATCTTCAAGAGTACCAAAAATATCAGTCAAAAGATGTACATACATACACCATTCTTTCCATTCAGCAAAAGCTTTAGGACTAGTCTTATACATCCCTCTCATATGCTCCATCTTTTCCTCCTCAGTTTCAAGGATTCTTATGTAAGCACTATGATCAGTGTTAAATGTCCCGTAACCAACACGACGACCCGCATCAAGACCATTAACTTCAAAGTATCTCATGAAACAACACTCCTTCTAATATAAAAATTCAATTTCAAAACCATAATCTGATAATTCATCTTCATATAATTTTTTATATTTATTTTTATGTTCATTAACATATTTATCTCTTTCGTATGTTTGCTTCAAAAAGATGCAATTAAACTTTGACCTAATTAACCGTCCCATTTTTTTAACTAACTTTTTGTATACATTATAGCAACATTTATATATCAATTCCAACAGAATAATATTTACTTGTGTTTATCTTGATTAAAAGATATACAAACTAGGTGAAAATTATGAAGAATTTTGAATTTTTAAAAGATTTTGACAGTGACATGTGTATGTTTGCTTCAAAAAGATGCAATTAAACTTTGACTTAAAACAGTAGATAGAGATGATTATAATTTAGATGAATTTTTAAAACTGCTTCAATTATTACCTAAAGATTCAGATGAGATTATCATTAAAGATTTTAAAGAAAGATTTAAAAAAGACTATGATGAAACTTCTGAAGCTTTAGAATGGCATATAGAAACTTTAGTCAATTTTGGTGGCGATTCAACCCATAAAATCTATAAAGCCATGATTGAAGTAATTAATGACATACTTAATGATGTGCCATCAACCGATAAAGATGGCATGATTGAATACTTAAAGGAGATGATATAATGTTAGGAATATTCGCTTTAGCAGGAATGATAGCAACTCCAATAATCGGAGGAAAAATGATTAAAAAAGATATTACCAACTATACTGTTGATTCTTTAGTTAAACCTTGCACACAATATAATCCTATTAGTAATACTATAAAAAATAAGAAAACTATTGAAAGAGAATTTTTAAACATCTGTAAAAGATGCGAAATGACTATAAATAAACAAGATGAACTATTAGATATAAGAGAATGTAAAATAGGAGAAGAATATTTAATGTATCAAGGATTCGATGAAGAATCAATTGAATACTTTAAAGAACTATTTAATGAAAATATAGAATGGGGAGAATATAGACAAAGAACAGAAATAAAAGAAAAACATGAAAAATATTTAGAAATGTTAGAAAGCGACCCACAAGACTGGGAAGCAACAGTTTATCGCAAAAATTACTACGGAAATGAACAAATTGATTATCGAATTAATAAATTAATGGAAAATGAATTATGGAAAAAAATCGTATATAACAAATCAAGATATATCAAAGGTGAAGGTACTGCAAAATATATGGAACTCCATGTTGTAAAAGCACCTAAACCAATCATAAATGATTTAAATAACATATATAAAGAAGTCTGTTGGCTACAAGGATTAGAAGATGGGAAGTGGTAAATATGGAGATATATGATTATTATAAAGAAAGATATCCTCAATTTGACTGGGAATCATTAAACCATCATGGATTTCATATGGCAATAATGGAGATAGGATTATGTAAAACACATGAAAGAGATGGAGATGGGGGACTATATGACTGTAAAATAGTTGATAATCAAATATATGGTTATCTCGGTGATACTGGTATTAAAGTAAAAGGATACATCGACAAAGAAGTAGAAAAAGAATTTATTGAATCATTAGCAGATGGTTCTTTTTACAAATTTGCTGAAGAATGTTACGGTATAAAATGGTAAAAATATGAGATACAACTGGGAATTTGATGATAGTGTGGATTTTGCTCCACCACACTATCGAAAATCAAAATATCAAAAAGTTGAGCAATTAGGTAAGCAAATAATTAATGAAGCAACTGCATTAGAATATTTAGAAGCATTTGAATATGTAGAATATTTACTATGTTTGCTTCAAAAAGATGCAATTAAACTTTGACTTCAATATATTGAATTAATCTTAATCTATCAATATTAGGAATAACTTCACGTACAATACTCATTAATCTATGTGGTAAACCTGAATGTGTTGTAATGAATCTTTTAATTGATTTTCAGACCAATTTTTAACAATGTCATAATTAGGAATCAATTTTCAACTATGCTAATGAACCCCCAATATATTGTTAGTATATCATATAAAAAATATTATTTTTTGTAGTATGGATTTTCTTTAATAATTTCGCTAATTAAATTATTTTGATTATCAAAAACTTGCTCAAGATAATGAGAAGCATAATTTCTCTTCCTTTCAATAAATCCAATATTAGCTTTATGAATATACAATTTAATCAGTTTTCCATTATCTAATGGTAAAATATCATAAAATAAGTCTTCTGAATTTTCATATGGTTCTTCAAATAATAATATAGAATCATCAACAAATATCTCACTTTCTTCAGGAGGTACTCTTTCATAATATTCTGTGACTGCTTGATCAAGATATGTTTTAGGTATTTTATAAAACTCCTCAGAAGGTAACTCTCTAAGTTCTTCCCAAGTCATACTTTCATATTTATTCATAAAACCACCTATTGAACTTCAATATTATATTGTTTGTTTTTAGACATATAATTTTTTACAAATTCACTAGCTCTTTTATTCGTATGTTTATTTCGAAAATATTTAATTAAAAGTTAACTCCATGTTTTTTCACTTTCCTTTAAAAAATAGTCTTTATTCTGTTGAATTAAAATATTTAAAGATAATCCATTCATCATCAAACAAAGCACTGTTATTACATTTTCTTCCCTACAATCTTTTTTAAAGTAGTTTAAAATAAAAATAAAAAAATAATAATATAATAAAAAAATAAATTATATTATGATATACAATATTGCTGTTTTTGGCTCATGTGCAAGTAGGGATAATTTTTACAGTGGCATAAATCCAGATTATAAAAAATATTTTAACTGCTCTATTTCATCACAAAGAGGTTCAATAATAAGCCTTATGCAAGAACCAGTACCCTTTAAAAATCAGGATATCCAAATATTGCCAGAAAATAGGGTGAATAAAGCAGGAACACAATTTATTAATCAAGATTTAACTAAGAACTTTTTAGCAGAAGTAAAAAAGTTTAAACCAGATTATATTTTAATTGATAATTATTTTGAAGTGATTTTTGGTATAATAAAATATGAAAACTGTTTTATTACAAATAATTACTGGGATTTGCCAAAAACAAGATTTTATACTGAAATTAAGTCATACACAAAAATCAACATGTATAATAATCCAAACACTTATCTAAAATTATACAAAGAAAATATGAACTTATTTTTAGATTATATTCAAAAAGAATCACCAAATTCACAAATAATTTTAAATCCTGTTCGATTAGGTTATAAAATACTTAAAGATGATAATAATATAGAAGTAAATAAAAATTTTAAATCCAATGCAAAAAACACCAATAAACTTTTAAAAAAGGTAGATAATATATTAAAAAAGCAAAAAGATGTAATCACCCTTAAAATTAAAAAAGAAAGAATACTGGATGAAAATCATGAATGGGGATTAGGACAAGTACATTACACTCAACCATACTATTTAAACATTTTAAATCAATTAAAACAAATTTCAAAAAATGACAAATCATTATTATCAAAAATATATGAATTATTTTAAGATGTAGCAGTTGCAGGTGAAGTTTTAGAAAAAATATCATGTTTTCAGTAGAATGAGATAATATTATGAAGTTATGCCAATGAAATGGGAAAAATAATTTTCTGAAAATAATCGCCATTACTGTAATGTGCTGTTGATTTATCATACTCAAAAATGGCAATTCTTCCGTTAAGATATGCCTAAACTATTTATTAAATCATATGTAACTATAATATATGAAAGTAGATTTTAGTCTGGCCATATTAGATTTTCATTCTTTTAATGATTTGTTTTGCAGTATTTTTAGAAATAGGCATTAAATATATATTTTTTGCATGTTTTATATTTGCATTTATTGTTAATGGAAGAGATTATAAAAATGAGACTTCAAAAAAAGAGTTTATTATTGGAAACTCTGTTTCTTCCGTAGTTGGAGCAGTAATACTTTTTGCCATAATATTTGGTGCAAGCGGATTTTTATTGGATACTCTCCATGATGCCAAATTCAATGAGGAAATAGATGAAATCGGACATCACAATAACACAGTTACTGTTGATGAATTTACACAGTTCTGTCCTGATTTTTTCAAAGCTTACTGGATCGTTGGAGATGACGGAAGAAAATATACCATAAGCGAAGGGATGTATAATAAATTAAATGCAGAATATAATAATTCAGTTGCAGGTCATAAACTAAACATATTTTTCAATGTTAAAAAAACAGCCAGAAGCGGTCATATCAATTATATGGCAGATAACATAACAACTGATAGCGGAATAATAATTAAATAAAATGATAATTAAAAAAGAGTTAAGGATTCAATAGCTAAGTTATAGCCGGATTGAACATTATTGAGTTTGAACTTAGGTAATTTTTTAATCATATGGACTGTCTGAAGGTCATTGTTTGTATCTACAGTTGTTTCAAAGCCCATTTTTTTCCAAAAGTTTAATCCCCCATTTAAATTTTTATGGGTGTGGAGATAAATTTCTTTATAGCTGTTTAGATAGCTAAAGGACTCTACTAGTTTGAACAGTTTTGTTGCAAGACCCAGTCTTCTGTATTTTTCATCAACATATAATCTCCAAATGCTTGCAGTATCTTCTTTATTATATAATCCTTTAAATTCTTTGAATTTTTTATCATAGCCTCTTACAGCTATTGTAGCTATTATTTCATCATTTTCAGGATTTTTTGCTAGGAACAAATTATTTTTTCTAGGATTTATGTAGTATTCATTTAGATTAATTATGTCTTTATGATATTCCGGCACATATCCGTATCCGTATTCTTTTTTAATCTGCTTAAATAAAAACTCCTGAGTTCTGGTTTTTTCACAAATATTGTCGGACAGTTGAATAATTTTAAAGTTCACTTTTTGCTCCTCCTTAAATGTATTACTTTTTTGGAAATTTTAATCGATTTTTAATACTTTATTTTTTAAAAGAATGAAAGTATTACTTTATTTATTAAATTAAAGCTTTAGTAATACTTTATTATCATATACTAAACTTTAATATATAATAAACTAGAAAATACTATATATAATTTGTTATTTAATTTGAAAAAATATCGTGATATTATGAGTTGTTATAAATATTGGGGTAAAATTGAAGAAATAGCTGATAAACTTTCCAATTTCGGTAATCTTGATGATGATATGGACGCTTTGGATGACGTTGCTATCGATGAGGTTATTGAGATTTTAGATGAAGTTGAAGTTATTGCGCATGATAAAACAATCGATTTTGACTCTGCTAAACATATTCTTGATGATGAAAAGATGAACAGGGCATTAAAATTAATCCGTAAGTTTTACGTTTATGTCGGTGCCAGACTGGAAATGGAAAATGCATTAAAAATACTTAACTCAGATAATCCAAGAGAAGTACTTGACTCTTTTCACTTTTATGACCGTTATATAGGATTAATTAATAATGAAAGCAAATTAGCTAAATTCAATGAGGAAAAAACCTTTTTATTTTTGGGAAGCGGACCACTGCCTTTAACTTTAATCATGTTCAATGAAGTATTCGGATGTAAATGTATTGGAATTGAACAGCAGGAAGATGTAGCCCAGTTATCCAGAAAAGTTTTGAAAAAATTAAACCTTGATGACGATATTAAAATTGTTATAGGTAATGAAAATACAATAGCTGATTTGGATTATGATATTTTGATGGTGGCTGCTTTTGCAGAACCTAAAGAAAGGGTATTTTCCAATATTTGGGATATGGTAAGTGAAAAAACACCTGTTCTTTATAGAACATATACTGGTATGAGAGCTATTTTATATTCTCCTGTTACTGAAAAAGACACCAGAGGATTCCATAAGGAAGTAATGCTCCTGCCTACAGGCAATACAAACAATACTTCTGTATTAATCAGAAAAATTACCTAAGATATTTTTTCTGCCTTTTTTTATATTTTTAATTTTTGTTAAATCAGACAAAATGCTGTTTTGACAGCTCTGTTTTTTAAAAAATCCAAGTTCCGAAATATCATTAAATCCTGTTTTTAGCTGTTTTCAAAACATAATTATTATATATTGTTAACAAGATAAATAAAAACAACTGGAGGGATGTTTTTATGGTTAATTGTCCTAATTGCGGTGTATTAGTTGAAAAGGATTCTAAATTCTGTCAGGAATGTGGAACAAAAATAGATAATTCTGATTCAAATACTCAAACTGATGTAAGCAGTGATTATGAAAAAAATAAAAGATATGCATTAATAGGAATCGGTTATTTGACAGTTTTAATACTTTTAATTTCTGTACTTTCCGCATGGTATAATGTTAAAGTAATAAATGCCGACAGGCTATTGCTATATCCGTTATTGTCAATCATGATGTCTGTTTATGTGTCACTGAAATTAATCAGTGATGAAAAAACTTTTAAACATGGTGTAATTATACCTGTAATTTCATTTATATTATTTATTTTTGGAATTTAAGAGAATTTGAAGTATATATAACATAATAGGTGTAACTTAATGAAAATTACGGTATATCTTGGATCACATGAAGGCAGTGACCCTTTTCTAAAAGAAGCTGTAAAGGAACTTGGTGTGTGGATTGCTGAAAATAATCATATACTTGTCTATGGCGGTTCAAAAATAGGATTGATGGGGGAACTTGCAGACAGTGTCCTGAATGCTGATGGTATGGCAATTGGTGTTGAACCTGAGTTTTTTATAGACGATAACCTGCAGCATGAAAATTTAAGCGAACTTATAATAACCAGTGATTTGCAGGATCGGAAAAGGAAAATGATTGAGCTTGGAGATGCTTTCATTGCTTTTCCGGGAGGTACAGGTACTTTAGATGAAATAACTGAAATAATGACTAAAGTTGCACTAAAACAGATAAATACTCCATGTATTGTATATAATCTTAATGGCTATTATGATAGCCTGAAAGTTCTTTTGGACCATATGATTGAAATGGGTTTGTCCACATCAGATAAGCAGGAAAAAATCTATTTTGCCAATAATCTTTCGGAAATAGATGAGATTTTAACTGATACTAATGAATAATATGTGTTTAAATAGTATAAACAATATAATAATATTGTAAGTATGATATTTTTTATTATATTTTAAATATGTAATTTTGGTGAAGAGATGGACAATGAAAGAACTATTATAGCTATACTTATACTGATTGTGTGCTGCCTTATCGGTGGTTTGATTTATACTGTTTCATTAAGCAGCGAACCGGTAAATAATACAACATTAAATAATACTGCAAATATTACTAATAACACTACTAATGATACTGCTGATGTTTGCCAAGTATCTGATGAACATAAATCATATTCTTCTGTGTCTTCACAATCCAAAGATCCTCATTCTGATTGGGTTTGTGAAGGTGATACATGGTACAGTAAGCAGGATAGTGATGGAAAAGGTTATGTTTTATATGATAAAGCATCTGGAAGACCTATAGGTAGTGGAGATATGTCTGATAGACATGGATATCACAGTCAAAATTATATTGATATGTATAGCTCAACAGTAAAATACAGAAGCAACGGAGAATATTATGATGATTAAGGGATTTTATAAATTCCTTTTTCTTTTATCATGAGAAATTATTTTACACTGCAGCCAGTAAAATAAAATTTAATAAATTCTATAAAATTTAATAAATTTAATGAAAAGTGCTCGAATTATTGATTTGAAGTATGGATTTAATGAAAGTATTGATTAAAATAGTATTTTTGTATTAGTTACATATATATGAATCTGATGATTTAGACCAATTTTTAGTTAAATTTTCACTTAAAAATTAATAAAATATGATTCGAGTATAAGTGGTAGTATATATTATTTATATATTTTACAGAAAATATCTATTTAATATAAATAGCTATAATATATATTAATAGTAGTATTGCTATCTTACTTATTATAGTAATTATACTTATAATGGCTATTTAACTATTTTTTCTTATTTACTATTTATCTGTAAATACAGAAATATTCGGCATACTAATGCCAACTCATATAATATTTGAGATTTAATAAATCTTATAAAAAAAAGACCTTAAATAAACTTATTTTATATTTTAATACTTAATCAATGATATTTAAGCAAATTAAACATTAAAATTTTAAGTTTAATGATAAAAACAAATATTAAATCTCTATTTATCTTAAATCAGAATATAAACAAATATTTGGCTGGGATTTTATAATTTTTATGAAATTTATAAAAGAAAAACTAGCTAAATAGGTTGGCATGATATAGGTCAAGCTATTGATATAAGATAGTTTTGTAAAAAAATATTTAAAAGAAAGCTAAATTACATAGCTTTCATATTATTAAGTTTTAATTTTTGTTTAATATGCTCACGGTCAACGTGAATATATTTGTCAGTTGTTTGACTGTTGCTGTGTCCAGCTATACTTTGAACCTCTGCTACTGTAAGGATTTCAGCATAATGGCTTAGTGCAGTGTGTCTGAGAATATGAACACTAACATTTTTCCCGTAATTTACAGGGCAATCTATATTTTCATTAGCTATTCTCTCATCACTTAGTTTAGCATACTTTTTTATCACTTCTTGGACTGCACGTTTTCCTATACGTTTTCCCTTTTGATTTAAAAAAAGTTCTTCACGCGTTTTCTCAGCTTCAGCTTTTTTTCGCTGAATAACAGGTCTGTAGACATCGTAAGTATTTTTTCTAAGTTTTGTTATACGGTCATAAATCATATCATTAAGACTGGCTAATGTATCATAGGTTATAAATGTAGTTCGGTCTTTAGACTGTCCTTTTGTTGTTTCTGCACGTAGATGTAGTTCTATATAGCTATTTACGTCATCAGGCAAGATATAAAAACCATTTTCATCTAATGGAACTTGAATATCACTTTTATTAAGTCCAACCAACTCTTTTAACCTAATTCCAGAGTCAAGAAATGTAGAACAGATTGCATAATCCCTTGCATTTCCGCTTAATTCTATTGTTTCAAGTAAAAAATCGCTTTGCTGCCTATTTAAGCTTATTTTTTCAATTCTTTTTTTAGCGGTTTCAGGATCTTCGACTTTAACTTCGATAATATCCTTCATTTTAATGGGATCATGCTGTATTTCTTCTTGAACTTCCTCAGAGTTGATGAATTCTAAAATATTCATCATATATGTTTTCACTGTTGTCCTTTTATTGCCTCTACCTTTAAGACAGTATCTACGGTAGTGTCTTAGTTGTTTTTTAACATTTGTGCTGTCCAGTTCTTCAATTCCTTCATTTTCAAGGTAACTGATAAACTGATTAATATTAAATGTTTGTTTTTTAATTGTTTCTGAGGTTAGGTTCTTTATCTCTTGTTTTTCTTCAAGATACTCATCCAAGTATCCTGAAAGTTCTTTTGTAGCAATCATAATCTTTTTTCACCTAGTTTATGATTTTTTAATCCCAATTTTTGCTACATTTTATTCTTTGTTTTTTTAGTATATAAAACATTCGTATCTTTCTTTTACTTACGTATATTATTACATAAAATATACGTTTTATTTATATATAAAATTAGGCTGAAAATCTCTTTTCTGAGAAGGTGTCAAAAAACTATCAGGACATATAGGTTAGCTGCTGCAAAAAGACCATTTTCTTCAATTTTTGAATTTGTAATAAAAAATTTTTTTAAAGTAATACTTTTTTTTAGTTGACACAATTAAATAACAATGATTAAATCAGATTAATGATAAAACATTATTACAAGTTAAATTCAATATTAAATTTAACCTGCATGGTGTTTTGATGGAAGAAAATGATATTTACTCAATCAGCGCAATCAATAATTTGATTGACAAAAAAATTAGCTACTGTGATGATTTTAAAAAGATCAAAATCAGAGGTGAAATAACTAATTTTAACGGATCATATAATTCAGGACACTACTATTTCTCCCTAAAAGACAAAAACTCTTCAATTTCCTGTGTAATGTTTAAATTATCTACAAAATCTTTGGATTTTGAACCTAAAAATGGTGTGGATGTTGTAGCCAGTGGTGAAGTTTCATTTTATAAAGTACGTGGAAACCTGCAATTCAGAGTAAGAAAAATGCAGGAAGCAGGATTGGGAGATTTATACATTGCTTTTGAAAAGCTTAAAAAGAAATTAGATAAAGAAGGATTATTTAAAGACAAAAAAGCAATTCCACAATATCCTAAAAAAATAGGAGTAATAACATCTGCAAGCGGAAAAGCAATAAAAGACATTGTAAACAACATTGAAAAAAGATGGCCTGCAGAAATAATTGTCTGGAACACTACAGTACAGGGAGCCAACTCTACCCGAAGCATAACTAAAAATATTGCACTGGCAAACAAAACAGATGTTGATGTGATAATTGTAGGTCGTGGAGGAGGAAGTACTCAGGATTTATGGGATTTTAACAAAGAGGAAATTGTACGTTCAATAGCTAATTCTAAAAAACCGGTTATAACAGCTATTGGTCACTCAACAGACAAAACGCTTTCAGACATGGCATCCGATAAAGCTGCAGCAACACCTACAAAAGCAGCTGAGCTGGTTGTTCCAAATAAAGTTGAACTTAATGAAAAACTAAAAAATATTGAAACAAGATTAAATGATTTGATAAATTCCAAATTAGATAATTTAACACATAAACTCAATATTTCCAAAAACAATAAAACCTTAAAAGATCCTTTATCAAAGTATAAGAATCATCAAACAAATTTGGTTTTATTAAAAACAACTGCTGAGAAATCATTAAATCAGCTGATTCAGTCAAATGAACTGCAGCTTGATAACTTTAATAATTCATATATTCTGAATAATCCGGATTATATTTTAAATAAAAAAGTCGGTAAAATTACTTTATTTAAAAATGAATTGGATAATAACATATCTAACTGTCTGTTAGAATATGAAAATAAACTTAACCTGCACTTTAAAAATTTGAAATCCATGAATTTCATTGAATCTTTTGAATTAAAAAAAAATTCTTTAAATTTAATTGAGAATAATTTAAATAATTCAATTAATGTCACATTGAATTCGCATATTCATGATTTGGAAATAATTAAAAATAATCATGTTTTCAGCAATCCGTGTCAGGTATTGGACGATAAATTTGTTAAAATGGCTCAAATACATAAAAGTTTAGATGCAGAAATTACCAAGACATTAGACAGCAATGAAAATAAATTAAGGATTCTTGAAGAAAAATTAAAGATTTTAAATCCTGATGAATTGCTGGAAAAAGGATATGTTGTAAAAGATCCTGATGAAATAAGAAAATCCAAAGCTAAAAATGTAATTATAATACTGTTTTTAGCTATTGTTATAGTACTGTTAATATTACTTAGTTTAAAATAAAATAAAAGGTGATAATATGACTAAAAGTTTTGAAGAAAAGTTAGAAGAATTAGAAAAATTAGTTAAGCAATTAGAATCAGATAATGTTCCATTAAAAGAAGCTGTTGAGTTGTATACTCAGGCAAATATATTACTTAAAGAGTGTAATACTGAATTGAATGATACAAAAGCAACAATTCAAAAAATAAATGATGATGGATCCTTGGAAGAGTTTTAATTATTTCTATTTATTTTTAGTTTATATTTTATTATTGCAAAAGTGTAACTGGAGTATTATAGTAAAAAAATCAGATGTCATGAAAAAGGTTTGTTTACATTGAAAAAGACGAAATTAAATTACCTCCTCTTTGATACTTAAGATAATTTCATTTTTAAATTATATATTGATGATTTTTTTAATTATTTGTATTTTTAAATCATATAATGAATAAAAATTATTATTTTATTAATTTTGTTCATTATACAATTTAAAATTAGAAAAATTTATTATTAATTAAAAATATAAATAATATCACGAGATGATTTTTATGATAAAAAGAGAATTATATTTATCAAAAATACGTAAATTCATTGATAAAGAAGAAATTAAAGCTATAACTGGAGTTAGAAGATGTGGTAAAACTTGTTTACTTAAACAAATTATTGATGAACTTGAAAAACGTGGGGTAAATAATGAAAACATTCTATATGTATCATTAGAATCATCTAAATACGACAACATTAAAGATTATGTGGATTTAAATGAATATATATTTAAACAAACTGAAAATCTCAAAGGAAAAATATATTTACTTTTTGATGAAATCCAATTAGTTTCCAATTGGGAAAAAAGTATTAATGCATATAGAATTGATTTAAATTGTGATATTTACATTACAGGTTCAAATTCCAAATTATTATCTGGAGAATTAGCTACTTTAATTTCTGGCAGATATATCAAAATAGACTTATATCCATTTTCATTTAATGAAATATTGGAATATTACAAAGTAACTAATGGAAATTTAACAAAAGATAATGAAAAATCAATATTTAATAAATATCTTAAATATGGAGGCCTTCCAAGAGTTCTTGATTTTGATGATGATGAAAAAATAGATTATTTAACAGATATCTATAGTACTATTGTTCTTAAAGATATAATTTATAGAAATAATATGCGAAATATTGGTTTTTTAGAAAGGCTAATAAAATTTTTAATAACAAACATAGGCCAGATATTTTCTGTTAACTCTATTAAAAAGTATTTGAAACATGAAAATATAAATGTCTCAACAAATACCATCAGTACATACTTAAAACATATTACTGAAGCTTATATTTTATTAAAAGCACAAAGAGAAGAAATAAAAACAAAAAAACTTCTTAGTGTTAATGAAAAATATTATTGTATTGATCCCGGATTTTATCAATTACAGGCTGGAGTTAATAAGTCAAGAGGGCAAATATTGGAAAATGTAGTATTTTTAGAGTTAATCAGAAGAAAATATCGGGTTACTGTTGGAAATATTGGAAAACAAGAAATTGATTTTATATGTAGAAAACATGATAAAACTATTTATATTCAAGTATCAGAGTCAATTTTAGATGAAAATACACGTGAAAGAGAATTTAATCCTTTAGAGAAAATATCTGACAATTATCCTAAATATGTATTAACATTAGATGACTGGGACTACTCTAAAAATGGAATAACTCATTTAAATGTAATTGATTTTTTAAAAAATGAAAATATATGAAAATTGAATCTTTTGTATTAATAATGTATTAAAAACAAACTTGAATCTGTTGAAAATGGAACAACTATATATTATAATCAAAATACCGGAACCTATACAATATTTATAGAAAGCTCTTCAGAACATGCAGAAGTTATTAATATCGATTAGCAACAATTTATAAATAAGTTTTTAAGGTAATGGAATTTATCGCTCAGCTTTTTCCCATTACCTATTTTTTTAAGGTCCATATTGTATGAATTCATCATCTATAACCATTCCGCATCTTCTGCATATTAATTCACACCTGCAATCGTCCATTACAAAATCAGCTGATCCGCAACCCGGACAGTGCTTTACACTTTTAGTACTGTTTGTTTTATATTTTAATCCGTTACATTCATAATTAGTCATTTTTATTCCTCCTAATTAAATTAACATATTGTCTGTTTATTATTTTGAATGTTTTTTACAAATCCATTATTCACTGCTGGTTCTTCAATTTTTTTAAAGAAGCTGGCATGCACCATATTATTTTTATAGATTAATATATGTCCGTTACCGTAGCTGTTTGAAATTTTATAATATTTTCCTAAACCTACAGCTTCTTTTTTAATAAATGATTCAGAATTTATACTGGCCAATATATTTTCAAGCTCCTTATCGGATATATTTATTTTTTCACTGCTGGAACTGTCAATAATGTAGCTTCTAAGTAGCATTTCATCATACTTTTCATATAATGAATGATTGTTAAATATTTCAATTCCTACTTTGTTTTCTACAATGCATATTACTCCTATCTGGTTGTTTTCCATTTTGAAGTGCTTTAAATAGCTGTCAATGTCATATTTGTTTTTTTCATAGCTGTCTCTAAGTGCTTTTGTTTTGGAGAATGTGTTTTTATCCGTTTCCAAATCATCAATGGAATTCCAGACAACTTCCTGAAGGGGATTGTTCTTATTGTATGCTTTTTTTCTTCTGGTATTTGAGTTAGCTATGTAATCTGAATACTGAAACTCTGATTTATATTCATTTCTTCCTTTTTCAGAACAGTTTACAGGTATTTCCATTTCACTTTTAGGAGGTATTATCATTGTTTGAGCAACAATTCTGTTCTGGAGAGATCCTGCAATTTCTTCACCGTCAAGTAAAATTAATGGAGATACTGAGTTATTTTTTAATTTTACCTTTTCCACATTTGTGCTGTCACATTCCCCAATCGTTACAAGCCCCATTTTCAGCCCTTTTTTTAAATCTAAAACATCAAAGGGAGTATCAGTATCACTTAAAATAGGAACTACTGTTATGTTTTCGTAATCCTGCCTTTTGGCCAAACTCAAATGTTTTAAATTCATTTTTAATCACCTATATAAAGTTCAAATCATTTTCAGGATCTTTTTTTAATTCATCTATTTCATCAGGAGTTAATATTTTAGCTATTCCAATATCTCTGTTGTAGAATTTGATTTGTGCATAATCTTCATCTAAAATTTTGTCATAAATTCTGCCGGCACTCATTGTTCCTCTGATTACCGTATTTGTACTGTTTGATACATATGCTACCTGTCCGGCGTGTCTCATTTCAACTTTAATGGCTTCATCATCATAGTTGTTGTCCTTTTCTTTTATTAATTTAAGAATTCCGTCTTTTTTAAAAGGCTTCACTCCAAAAAAGTGTCTCATACTTACTAAAGTGATATACATATTTTCTTTCATTTTATCTCTTCCTTGTGTATGTTAGCGTTCTGTTTTTAATATCCCGGAAATTTTCCTTTCTTATTAATTCACCATTTTTAAAGACAGTCTGCAGATAGTCTTTTCTTTCATCAGATATTGGAACAGTTTTAAAGTGGCTGTTTTCCTTTACTAATTTTAATCTTCCGGTTTTTGATTTTTTGCTGCTGTCCAATGGGTTTTTAAAGATGTCATACCATGTTCCGTTTCTTAACTGTGCTGAACATTTAAATGCATTTCTTTGAGTGTCTCTGTTTACTGAAGAATGGAGTCCTCCGCCCATTCCAAATATGATGTTTTGTGCTGCCCAGCCGTTTGACTTCATTCCAAATAGAATATCTCTTATTTTATGATAGTTCAGACCGTCTCCCCACAGCAGTCCGATGTTTTTTGCAAAGATTTTATAGCCTTCTGTGGTTTTTACAGTTCCAAAACCTTCTCCAAGAATATTCAAACATTCCAGTGTTGTTGAAACAGGTTCTCCGCTGTCTGGTCTGAATACTATTTTATTTCCGTCAGTTTTTTCTAAAAATTCATTAACTTTATCATTTAATTTACTGCCTTTTGAACTTGCCCGCTTTAAGAAATCCCTATAGTTATAACTGTCAATTACCATAGATAATATTCCGTCTTTTGCATTATCAATTACATTAATTGCCTGTTTTACTTCACCTTCTTCTCCCAATGAAGTCATTACACTGTGTTCAGTTGCCTGTACTGACAGGCCGTATATATTATTGTCATTATAGTAGTTTTCAGGTATTGTTAATGCCGGAATTGTATCAGTTCCTTTAAAGCTTAGGAGATGTGCACTTCCGCACAGTTCTGCAGATTCTGTTGAGGTAGCTCCCCTATATCCAAAATCATGTAACATAAAGTCCAGGTTTTCTTTGCCTGATCCTGTTACATCTAAATAAAAGTTACAGAGTTTTCTTACCTCTGCTGACAATGTAGCTACTGTTGACGGATACCATACCTGCAATAATAATGATTCCAGGTAATTCGGTAACCAGTAGCACTGTTTATCTGTGTTTTCAACAGTCATTAAAACATTTCCCACTTCTACAGGTGTTCCCTCTTCCACGGCTTTTATTTCTATCGGCAATTTTCCATCAAGTTCATCAGCTATATACATCCATCCGTCATAGTTGAATATATCTTCACCAATGTGTGTGTTAATCAGACTGTTTGCCTGGTTTACTTTTTCCGGAGTTACAACTTTTCCTTCCAAATACTTTTTTATTATGTACTGGAGGCCGTAAAATATTGTTTTGTTAAATTCTGATCCTACCCTGCTTTCCAAGTATGAATATAGTTTTTCAGTATTTTTTGGGTAAAATGCATGATGGGTAACTTTGTAACTGTCTGTCAGTAAACAGATATTGTTTTCAATCATTTTTAGTACCTCTTTTATAATATAATGTGTATATATTGTGAGTTTATACTATATAAATGTGTTTAATTAGTATTTAAAAAAAGTAAAAATGATGGTTTTTTGATACGTGTTTGTCCCTTTTTAAGTAGGAGATATTATGCGGGGTGTGATGTTTAATTTCCAGTGTTTTTATCGTGTAAAAGGTGATATTTTTAATTTGAGAGCCAATACAATATATTTACAGTTTTAGGTTTCTTAATCTGTTATTATAAAAGAAATTAGCATGTATCAACTCATTTTCATAGATTAATGAGGTTCCTGATCCGTTATTTGTTTTGATGAAATAAGACTGACCTAAACCAACAGTATTTCTTTTATTAAAATATTTTTCATTTATATTGTCTAAAACAGCCTCAAAGTCAAAGTCATCTTTTATAAGTGAATTATTTCCAACATCATCAATAATATAACTTTTAAGAATCATATCACTGTACTGTTCATATAAACTATGATTAGCAAATACATCCAAACCTACTTTATTTTCTAACCTGGCTATTACACCAACCTGATTTTCATAAATCCCGAAGTGTTTCAAATAATCATCATTTGTTTTTTCTATTTTTTCATAATTATCCCTTAAAGCAGAGGTTTTGGAAAAACTGTTTCTTTTTACTTGAAGGTCTTCAATAGAATCCCATACTGCACCTTGTGAAGCTCTTATTGAATTGTCCATATTATATTCTGCTTTTCTGCATCGAGTTTCTGAATTTGCCATATAATTTGAATGTTTAAATTCAGATTTGTAATTCCACCTTCCCTGTTCAGAGCAATTAACTGGAATTGGTATGCTGGTATTCGGAGGAATTAACATACTTTGTCCAATAATTCTGTTCTGTTTTGCTCCAGCTACTTCTTCCCCATCTACTAAAAGTAATGGAGAGGTAGCATTATTTTTAACCATAATTGTTCCAACTGTACTTTGTTCACACTCTGATACTTCAACAAGACCCATTTTAAATCCTGTTGTTAAATCTAAAATATCTAATTTCAAAGGTGAATCATTTAAAATAGGAACTATAGTTATATTTCCACATTCTTGTTTTTTACCTAATAGCAATGTCATTTAAATCAATTTTTTAATATTTTTATAACAACTTATGTTATTACATAGTTATATTGTATTATTCTAGTATATAAATGTATCTAAAAAGTAACTAATTAGTTATAAATATGTATATTAATTTGATTCTTTTATATAGCTGGTAAAAAATTTAACCAACAGTATATAAAGGGTCGGTCAAAAAAATAATCAACTATATATAAAAGGTCGGTCAAAAAAATAATCAACTACTTGAAAAAGCTGATAAAAATGGAAATTGAAACACAATCATATATTACAAATTTACTTAAGACAAATCCTAAAATAGTTGAAAATAATTTAAACTATAATGATAAAAAATTTAACAAAAAAAGAGAATATTACCAACTTAAAGAACATATTGACACATTTTTAGAAAAAGAAAGTGATGACCGATTTTTTATAATGCCCGGATTAAGAGGTGTTGGGAAAACAACAATCATATACCAATTATTCAGTTATCTGCTTAATGAAAAACAAATTCCAAAAAACAGAATATTATATCTTAATTTAGAAAACCTAAAAGATGTTCCTAACTTTAATATTAAAGAATACATTGATGTTTTCCTAAAAGATGTAAATGAAGCATATCCAACTGTAAAAAATCAGGTATTCATATTTGTAGATGAATCACAATATTCAAAAAATTGGGCATCTTTAGGTAAAATAATATTTGATGAAGATAAAAATGTTTTTATGATTTTTACAGGATCAGATGCATTGAATTTAGAGTATAACAATGATTCAGCTAGAAGATCTCTTAAAAAAGAAATTTATCCATTAAATTTTGCAGAATATCTTTATTTAAAATATGATATTAATTATCCGGACATGTTAAGTGAAACTTTTAGAGACATGATTTTCACAGGAAAAGTCAAAGAATCTCAAAAAATCGAAAATAGGATGTATAATCAAAATCTAATAAATTTAAACCAGAATTACTTAAAAGAATGGGAATATTATATTCAATATGGATGTTTTCCATTTACTTTAAATAGAACAGAAGAATCAATTGTGCAATTGACTTTGGATATGAAAGACAGAATAATTGAAAAAGACCTTGATATAATAACTTCTTTTACAACTCCAATACGTTTAGCTACATACAAATTAATAAATATTATAGCAATGTCAAAACCTTCAGAGTTATCATCCAATAAACTATCCAATATATTAAATATTTCAAAAACTTCCATACAATCAATATTTCAGGCATTGGAAAAAACACATTTATTATTTCATGTTGAACCTTATGGATCTTGTGTTAAAAGACAGCGAAAATCCTGGGAATATTACTTCTTAACTAGTCAAATAAAAGCAAGTATCTATATAAAAAATGGATTAGCTACACAAAATCCAAAAGAATACATTGCAAACCTTTCTGAAAATCTTGTTGCAGCTAGTTTATTTAAACTGCAACAGAACAGAGATTTTGGAATATTTTATGACCCTGAAAAAGGTGGAGTAGATTTTCTGTTAAATACTATAATGGGAGATATAATTCCTATAGAAGTTGGAATTGGTGCTAAAAATACAAAACAAGTTAAAAAAGCTATTTCAAGATACAACTCAGATTATGGAATTATAGTTTCAAATAGAAGCAGCAGAATTCAAAAAGAAGATAATATAATAAGCATTCCTCTTTCTACATTTTCATTTATGTAGTTTTACATATAATAAAACTCTTATACTATTTTTTGTATAAGATACAAAAATGAAAAAAATAAAATAGCTATTTTTGAGCTATTTTATATTTAATCAACTGTTTCAATCCATTTGCGTCACAATTTTCAGGTTCTAATTCCAATGCATAATTACAATATTTTAAAGCTTCTTCATATTTATTTAATATTAACAATGATGCTGATTTAAAAAATAAAACATTAAAATTATCAGTTACTTCCAGGATTTTATCATAACACTCAATAGCTTCATTGTAAATGTTTAGTTTGTATAATGTGGTGGCTTTTGCATATATTATTACCAAATCATTCGGTTCTAATTCTAAGAGTTTGTCGCAGGTTTTCAATGCTTCTGTATATTTGGTGAGCTCAAACTGGGCTGAGAATTTAATAGCTAATGCGTTAAAATTGTTTTTGTCTTTTTTTAATATTTTATTGCATTCGTTTATTGTTTCATCGTATTTTCCGCATTCATACAACTCTGCAAGTTTAAGGTTAACATTTAATTTTTCTTCATACATGTTTATCAGACTGCTGTTGTCAAATGATTTTAAATAATGTATACAAATTGTTTTCCCGATTATGGCCAGATTGTTGGTAGGATTTATATTTAACACACATTCAAAACAGTCAAGGGCTTTATAATAATCCTTTTTGTTTAATAATTTATTTGCTTCAATTAATACAGATATTATTACATCCATATCCATCACACCTATTTAATTATTAAACAAAGAAATATTAAATCTTATTGTTGGATTTAAAGACAATTTTTCAGTTTCGAGTCAATATTTCACCATTATTACAATTAAGTGCTCTATACAATGCCTTTGGAGCTTCAGTAAGATCACCTAACAGATAAACTGCATTCATCATCAGAATTGCAGCTTCCTCATTATCCTTGTCAGCATCCAAAACATCATAGCAAAGATTTAAACATTCTCTATACTCCATGGAATAAAATCTGTTGATTGCTTTTTTAAGGGAACCTTCAGCTTTATCATTGGCTATTTCCAAATCAAAAATTAAATCCTGAACTTCCTTTGCTTCAATTAACCTGTCCAATTCAATTAAAGCACAAAATTTATTTTTCCACAGAGGTATATTTGTTTTATCAATTTCCAGTCCTTCATCAGCACACACCAGCACTTCCTCATATTTTTTCAGTTCCATCAGACATTCGGATTTTGATATTAAAGTTATAATGTTTGTTTTGTCTTTTTTTAAAGATTTATTTAATGTTTCAAGAGCTTTAGGGAATTTTTCAAGTTTCATAAACATGCAGGCCTTAGCATTTATTGTAACGCTGTCTGCATCATCACTGATTTTATCCAAATATTCAATGGATTCATCTCTTCTGTCAAGATTGTATAAAAATGTAGCTATTGCAATAAGAACAGTACTGTCATCAGGATTATATTTCAAGTCATTAAAGCACAGTTCCAATTCACTTTCATAAATCTCATCAGGAATGACTTCGTCAGTTTGATCCTTTGGCATATAGACTGCAAATTTATTGACTGCATTTAAATTTGAAATTATGTTATTTACTTCTTCTGCTTCGTTTTTACGGTTTAATTTTTTAAGGGCCGCCTTTTTATTTGTTAGAACATCCAGATTGTTGCCGAAAACTTCCAGATATTCATCAGCTGTTTTAACCACATCTTCAAACTTTCCTAAAAAAAATAAACAGTCAACCTTTAAATCCAGAACGCTTCTGTTATAATCAGAGTCAAGAATTTCATTAAACAGCTCTAAAGCTTCATTATAGTAGTTCAAATCCATATAAACAATGGCGGTTATTTCTTTTAATTCCATATTCTCATTATCTGGGGCATTTTTTAATAATTCAAGTGATTTTTCTTTTTCATCAATAAAATAAAACATTGATGCAACAATGATTCTCAGCCTTTCATCATCAGGAGATTTTTTTAAAAGACTGCACCATCCGGGAATCTGCTTTTTTAACTCTTCGGTGTCAATATCTCCTTTTTCGACTTTCTTTATTTGAAATTCCATATTTCTAACCTCAGATATTGCAATTCAAACCTAATCTTAAAAGCTTTTCTTTAACTTTCAAAGCTTCTTTTGTGTTGTTAAGTTCCACCAATGAACAGAATTTATTTATTAAAATGGACTGGTGGTTTTTATCAATTTTCAAAGCCACATCTGCAGTATCTACAACTTCCTTAAATCGTTTTAACTTAAAAAGGCATTCTGTTTTATAGTAAAGGGCACTGACATTTCCGCAGTCTAACTTTAAAACTTCATTTAACAAATCAAGAGCCCACTTATAGTTTGACATTCCCATTAAAATAACTGCTTTCAGCTCTATAATGGAAGCATTTCTAATGTTTTTGATTTGATTTAAGCACTCAAGGGATTCATTCAGTTTACCTATTTTGTATAATAATACGGATTTTCCTACAATTGTAGCTTCATCATCAGGATTTTCCTTCAGATCTTCATCAAATTTCAAAATTGCATTTTCAATATCTTCTTTCTTTTCCAAATTTTTACCATTAATTCTAATATTCAGATAAGAGTTCATATCTAAAACACCTCTACTTTAATCTTGGTAATAAGAAATATAAAAGCTTATTGTAAGATTTAAAGACAATTTAACAAGTAAAAAACAATTTAACAAGGTATAATCAATATTTATCTTATATTAGATAAAAATATTTATTTTGCTTTTAAATATTGATTTAAGGCTTAAAAATTGTTATTTTTTACAACAAAGCATTTAAATACCATACAGTTTCTAACAATAGCTATGAAAATTAACTGAAGTGATAATATGTCGAATCATGAAGAAGACAAATTATTTAAGTATGCTACAAAAGAAGACGGATTCAGTTTTATAAATTTGATTGAAGAAATAAACTGGGATATAAGAAAATATGACTTTAAATCTGAAAATTTAACATTCAATCCAACAGAATTAATAGAACTGGATCCTGCAGTTTATAAATCAGATATGATAATGGAACTGGACAGTATAATAGTAATAACTGAATTTCAATCAACAGTAGTAAAAAAAATTCGATGAAAAAAGATACAGATTATATACAGCAATTGTTGATTATGCAAAGCAAAACAACAAGCCAATACTTTTAATAGTATTCAGCACAGCTGAAAAAACAAAAATTAAACAATATAAATTGAATAAAGACTGTGTATTTACAATTCCAATAATATCTTTAAAAGATTTTGACGGTGATGAAATTATAAATAATATTGAAAATAAAATAAAAAACAATACAAAAATAACCCGACGGGAATTAATATATCTGTCACTAGCTCCGTTTATGAGTTCAATAAAAACCCTTGATGAACAAATAGAAAAAACCGTGCAAACACTAGATAAAATACGAAATTCTGCAAAGAGTGCTAAGAATTTTGCTTTTGGAATTGAATTTCTAATTGTAGATAAATTCATAAAAGAAACATCAAGAAGAAAAAGATTAAGAAATATACTGAGGGATAATATGAGATTAATGGAAGAATACGGACAGGAAAGATACGATGAAGGATACGAAAAAGGAATTAAAAAAGGAGTTAAAAAAGGAATTAAAAAGGGGTATGCTGAAGGAGCCAATAATGAAAAATGGAAAATAGCAAGGTCCTTATTGGCCAGAAATGTGCCTCCTGAAGACATAGCTGTTTCAACAAAATTAACTATAGATGAAATAAAACAGCTGCACAGATAATGAAACAAAAGATTTTATTTCCAATAGCTAAATTTAAAAAAACAAATGGATTAATCAGTGATTAAAAATGGATGACATATACTGCTCAAAATGTGGAGAGAAAAACTCCATCAGTGAAGATTATTGCATTGAATGTGGAAGCATACTTAGAAAACTTGATAAATACGAAAGTGGAGACAGAATAACCTCATTTGAAGATATGTTTACACAAAAACACAAAGAGCAATTAAATGAAACACCATTAACCAATGAGATTTATGAACTTATATTAAACAATATATATGAAACAGGCAGAAAATCCCTTAAAAAACAGGGAACAACTGCTCTGGAAAAAGTGGAAGATGTTGTTGAGGCATATGCAAAGTGGTCATACAAATCCAAAGGCGGAGAACTTGGATTTTACACTGCAAATACAATAAAATTAGATGACCGACTAAATGACTCTGTACAGATAGCTACATTAATCCATGAACTGGCACATCACCTGCTTGCTGAAATTCATGAACAGATATTGATGTACTTCTGGGAAGTTGAAAAAACCTATGAACTTGAAGTATTCGTCCAGTACATCTTATCTTCAGGAACAGTGCACCTGATGAATGAATACTGTGCCCATACAGTTGAGGGAAGATTTATTCCACATGGATATCAGAATTACGGATCATTCAATTCAATACTTGAAGATTTAAAAGATGAACTTGACAAGGAAACAGCTTTCATTTCACTGGTTTTGGGAAATACTCTGGCTGAAGATATAATCCATTTATTGGAACACTTTATTGATGATGATTTGAGAGGTGAAATAAAACAGCAGTACAACAGCGACAGGCTGCCACCTAGCTATTCTCAGATAGGTATGGAAACTACAGACATGATGGATGAAAACAGTAGAAACGAGCTGATTATGGGCCGATTGTAGGTTCATTTGATGCTGCTATGAAAAATCCGGATTTCAAAAATGTGCTGGATAACTTTTTAGAAACTTTCAAATCATATAATCAGTAAATACTATTTAAATCTTTACCGTCAAATGCTAAAATTAATTTCTTAAATGCATCGGCTTTTTCAAGTGTGTAGGAAGGTATTTTGACTTCATTCCATGCTTCATTAAATATTTCCTGAAGCTCGTTTAATTCTAATTTCAGACTGGCTATCAAATCATTTCGGGATTTATTAAATTTCAAATCAAAAGAAGGGTTGCAATAATCACTGTAATCATCATGAATCCAATTGTTGGCTTCCAGTATGAAATATTGGAAATGAAGCTTAAGCAGCTTTAAATCACTGATATTGTTAACAGACACATTAATAAGATTTCCCAAATCTGTCCTGTATTGGTGCCATTGCTTATTATTTACATCTTCATTGATTAAATCAGCATAATAGCTATACAAAACATCATAAATGGAATCAGTTATTTTAGCTTTTTTAAATAATGATTCATATTTTTCCAAGGAAATGGATGTGCTTAAATCGTTTTTGTCATAATAGACCAAATATTTGTTTTCTTCCAAAAACTTTTCAGCTTCAGATGTTAAAACAAAAGTGCTGTTTTCAAATTCATTATTAATCTCATCATCTGATAAATTTTTACTTATTCTTTCAATCAGTTCATCTTTTTTACCTGAAACTTTCAAATCATACTTTTTTAAAACCTTTTTAATATCTGAAATAGTATAATTGGAAATACTGTAAACAGGATCACCTAATGTGAAATAATTATCTTTAACAGCCTGTTTTTTTAATTTAAACCCGTCAATATTATTAAATACTGGAAACTCAACTTTCCCAGGATTTTCATTGACATATCTTAAAAAACAAACATAAGCATATTTAAAATTAAGGGGATATTTCTCATATAATTTGGCACAATATATCTCATTTAAGTTCAAATCATCATCTTTCGGTGCTTTAATAGCTATTGATTGCATATTTTTAGCACCACATTTATAGCAAAATTTATCTGTTAAAAAAAGGCTGCTTTGACAATTCGGACAAAAAGTTATATTGTCTTTCAGATTTAAAAGGAAAATAAGTTCTTTTTTAGCTATTAATTCTTTAGAGGGTACAACATATTTTGTAATTTCTGGAGCTAACTGTTTTAAAAGATAATTTAATCTAATTGGAATAGCTTCCAAACAACATTCACCAGTAGTTATTTCATGTTTAATCTGATTAATAACAATATTAGCTTCTTTAACTGTTAAATTTAAGGAATTTAAATTATCCATAAATTCCTGGGAAAAATAATCTCCGCCAGTAAGCTCTCTTAATTTATTTTCTTCAGGTGTGTACTCAGAAGTCATTAAAATCAATTAGGTTATTAAATATTTAGAAAAGATATCCTTTGTATACAAGAAATATGAAAACAACTATTAATATTCCAAGGTTTATATAAGTACTTGTGTCTTTAATCTTCTTTTTTACTAAAATAGCACAATATAAGATAATAGTTATAATATAAATTATTCCAATAATTAACTTAAACATATTTTCTCCTTAAAATGATTTTAGTATTTGAAAATATTTAAGTGTATTTACCTTCTTCTATATGTGGCAGCTATAAAACAGCCAGCTATCGGCGGTATAAAACACATCAATAAATAATATATATTTTGCATTGTGATAATAAATAAAATACCTGGAATTACAGCAACTAAAATACTATTAAGAAATGCATTGTCTGATTTAAATTCAAAAAGAAACCCCGCTGCAAATAAACAAAGAACTAATACAAGCCTACTTGCGAAAAGTATTGCAATTAAAAGGAAGATAAATCCTAAAATAATGGGATAAAGATTAGTTTTATTAAAACTTAACAAATCATCATTATCAGATTTACCATTTATTTTTGCACCGCATTTTTGGCAAAATTTATCTTTTATACTAGTTTCAAAACCGCACTCTGGACAGTAATGTTTATTTTCTTTTGAAGTATGATTAAGTTTAAGTCCGCATTCAGAACAAAAATCATCTCCACTAACTTCATTTCCACACTTTGGACATTTTACCATTGTTTACCTCAAGGTTTAAAGTAAAAATTTACATGAAATTATTGAAAAACATTATATCTTCAACACTTTCACCATTTGTTATTTTTTTAATTGATTTATATGAATCATAAATTGAATATATATGCAAAGTTAAACATGCTAAAATACCTAATAATAATACAATCACAGCTAACATATACCATAGATATCCCAATAGTAGTGTAAATATAGCTACTAATACTACAAGAACTATTTGAGATATTAAAAAGGATATGCCTCTTTTAAATAATCCCAAATAAATATGTCCCGCACCGGTAGTGTATATAGATATTAAAAATGCAGTTCCAGGATTAAAAGTAGCAACAAGATTATTGCCTACCTGATTAGTTGCCTTTAATTCATGAGTTCCGCAATTAGAACAAAATTTATCTTCACTGGCCATTTCACTTCCACAGTTAGCACAAAATTTCTTTTCCTGCTTTTCATTATTATTATTTATAACCTTTTCTTTTTTATTCTTTTTTTGAGAAGGAATTTTAGATCCGCAATTTTCACAAAAAATTGCATTTCCAATTTCTTCACCACAAACTTGACATTTAACCATTTGACATCCCTTTTTTACTTATTTGAAAATATTAGTTCATTTTTAAGCTTTTTAAACTCTTCAGGAGTTATTATCTCATTTTTTAATAGTTTTTGGTATTCTTTTAATAATTGAGTTTTACTTTGTTGGGAATTTTGATTTTCAATAATAACATTAGCAACTTGATTCTTTGAAACTTCAAATAAATCAACTAATTTTTGACCAAATTCATAACTAGGAAGTCTAATTTCATAATAAGTATTATCAACTAATTTGATTAATAATCTATCAAACATATCCTTACTATCATTATTTGCAATTAAATCTTTAAATTTCATAGCTTTAAAATGTTGAATTTCATTTTTAATTGATTTTTTAAATCATGAGATGATGTCCATACTCTTTTAGTAATATCTTCAAATTTACTTTAATTTAACTTAGAAACACCATCTAAAATCGTGCTAATTTTACTATTATCTTTTTCTAGTTTATTAAATCGAACAACACTTGTTAAAAAGTAATCTTCATCTCCAATTCCAAATTCTTCTGCAAGTTTATCATATCTCTCAACAATTTCATCTCTTTTTTTGTCCGATTCACTTTTAGAAGAGTTTAAATTACACCCCCAATTACTGCAAAATTCATTCATTATGTTGTTTTCAGCACTGCATTTTTGACAAAAATTAGTATCATTAGATACATCTACTTTTTCACCACATTGAAAACAAAAAGTGGAATCTATAATTTCAGCACCACAATTGTTACATTTATTCATACTGCACCTGACTAATTTTTATCAGAATACCATTAATTTTATAATTTCTATTTAATTAAATAAAGTTTCTTGTTTAAGTTTATCATATTCTTCCTGAGTAATTGCACCACTATTTAATAATTCTTGATATTCACTTAAAAGTTGAGCTTTATTTGGTTGAGAATTTTGATTTTCAATAATGACTTTTTGTGGTTGGCCTTTTAAACTTTCAAATAAATCAACTAATTTTTGACCAAAATCATAACTAGGAAGTCTAATTTCATAAGAAGTATTATCGACTAATTTAATTAATAATCTATCAAACATATCTGCACTGTCATTGTTTATAATTAAGTCTTTAAATCGTATTGCTTTTAAACTTTGAATATCATTTTGAATAGATCTTTTAATATCATGTGGAGAAGTCCAAGTTCTTTTAGTAATATCTTCGTACTTACTTTCATCACCAAGACTTTTAGTTACTCTCATTGAGACAATTTTATCAAAATAAAAATTATTTATTCCTGCATTAACTTTTTTAAAATCCCTATTATCAATTTCCATAAAAACAAATTTATCTTCTTTTATTAAGAAAAATCCATCAATGATGGTTTCATTTCCTAAATATAATCCAGGATTATATCCTAAAACAGCATTAATTTTTTTATGTTTAGTAGTACCTGGTTCTAAGAAATTATATCTTTTAACACTTGTTAAAAAGTAATCTTCATTTTTAATTCCAAATTCTTCTGCAAGTTTATCATATCTTTCAATTATTTCATCTCTTCTAGCATTCCATTCTCTTTGTTTTTCAGATATTGATGCTCCATTTTCTATTTTGTGTCCACAGTTTCTACAAAAATTAGTGTTTTTATCATTAGCAATGCCACATTTTGGGCACATATTTTTATCGGTCTGAGGTGAAGATACTTTTTCACCACATTGGAAACAAAAAGCAGAATCTGTAACTTCAGCACCACAATTACTGCATTTAACCATAATATCACTTCATTATTGTGAATCAAGAGCTTTTTTAAGTTTATTACCCCAATCTTTTTCTTCAATATCCTTAACCGTATGCTGCAAATTATTAGAAACATCTGCAATAGATTCATTAAGAGAATTGATTTTGGTATCCATAATATCCAATTCTAGTTTCATAAATCCTTTTTCAATATCAGAATAAATTTTAGAGTTTTCTTCAGAAATTAACTCAATATTATCTCCATCAGTTAACATATCCATTAATCTTAAAAATACATGTTCTTGATGTTGTTTTTCATATTCTTTTATTGTGTACTCACTATAAACTTTTTCTAACAGCATTTTGATAACATTTATAAAATCTTCTTTATCATTATTTTCATTAATATTATTTGGAGTTAAACTAGTTTTTAATAAAAATACAGAATCAATATGTTCATCATCTTTTAAAACTAATGAATAACCCTTATTTTCAACAAAAACTAATGCTATTGACTTATTATCATAGATATTAGTTTCAACTTTCTTAAATTCTTTTGGAATTGATAAATAATCTAAATTACGAACTAACATTTGAAATACCTTATAATTTAATTAATTATATTTTATTAATATGTGGTATATTAATGTTGTTATTAAAAATGGATATTAATTAATATTTTATTAATAACATAATAGTTAAATATTTATTTTAAGCTAATAATAAGCTTATTATATGTTTCCAATAATATATATAAAGTTATAACCTCATTATTAATTAAATAATACATATGAACAAAAAAGAACTTTATTCAGCTATTGGATTTATAAAAATATCAAAAACACGTCAAAAAATATTAAAATGTCTTGAAAATAATTATATGTTGCCTTCTGAAATTGCACTAAAAACAGATTTAGGAACTACACAAGTATCTAATGCACTTTCAGACTTAAAAAACAAAAGATTAGTTGAATGTATTAATGAAGAAGACAAAAAAGGAAGAATATATGAAATAACTAAACTTGGATTGGAAGTTTTAAACCAAATAAAAAAATTATAATCTATGTTTTAAATCATTAATTTTAGTTAAAACTTCTTCATCATGAGTTAAGTTATATAAAACACCATAAAAATACAAGGACTGATTTAAAAGATTTTTCTTTTCAAAATCCAAAGCTAAAAACATTGATATTTCCAAAATATCATCATTAATATTTGCCGGAATATTTTCATCATTTAAAACTTTTTTAATGTCTGTTTCATCAATATGCAGATAGCTGTTTATTAATTGCAGTTCTATTTGTGCCCTCGGATGATTTTCATAGTTTAAACTTTGTTCATATAATGCCTTTGATATGTTACACTTCTTATTTTCATAGTAGCAGTATCCCAAATCCCTATACGCTTTAGCTATTTCTCTTGGATCATAGCTGAACTTTAAAATTTCAACTGCTGTTTTCTTCAAATTATTCAAATCATAATTTCCGTCATATAATGCAGATAATGTAGATAAAATCTCACCAGAAACAGGATTATAGGATAGAGCTTTTTTAAGTGCACTTTCAGCCCTGTCAAATTCAGATAAATTCATAAGCACAACACCATACAGGTAAAAGACTCTCGGATATTCCTCACCAAACGGAATTACTTTCAGCTCTTTTGGTGTTTTAAAATATTTTCTGAATAACTCCTCTTCCAAAGGATTATTAAAGTAAAAATAATCAAATTGAGGATTTTCCCTAAATTTAAATGGTATAATTTCCATGTAATCTTCAAGCTCTTTTAGGGCTGTTTCAAAATCCCCATAATTCAGATAACTGTAAACTGATTTTATGAATTCGTCAACAGGTATATCCTGAATAACAGCTTTTTTATACTCTTTTTGTTCTTCATCACTCATCAAATCCCAAAGCAATCTGCCAAGTTCCAAATGGATTTCCTTTGAGTTGAAAACCTTAAACTGATTAATTATATAATCTTTGTCATTATCTTTATTTCCGGTTAAATTGGATTTGATTTCAGCTATTATATTATCATAAGACATGTTTTATCATTTTTTAATTGGATTTTTTGCATTATATTCAGCTAGTTTTTTTTTGAATTCTTTTTCTTTGTCTTCTTGTAACTCTGATTCAAAATCAGGTCCATAAATTTCTTCTTTCATTTCAAAAGTTAAATTATCTTCAAAGTCATATTCTTCCATAAACGAAAGATCTTCATAATCAGAATCACTAGGTCCATCCATATAATAGCCATGTTCAAAACAGCTCATTGGACCTTCAATAGAGTTTTCCTTTTTAAGTTCTGCCTGTTTATACTCAAAATATTGGGCGTCAATTGAAATATCATTACATCCGGCATCAGGATCAGGATAATATTCAAATGGATTAAAATCTTTCTGCTGGAAAGTTAACATATCCATATATTCTTTTTCTTCTTTTTTATGTTCTTCAATTCTTTCAGACATTATATCTTCAGGAGTTACTTCATTTTCAACCAAATAGCTGTTTTTTTCATACTCCAATTCCATTTTTAGTTCATTAAAGTCATATTCCCCTATAAATGGAGGCTCTTCATGATTGGAATTGCTGGACTCATCCATATAATAGCCATGTTCAAAACAGCTCATAGGACCTTCAATAGAATCTTCTTTTCTGAACTGTTCTTGTTGATACTCTTTATATTCTAAATCAGAATCAATACAATCTGAATAATCATCCCATTTATCATATTCCTGTTCTAAATCAAAAGGTTCTTCAATTTTATCCATATATTGTTCTTCTATTAGATAATCATCATAGGAATCATATTCACAATAGCTATCCCTCACTTGATTCATAAAATTTTCATGATCTTGTATTTCCAAATCAATAAGGTTAGCCATTTCCATCTGTTCCACATCTTCATCAGATATTTCATGATTTTCAGGTGCCTGTGTAGCTACAAATTTCTTAAATTGTATTTCAGAATCAAGAGACTCATCATAAATTATTTTTTTAGACATTATTTTATCCACCATATGTTAAAAACATGTGAGAAACTTGAGAGATGATAATTAAAGTTATAACGGTCAATAAAAACCATTTCATCCATTCTCCAAGTTTATTTAATTCATCAGTAAAGTACCTGCTTTTATTATTGAATTTTTTCATTTTATTAAACATTCCTTTTATAATATCAAGTTTTTTATTTACAAATTTATAAAAAATTCATGTTTCTTTTGATTTAAAAATAGTTTTTTTCCTGATAATTATTAATTTATAAAATATAATATATAAACTTGTGTATATAATGATTTAAAAAAAGTTAAAAAATAGTAATAATTTTATAAAAATTTAATATAGTATAAATATGTGATGCACATGACTCCAACAGCTATGATGATAATGCATGCTCCGTGTTTATGGACGTTTTCATTTTTCTGAGTTAATAAGTAAATGCGTGGTATCCCTCATTTATGGGTGTTGGTGAAGGAATTTTCATAACTTCAGATGAAAATCCGTTTAATTTTAATTTAAATTTGGACGAAACAATAACCAAATGGGAAACCTGTCAAGTTGATGTTTCATATGATGAAAGACCAGAAACTAAAAATCCATTATTTATCTGGTGGCATACTCTATCCCATGCAATCATTAAAAGTCTCTCTTTATCCTGCGGATATTCAGCAGCATCACTTCATGAAAGAGTTTACCTGGATGAAGATTCAGAAAAAGGAGGCATATTAATCTACAATACTTCTCCGGGAGATGACAGCGGAATGGGAGGACTTGTAGATTTAGTTTATAATAAAAAAGAATTTGAAAAAGTATTGAAGAATGCATTAAATTCATTACTGGTCTGCTCCAATGATCCTTTGTGCTCTTCTGTTGAATTGGAAGATGGAGGAGTAAACGGTTCGGCATGCCACAACTGTCTATTAGTTTCAGAAACATCATGCGAACATCAAAATTCATTATTGGACAGAAACTTTTTTCATTGATTAAATTATTACAGGAGATTAAAATGTCTGAAGAAATTAAAAAAGAACTATTGGATGCAAAAAAATTATACAAATCAAAAAATTACTCCGAAGCTTTGGAAATATATGAAAAACATTATCATGAAAATTCTGATGAATTTAATAAATGGGATAAAATATTTTATAGCTGGGCAATTTATCAGGTATATATTAAAGACTATGATGATGAAACAGAATTAATAGAATTCACACAATTAATTACAGAATTAATCAGACAATCTGATTTAAATAAGCGCCCGACATGTGCATATACATTATCTGTTTTTAAAGTTTTAGATTATTTATATAAGGAAAGGGATTATGAATATTTGCTGTATTGGTTAGACAAAATTGACCCTGCTCTTTTAGATGCAAAACAGTCCGAGTTCAATGGCAGAATTTACCCTTCCAGAAGAGAAAAGTACTATACATATTCTTCAAAAGCTTATTTAGAAACTAAGGATTACACCAATTGTATTTTAATATCTGAGAAAGCATTAAATGAATTTCATCATTTTGCAAATGACAATGATGTCTGGTTTAATTGGAGAATAGCAAAATCTTTAAAAGAATTAAATAAACCGGAAAATGCTTTAACTTATTTGGAAAAAGTGTCAAAAGTTAAAAGGGACTGGTTTGTTTCAAAAGAAATTGCCGAAAATTATTTCATGCTGGATGATAAGGAAAATGCTTTAAAATATATTATTGAATCAGTTTTAACAGAGGAACCTCCTTCACTTAAAATAAATCTGTTTTATCTGATTTATCAGTTGTTAAAAGATGATAAACCTGAATTGGCATTGGAACACGCAAAGTTATTTGAGGCATTGAAACTTGAATACGGTGCTTCAATTCCGGAGGATATTGAAAAATTAATGATAGATGAAGATGAATTGGATATTGATAAATTAGAACAGAAAATAAAAGATTACTGGCTGCAATATAAATTCAAAGACCAGAAATTGCAGTACGGTACAATAACTAAAGTTTTTGAACATGGTAAATCCGGTTTTATTACATCTGATGAAGGAGAACATTTATTTTTCAATGCATACGAGTTTAAAAGCAATATGCATTATATGAATGAAGGCCAATATGTTTCATTTTATACCAAAACAGGTTTCGACAGATCTAAAAATAAAGAATCAGTTAATGCTGCAAATATTAATATAAATTAGTATTTTCATATGCTATTTTTCAAACAGGAACTAAAAAATTCAAATCATTTTACGAATCAGATAAAATTAAGACAGTCAAAAAATACAATGTAACATATATTAAAATTTTTAAAACTGTATTTGAAAGGGATATTAAGGATATCAATTTTTTAAATACAATCCTAAAAATATTTTGCTAGTGATAGGCATGTGCCTGGTAAAATAGTAAAAAATATTATATTGTGATAAATATGAGTGAAGAGATAAATCTTAATAATGGAGAAAAAGGAAGAGATTTAACAGTTGAAGAAAAAAATATACTATCAAAAGAATATGATTCTTCCAATTGTGATTTCATCACTGATTTTTTTAAATTAATGAAAACTGATTATAAAAACTTTATAGAAATTTACAATAGAAAAAATATTCCAAATAAACCGAAAAATGAGAAAAATCTAGCTAAACTTATTATCAATTTTCCAAAAAAATTGATTGGCAAAATTTCTGATGAAGAAATTAGGAAAAAAATGAAATATAAAAGTCCTCTCATTGGTTCTTTACCCCGTCTTTTATATTTATGTTTTTATTACGAGGATTTTAATTGTCCAAAAGAAGATTTTTATATAGCATATTTATTTAATGAAGATTTATCTAAAGTTTTTTTAACTTTAGAATTAGGGTCCGAAAATAAGTATACTTTTCAACGTTTAAAACAAAAATTTGAAAATATCAGAGAGTTAGATAAAGTAAAAAATAAGTTCAAAAAGGAAATTTTAGAAGATAATTCTTTAATAAATAATGAAATTAACATTGATTTAAAAAATTTTGATGATGAAATATCTCTTAAAATAGATGAAAATAAACAAAAACAAGATGAAAAAGCCAAAAAATATGAAGATGGATCCGTACTTATAAAATCTTATGAAATAAAAAATTTACCTCCTGAAGGAGAATTACTGGATGATTTCAATAATTTAATTAAAATATATAAGTTTATTTTAAATGAATTTAAGGAGAATAATAAACATATAGAGGAGTTTGAAGAAACTAAAACAACAATGACTTCTTATAATTCATTTTATGAATACTTATGGGAAAATGAATTCTACTTTGATAAAAAAACTGTAGAAAATTATTTGTTGTCTCTTAAAGTCAAACCTTTTGTAATTCTTACGGGAAACTCCGGAACTGGAAAAACTAAACTGTCCCAATTATTCGCCAGATACCTAAATGATAAAGACAACTATAAAATTATTCCTGTAGGTGCCAACTGGACTGAAAACAGACATATCCTAGGTTATTTCAATATTATTAAAAATGAACCCCAGTATACTCCAGCTTATCATTTAATTAAACAATCACAAAAGAAAAAATACCCTCATTTTCTAATTTTGGATGAAATGAACCTTTCCCATGTAGAAAGGTATTTTGCAGACTTTTTATCAGCAATTGAAAGTAATGAAAACATTCCTTTATATGGTAAAGATGAACTTGAAATACCAGATAACTTGTCCATCATTGGAACAGTTAATATAGATGAAACTACTTATATGTTCTCTCCTAAAGTTTTAGATAGAGCTAACACTATTGAATTTAAAATTTGTTCTGCAAAAGATTACATGACACAAAAATTAAATAAGGATACTCCAAATGGAGATGTTGAATACTTGGAAGATATTCTAAACAATCAGGAACTCCGGAAAATGTCTATTCATGAATTGGAAAAAATATTTGATGAGGAATTCTGGGATAAATTTTCAGATGAAATATTAAAATTCCAGAACATCCTTAAAGAAGCAGGTTTCGGCTTCGGCTTTAGAGTAATTAATGAAATTACACGTTTTATGGCCGCAGCATACAAATACGAAAATAAACCTGAAAAATGGAATGAAAACTGGAAAAGGTATTTCGATGCTCAAATAAAACAAAAAATGCTTCCAAAATTACATGGATCTCAAAAAGTTATTGGTGAAACTTTAGACAAACTTCTTGAATCTTGTAAAGATTATCCAACTTCAGAAGCAAAGATTATAGAAATGAAAAACGTATTAAACAAGCAAAGATATGTATCCTTTATTAATTAGGTTTTTAAAATGAGACAAATTGTTAAAATAGATACACCCATTGGTATACTTACCATAGCCTGCGAGAGCAAATGCTCATATAACAATATAACTCAAATAGATAACATCTGTTTGACTAATGTTCCTATTGTTTATAACACTACACAGAAAATACCTATTATTTACAATAAAACTAACGAATTTGCCAATATATGTCTTTTGGAAGAATTTAAATATGAAATTTCATTTAAAGGTGAGAAAAAAGAATTGGAAGTATTTGAAACTCTTAAAAATTTCAAAGAAAACTCACCATTAACATTGTTGAAATTTGAAAACAGTTATAAAGGATATTTGCAGTTTTCCAGTTATGTTGGAAAAACTTTTCTGGATATCTGCAATCATGGAGAATGCGTTTTTTCTTTACCTATTGAAATTCAATCCAGAAAACTTAATTATAATAAACACTATCCTAAAATGATAGGTGATTTATCAGAATATGCTTCTGGAATCATTTTTGAGTTAAATTCCCCAGTTTATCAGGATTTTCTTCTTGAAAATAAAAATCAAAGTCCTTACGAAAAGTTCATGCTTTTGGAATATATCTTAAGAGAGGAACATTTGCCTTCAATTATTGAATATTTATCAAAAAATTTATATTCAAGTTTAGAAAATATTAAAGAGGAAGTTCCCACATCCTTTGCATCCAATATATATCCAAATGATCTGATTGATGCCATTATTGATGCAGAAGAATTATTCAATGACTATCCATTAAAAATTAATGAAACCAAATATGAAGATACTATCGATATAACGGAAAACAGATTTTACAAATACTTTTTAGAATTAATCAGTGATTTAATTGATGAATTACTTGCTGAAATCGATTACGGTTATGCATATGATAAATTAAAAATATATAAACATGACATCAATTATTATTTAAATCAGCAATATTTCAAAGGCATTTCAAGATTGGACAGTCTTCCTTTAAATTCACAGGTTCTCCAGAAAAAAGAAGGATACCGGGATATTTTATCCTATTATTTGATGTTTGAATTTGGATTTAAAATCAACTGGAAAGAATTATCAGATAAATTCAAAGGCCATGAGAAAAAAGTCTATGAATTATATGAATATTGGAGTTATTTCAAATTAATAGAAATTATGCAAGAGATATGTGACTGCAAAGTTAATTTTGAAGACATTTTCACAATCAGTGATAATGGAATGTCACTTGAGCTTCGGGAAGGAATAGCTAAAAGCTTTGATTACAATGAAATTAAAATAGATTTGCTATATAACAAGACATTCAAGAAAACCGATGATATGTATAAATCATATTCAGTTAACTTAAGGCCGGATTATACATTAAGAGTTCATGGCAATAAAACCTATTTCATTCATTTTGACGCCAAATATAAAATCCATATGGATTCTAAAAAATTCAAAAATGAAGATATTATTAAGATGCATACATATAAAGATGCAATTCCAAATACAATTGGGGCATATATAATCTATCCCGGAATCAATGATAAAATATATTATGAAAATGATAAAAAACTTGAATCAGTTGGAGCATTCAGTTTAATTCCAGGCCAAGAAAAAACAGATAAAATAGTTGTTTTTATTAAAAATTTAATAGCAAAAATTGCCCGCCAATACCCTTCATAATGACATCAAACCAAAATTTTTTAAATTTTTGGTTTTTTATAATCCTATTAAAAATGCCCCAATACCAAAATCAGTTTTCCACAAACACATAAATATTCAATAAACACAACATTACTTATGGACGAATTAAAAGAAACAATAATCAAATTTCAAAAGGACAGGAACTGGAAACAATTTCATACACCTGAAAATCTTGCCAAATCCATTTCCGTTGAAGCGGGAGAGCTGCTGGAACATTTCCAGTGGGATGACAATTATGATTTGGAAGAGGTAGCTGATGAACTTGCGGATGTTTTTAATTATTGCATTTTAATGGCTGACAGTCTGAATCTGGATATTAAAGAAATAACATTAAATAAAATCAGAAAAAATGAATTGAAATATCCTATATCCAAATCAAAAAACAATTCAACAAAATACACTAAATTATAGAGGTTATGGCTTTGATTATTTATGAATCAACCAAGGAAAGTTTTCTGAACTCAGTTACAAATGACAGAATTACAGATGACATATACCAAATTTATCAAAAAAAGCTTGGAAAATCACCGAAAGCTCAAATCAGATCATGGACCAATTCCATGGAATATATGTATAAAGTTTTAAATGACTCTGAAATTCCGGACAATGCAGGAGTAGCTATTGAATTTACCATTCCTACCACTTCAAAAAGAATTGACTTTATAATTTCAGGTTTTGATGAAAAAGATTCAGACAGCGTCATAATCATTGAACTGAAACAGTGGGAAAGTGCCAAAAAAGCAGATAAGGATGGTATTGTCCAGACTTTTGTTGGAAAAAGACAAAGGGAAGTTGCTCATCCTTCCTATCAGGCCTGGTCTTATGCTTCACTGATTGAAGACTTCAATGAATCTGTTCAGAAAGATGAAATCAGCTTATATCCCTGTGCATATCTCCATAACTATAAAATATCTGAAGATGACCTATATCCGATGATTTCTATAAAGAGTATATTGACAAAGCTCCATTATATGGAAACGGAGATGTTATTAAACTTAGGAATTTCATTAAAAAATACATTAAAAAAGGTGACAATAAGAAAATTCTATACAAAATAGAGCATGGAAAAATAAGGCCTTCAAAAAGACTTCAGGATGTTTTAAACGGAATGCTTGAAAACAGTGAACATTTCATAATGGTCGATGAACAGAAAGTAACCTATGAACTGGCAAAACAGATGGCAAGAGATTCATATATTGATGATAAAAAAAGAGTGCTGATTGTCCAAGGAGGACCTGGAACCGGCAAATCAGTTGTAGCTGTTAATCTGCTTGTAAACCTAAGCGCTGATGATCTGGTGTCACTGTATGTTACTAAAAACAGTGCTCCCCGCAATGTCTACTTCAAGCAGCTGAAAGGCAGTTACACTCAGAAATATATCAGTAACCTCTTTAAAAGTTCAGGATCATTCATCAATGCCGAAAGCAATGAAATTGATGCTGTAATTGTAGATGAAGCTCACAGATTAAATAAAAAATCAGGATTATATGGAAATCAGGGCGAAAACCAGATAAAAGAACTGATTAATGCGGGAAAATTCTCAATATTTTTCATAGATCCTCATCAGAAAGTCCATATAAAAGATTACGGCAGCATTGAAGAAATTGAAAAGTGTGCAGAAGAGTTAAATGCAGAAGTCAGAAAAATCAGACTGCATTCACAATTCAGATGCAACGGGTCTGACGGATACCTGTCCTGGCTTGATGATGTTTTGGAAATTGAAGATACTGCCAATTATGACGGATTTGACTATGATTATGATTTTGAAGTTATTGACAACCCAAATGAATTAAGAGATTTGATTTTTGAAAAAAATAAAATCAACAACAAATCCCGACTGCTTGCAGGATACTGCTGGAAATGGGAAAAGGAAGGCCGTGAAAATACTGATATCCATGATATAGAAATTGACGGATTGTCCATGAGCTGGAATCTTGGAAATACTGATACCTGGGCTGTTGATGAAGATTCCGTAAATGAAATAGGCTGCATACACACATCACAGGGTCTGGAATTTGATTATGTTGGAGTCATCATCGGAGATGATATTCGTTTTGAAAACGGTAAAATCATAACTGATTTCAACAAAAGAGCATCAACAGACCAGTCTTTAAGAGGAATCAAGAAAATGTATAAAGAAAATCCTGATAAGGCTCAAAAAACAGCTGATGAAATTATTAAAAATACATATAAAACTCTGATGACCCGCGGAATGAAAGGCTGCTACATCTATTGTGCTGATAATAATTTGCAAAATTACTTTAAAAATAGATTAAATTCAATAAAAATGTCTTAGTAAGTGTTTAATTACTTACTAAGAAAACATTGGAAATTTAGCTTCTTCAATAAACCTTTCCATATTTTTATTTAATAAATCGGCTGCTTTTAAAACAATTTCTTTAAATTCTTCAAAATCCTCTTCGGAACAGAATTCAAATCCATGAGCTAAAATGGAATTATTTCTAAATTTAATAATATTCCTAATTTTATTTTCATTTTCCAAATAAAATTTACCTAAATCATCATTTAACTGTTCAAGCAGGACATAATCCTTAATTAAACCTAATTTAATATCATTATATTTTTTATCTCTTGAATTTTCTAATTCAGCCAAATAATTTTCATCCAACTTATATTCTTTTAAAACATCAGTATCAACATTGGAACTATCAATATTATACTTTTCTAAAAGTCTAATTTGGGCAATCAGCTCAAATGAACAATATAATCTAGCTACTGCATCATCAAACTTATTTTCTTTTCCTCTACGTTTAGAATTATTAATTATTGAAGCCAGCATATAATATTTCTTTTGTTTATGATCAACAAATCTTGTTTTATCATTTGAATCCTGATTCTGCTTATTTAAGATATTTAAAGCAATGATATTTTTTTGAAAATCAACAGCTAACTCCGGCCAGGTCTCTTTAAATATTTTTAAATCAAAATTTTCTAATGCTTTTTTGTAATTTACATTGTCAAAATAATAGTATGTGTTGAATAATTTAGAATAAATCACTTTATTTTCATTCGTACTAATCATATCATCAATAAGTAACTTTCCAGCTTCAAAACGATTGCTATTAAATAAATCTTTAAGTTTATCCATTATTAATTCATCATAAATTGGATAAAGATTTTGGGAAATACATTTTTCAGTTCCTTTAACAACAACTCCATCTTTCCTATCACCGGCAACTAAAAATAATTCTTTTCCAAATATCATTGAAGCAAAAGCAGCAGACATAGTCATTGTTTTAGTACCTGATGTATAATCAATTATTATTTTATAATCATTTTCCAGTTCAAGAATTTTAGATTTAAATTCAAAAAAATAATCTTTAAACTCATCAATATTATCATTTTCTATAAATTTAGTTTCAAAATAATCATCAAAATCCTCATCATTAGATTCGTTAAAAATTTGTTTAAGAGTGTCTATTGTTGATTTTGATTTCCTTGAACCGAAAAAACAAATTAAATCCGGATCTTTTGAAACAATAGAACACATCAAACCATGTGCCAAACTCTTTTGATTATCTTTAAATCCAGTCCCCACAGTCATGAATAATGCTCGTTTTTTCCTTGCCATAAAATCACTTTTTAAAATTTATAATCATCAAAACTAATTTGTTAATAATAAAATATACAACTTATGGTTAAAATAAATTTTAAAAATTCACTTCAATAACCTGAAATAACTTTTAATTAAGCGAATAGTTTTAATATATGGTTTTCTGCAATAAGGAAAACAAAGAAGCATATAATTGGTTTAAAAATGTCACAATCCTTATTTTAATAGATGGTTTTCTGCAATCCAAAACAATCTCCACACCCAGTAGAAACTACACAAGTCACAATCCTTATTTTAATAGATGGTTTTCTGCAATAAAATCCTCAAAATGGAAGAAAAACAGAATCAAAGCGTCACAATCCTTATTTTAATAGATGGTTTTCTGCAATATGTGCAAGATTGGATTTCCAAATCAAAAAAATGAGTCACAATCCTTATTTTAATAGATGGTTTTCTGCAATAGCCGCGAAAATTTCTCAAAATTTCACTTTTTTATGCAAAAAACTTGTATTTAGTGACAGTTTCTGTGAACTTTACTTCACCCAACCTCTGTATATAAATTATTGCACAAATTATTTAAATACTTTTCTATTAAAACTAGCTAAAATTAAAGCAATAATTAATATAATATAAGAGCATAATCATCAAAACCACATGATAAAAATAATCTAAAGAAAACTAGCTAAAATATTGATTTATTTAAAAAATAAAAAGTATTAATTAGTTATAAAAAAATATTATTTTAAGAAAAATTAGGCAATCTTCACCATCTTCTTGAAAATCCAACATAATTTTTCTCTTCTCCTGTCAAATATTTTCCAAGTAATCTGCCCTGATAAAGAATTATATCCTCATAACTCATTTTTTTATCATTAAAGTTAATTTTAGAATTTAGTTTATCCATTATTTTAGCTATTAATAGTTTACGAGCTTTATCCTGAATCCTGATTTGACCATCATCAAATTCAAAATCATCAACATCAACCTGATTTTTATTTACAATAGCTAAAACTGTTTTATCAACTATCTGCTGTCTGAATTCTTCAATTAAATCAAATACCAAACTTGCTCTTCCATATCTGTCAGAGTGTAAAAAACCGCAGTACGGATCAAGACCTGCCAAATATATTGATTTCCACATTTCACTTTGAAGTACTGCGTATCCGTAATTAAGAAGGGAATTAACAGGATCTGTTGCACCACGACCACTTCTTAGGTTAAAACCCCATTTTTCATCTAAAACATGCTGAAATCCAATCCAGTATTCAACTGATGCTTGCCCTTCAAAACCTAATATTTTACTTCTTAAATTATCGCTTGTATCTTTTTTTAATCCATCTAATTTATCTAAATAATAATTCAGTTTATCCCTTTGTGCAGTTAAAAATTCATCATTTGCCCTTGATTTTGCAAGTGTTCCTAAAACTGCTTTTTGGTTTTCAATTTTAGCATTGATAAAAGCTTTTGCTATTTGACCGCTTCTTTTATCAGCCAATGCAAAAAATTGTTCTTTTTTAACTATCACATTTTTCTTTTCTGGAGGAGTTAATCTGTAATCGACATATCCTTTCCAATTTATTGATACACAGTCTATATCATGATTAGCCAGTAATGTTAATGCATCAAAAGTTATTGAACCTTTTCCAGTTAATAATATCTGAGATACATCTTCTGCCCTGAAATAGTCAACTTCTTTACCATTTTCTTTTATAACAATTTGATTGTCTCTTTTTGCAACAGATTTTCCAAAACCGTCTACAACTAATTTCATTAAAAATCACCTCAAACAAATACATATTCTTCTTTTTGCGGCAGTGACAGGGCTCCTTCAATCAATATGGAATCAACACAGGATTCACAAATTGGAAAAAGAGCTATACTGTCTTTATCTGAAGATAAGTAAAAGTCAAACTCGCTTGCAAGTTCAAATCGCTCTTCAATTTCCAGCAGTCCACAAAATACTGATTTTTGAATTCTTCTAAGTCCATAGTACCTTAATCTTTTTATAAGATTATTTCTTGGAGCGTCTTCTGAAATATCATACATTACAATAACCATCATTTTTATAGAAACCTACTCTTCGTCAATAATTTGTTTAACCGATCCAAAACCCTGTGAAACTCCTTTACCAAATCCAAAGTAATCAGGAATTTTAAATCTTACTTTAAACTCTCCTGTAAAACCAAGCATTTTAACTGATTTATAATTAACACTAACTGGTTCTAAGTGAGTTTTAACATAAATTCTACGGTTTACAATAATTCCTAAACCTTTTGCCATAGATAATATATTGCCTATAAGAATTTTGTTTAAGAATAGTTTCTTTTCCTTCCAGTCATCCAGATTATTATATTTTTTAAAATTCTGAGTATTGAGGGCTAACCATGGAGTTATAAACTTATAATGATACTCTTCATTACTTGTATTTACATCTGCCTCTTTTTCACGAATAATTTTTTCTTCAATTGAATAGTGAGTATGGTCCAAATTAAGCTCTTTTAAATCACCTGAAATATCTTTTAGAACATCTACACCCTCTTCAATTCCAAAAATCATAGCCTGGCCATCAAGAATATGATACTGAACTAGAGGATATGAGTATAAAAATTTCTCATTACCATAATGATTATGTAATAATGGATGATTTTTAAATTTATTTCCAATATATCCTCTAAGTTTATTAGATTCCTGTGAAATATCTTTATCTGTTTTAATTAACAAATTACAAGTATTTATTTTCATTTAAAATCACTTATTTAAATTTAGGAAACTCTGCCATTTTCATATATTTTTCAATATCAACCCAGAAAAATTTAGAATAATATAAAACACGATTATATAAATCCTCTGCATCTTTTTTATTCATCGGATTTAAACCATGGGCTAAAATAGAATTATTTCTTTTATTAACTGTATTTTTTAAGTTGTCATCTTTAAAATATTTTTTAGCTAAATCTTCACCAAATGCTTCTAAAATCTTGTAAGATTTGTCTTTTGGAACTTTAAATGTTTTATCACGATTTTCGTACTCTTTAATATTCCAGTTTTGAACCAAATTTGAAATTTCCGGATCAAATTTAGTTTGGGTTTTAAACTGTTTTCTGTTAATATGAAAAACTTTATTATTTTTAAATTTTTCAACATCGATTAAATCATGAATATTAAGTGATACCTGTGCAATTAATTCTATAGCCCTATATAATCTGGCAACTGCATCATCAAAAAAGCCTTCTTCAATTTTACGATGAGCATTATTTAACAAATCTGGCAGATAATATTTCATAGCTTCTTTTTGATTATTTTGTATTTTTAATCTTAAAAATTCTAAATTATTGTTTAATTGATTTATAAATTCTTCAGAATTATCAAAATCATCATCTAATAATTCATTAGGACATTTTTGAATGATTTCTTTATAAAAATAACTTTGAAGCTTAAATGATTCAATTTTATCTAATTCTTCATTATAAATTTCAATTCTATCATTGAATTTATCCCATTTTTGATAGAAATTAACTAATTTAATATAAAATTTAGCTAAATCTTTTAATTCCCCATCATCTAATTTTGCTTCCGCTTCTTTGAAATTTTGAATAGCTGCTTCAAATTGATAATGATTAAAGAAGTTTTTCCCACGATTAAATTCCAATATCGCATATGTGTCATATGGATCTTTTTGAGGTTTTATCTGTTCATGACCTGAAATAACAATTCCTACACCCTCTTTATTTCTAACTTCTACATATCCACTCATCTTAGAACCTACATAGGAATAATTATAAGAATCTGTGTATTTATCACCAGTTGAAGCTAAAACTAAACCTGCAGTCATCGGTTTTGTTCCACCAGTAAAATCAATTGTTATTTCATCCCATCCTTTTTTGTTTAACTCAAAAAGAACTTCTTTTGATTTTTCAAATGCATCTTCAATACTTTCATGATTATCAACTTGTTTAGTTAAATAATCATATTTATGTTTTGTATTTTTGTTTATTTCATTAACTACACTTAATGTTTTTTCAGAATGAATAAAATAAACTAATTTTGGTTTTATATTATCAATAGAATAAATTAGAGGTTCTGGAGAACCTCCAACAGTCATAACTAATACTTTTCTGTTACTCATTTAACACACCTTAATTAAATTCCAATTTAACCCAACCAAAGGGTTTTCCCTGTTTAGTGACTTTTCTGGATTTTGGAAACTCAAAGTCATAACTTCTTCCACTAAAAGACTTTCTAACTCTATCAAAATATGTTGAATCATGTTCTTTAAGTTTCATAGCAATAGATGTTGCCATTAAACCTGAACCTGCACCAATTTTAAGTAACGGTGCATCTACAGTATTTTTCTTATTTAAAGTTTTATAAAATTTAGATAAATACTTAATATCATATTTATCTGCAAAATCCATTTCATAATAAATTAAATCCTGACTAAACTTAAATAAAACATCTTTAAGATAATTTAAATCCAATATTTCAGATTTATCTTCAAGTTTTAATTTTCGATAGATATTACTATCAAAAGTTGTTGTTAATCTGGATTTGAACTTTTTATTTGCACCGATTGTTTCCAAATAAGTTTTACCATGTTTTGAATAATAGTACTTTTTTCTTCCCTTATTAGTTGCCATTACTACTAAAACCTGCTCAATTTTTGGAATATTTGTAGTTGTAGTGTCTGTAACTTGCATAAATCTAAATATATTATTTTGAGCATCATTACCAAAACCACTACTGAAATGTTTTCTTAATAAATTACCATATAAGTAATCATTATAACCCTTACCAATTTTATCCATATCCTCTTCAGTTAATAAATCATAAAAGATAGCTGTTCTAATAGCTCCTTTAATTGAGGAACCTGGAATATATAATTTATCAGAAGTTTTAATATGTTCCTGAACCTCATTAATAAAATCAACACGGAAATCAACACGGCTATTATCAATACACTGGTATCTGACAAAATCCTTTTTTATTTTTTTATCAAATTGTTCTAATTTAAAGTTAGAATCTGTTAGACCAGCTAAAAAAGTATCTTTTCTGTCATCAGATAAACTGGAGTAATAATTTGTCAAATCAACTCTTTTTATTATTTTAATGTCATTTCCATTAAGTTTAGCTTTTGCTGGAACAAATTCACAACAGCTATATGATTTTCCAGAACCTATGTGAATAGGACTTAAAGTAGTTAAATGTAAATCATAAGACTCGCCAGACATTATTTATCCTCCTCTAAGCTGCATTTTAATGGAAATGCAAATCCATATTCAGTAGCTGGATTAACCTTACCTGAACTAACATTTCTTCCATAATATTTTTTATAATCTGGGAAAACTGATCCTTCTTTAAAGAATCTTATTTGTTTTCTAATTTCATTAGATGAGCTTTTTCCTCTTTTTGAATCTATTTCATAACTTGCAAATTCATTAATATGTGCCAAATCATCTGAATTTGGAATGAATCTTGATAAAGTTACAAAATAATTACCTTCATGGCGATTTAAAGAGTATTCTTCATCTATACAATAATCAAACTGACCTTTTCCTGTTGAAATATCTCTTCCAAATCCACGGTCTTTTAAGAATTTAATAGCTGCTTTAACAATTGGTTTATAATCCTCATCCATAAATTCTACTAAGAAAAATAACCCCATATTTTTGAATTCATTTCCAGATGTGTAGAAAATACCTTCTGTTTCATTGGTTATACGGTTAACACTATTATTTGGAATAATATTTTCTCCAAAATTAACATCAATATTATAAGATTCCCTCATAAGCAATCCTTTAATAAAGGTATACTGATTATAATTTCTTAATATGTCACTTTCACTTAATTTACCTTTTAATAAGTCAAAGAATAAATTTTCTTCAATGAATTTAACTTTTTTATATTCTTTAAAATCTTTAGGATGATACTTTTCTTCCAAATCTTTTGATTTTTGCGGAAATATAATTTTAGGATAAAATTTTATTTTTTTACCGTTTTCAAAATCTTCTTTAAATATAAATGGAAATGTTGAGGAAATTATAAATGGAGGTTCATCTTCAAAAGATTTAACCATTTCATCAACTTTTTCAGGATATAACTGACTTATTGCATAAGTTATTGCACCAAATAATGTATCTGAGTGAAGTTCTGGAAAGATTGATAAAGGTTTTAAATATATTAACACTTTTTCACCTCATATCTTAAATTTAATTATCTTTCCTTAGTTAATACTTTTAACAGCTTCAGAAATATCTGCATTTTCAATAATAACTTCTTCATCCATGTCTTTTTTATAATAATCCTGGCCTCTTTTTGTAATTGAAATATTGGTAAATTTAACTTTACCATAACCTCTACTACCACTTCCTCCAAGATAATTGTCCTCTAAAAGACGCATTGCTTCAAATAAACCCATTAAATTGTTTTCATCTTCTTCATAAACTGAAAATATGAATTCAAAAATAAATGAAGAACCTTTAGGTATTCTTTCTAAACTTCTAGGATTTGCACGAGAAGTGATTCTGTCAATAGTATTTTCCCATTTTAATTCTGATCCGCGAACAACTTCTTCCTGTTTTTCCCATAATTTAATAGATTCCTCTGTTGGAAATGAATCTCTGACAATTAATCTAGTAGGATATTTTAAATTATTCTTTTTATCAGATGATATTCCAAAAATTTTAACAGCAATTGAATCTTCGTCAGTAGATGACTTACCCTTTTTTTCCAACACACTTTGAATAGATTTCTTATCATTTAGTTCCAATAATGACCTTAATTTTCCTTTAAGTGAAGATCCTGGAATAAACGGTAAATCAGAAACAGAATCACGAATAAGAATACTATCTGCACCGCCTATATTAATTGCATCATTAGCTCCACCAATATGAAGACCCGTTTCACAAACTAATTTTCCTTTAATAACAAAATTTTCTTTAAACATAATTACTTTCTCCTATTATTTACTTTTCATAATATTTATGATATGCTACAACTGATTCAAAAAAGTCTACAAATACTTTAAAATTCTTAAGTTTATCTTCTTCAGAACCCACATCTACTTTACTCATCAGTACCATCATAAATTCATAAAATGGCTTTGGTACAACTTCTCTACCAACAGCAACTGCTAATTTAGGTTTTAAAAGATAAAATTCAGGTTCAATTTCGTCCCAAGATGTTTTTTGCTCAATTAATTTAACAGCACCAAAAAATTTTCTTAATTGATTTGTGTTTAAATCATAAGACCCCTTTGCTACTTTATCTGCATATCCATTCTCATCTGCAATTTCTTTAATAGATAAATCAGATAATTGATTTATATTTTTTAATCTTTCCACAACATCATTAAAATTAACATTTTTATTTTTATTTCTATAATTATTACCTTTCTTATTTTTTTTAAAATTTTTTGCCATAATATCACCTCATTCTTAAACTAACCCATGAAACAGGAATTTTAATCCATGGCATGACTTTTAATCCTTTTTTATTTAAATATTCAAAAGCTTCCTTATCTTTTACTAATCTCAATTTATATTTAAATAAAGGTACAAATCTTTTAATACTCAACCTTCTGTGAACATCTTCATCCCATTTATTTTCATTAGATAACAATCCCTGGTTTTTGTAATTATTTTGCCATAAGTGTAACATTGAATAAACAATACCTTTAGACAGTCTATTATCTGTACAGTAATCTTCCAGTTTTACAGCAAAATCAAATAATTCGTCAAATCCTTTAAATAAATCTTTTGTATCCCAGTTAACAACTTCTCCAAACAATGTTATTTTATCCCTTCCGCAAGATTTTGCAGCATCCAAATATTCTTCGGAAGTTATAGCTGCTTTACCAATTGGGAATTTTGGAGAAACAATATTTATACCTCCAGACAAATTAATTGACGGATTAGATGCAGTCCATATTTTGAAAGTATTTCTTAATTCCTGTGCAAATTTTATAATATCATCATAAGGTCCTAAAACCAGTAAATCATCTCCTCCGGAGTAATTTATATGGATTGTAGGGATTTCATAATCTTTTAATTTATCCGCCTCATCATCAGATAATTCACATCCATATTTTAATTTATAAACAAAAACACTTTCTTTAATTTCTTCATTGTCGTTTTGGATTTCCAATTCTTTTTTATCAAATTTATCCTCATCAAAGACTTTTGAATAAACTTTAAACTCAGATGCAATGTTATTTACAAATCCTGAGAAAAACATATCTAATTGAGAACTTAATGCTGAAACTCTTGAAATTCCAAGGTTTTCATCATAACTTTTCTTTAAGCCTTCGGAAAAGATTAATCCTAAATTATCCACATCCATTTTTAAAACACCTAATTTATTAGCGCCATTACTAATTTTTGCTAAGTGTTCAAAGTATAATGGCATGTATTTATGATTATCTGCAAAACGACCAAGATTAGGAACTGTATTTCCCATGAAACTAAAACTAAATGAAACATTATCATTAAATTCATAATTGGCTAAATTTAAAAAGTTTGTATCATTTAACTTTATAACTTCCACTTGTTTACACTTTTTGGATAATCCATTAATTGTATCAACTAATTTAGAATCATTTTTTATAAAATAATAACCTATTTTAATAGGGCGTATAATATAAATCCCTTTATAATTATCATTATTAAAAACATCTTCAGAAATATCAATACATTTAATCATATACTTTGCATTAACTGAATTTTGACCTAATTTTTCATGAGATTCACACATATCACAAGTTTTTTCATCAGATTTACAATCATAAGGCATTCCACAAACTGAACATAAATCATCATATTTAATTTCCTCATCGAAATTAAAGACATCATCAAGATTATCTGAGAATTTATGTTTTTTATCTTCATTTAATTTATTGGATAATTTTCGAGTTATCTGACCAAATTTATCTAAATCATCACCACAACATTCTATTGAAACTAAAGCTAAATATAATTCAGCATTAAACTCATCAATAAAGAATTTATTAAGTTTTGATTTAATTTCGGCTAATTTTTCTTTTGCAGTTTTCGTATTTGGTCCAATTATTGTAAATCTTCCACCACCACAAAATAAAATGTTAGCTTCACATAATTCAAGTTCTTCTGCAATATGTGTAGCTATTGCATCACAAAGCAATGTCAGATAAAGAGATCTTCCTCTTAAACGTTTACTCATTCCGCTTTGAGCTTCCTGAGGTGAAGAGATTTTAAAAATAAATTTTTGAATTCCTGAAATATCTCCTTCAATAGCCAAATAACAGTTTAAATCATTAGTTTGAGTTAATTTAACATCACCATCACGATTAAATAAATATCTGGAAACTGCTAAAGCTGCAGTTGTTTTTGAGTGGTCATATAATGAAATATCACTTTTAGATTTATATGCTGCTGAAGGCATAGTTGAAGCATATTTTTTTAATAAAGCAAGTAATGTATTAAAATCAGTTTTATTTTGAATTAATTCAAATTCAGAGTTAAATTCATCCCATAAACTGTTATCTCTCGATGTTGAATTCTGTTTCTTTATAGCTTCCTTTTTATCTGTGGGCTTTAGATTATTGAAACTTTCACCATCTAAAGACAATTTATTTAATGGAATATATTTTTCGCTAACTTTATCATTACCTTCCAAAACAATTTTAGAAAACAACGAAATTAACGGAGTTTCATTAACTTCTTGCGTATCATCAATATCTTCCCTTTCAGAAGCAGAGTAGTGATATGCTAAATCCACAATATCATCATTGTAGTATTTATCTAAAAAGTCACAGGACCATTTGGCATGTGCTCCATTTTTACCATAATCATCCCGAGAATATTTTTTATATTCTTCAGAATGGCTCTTGTCTGTTCTTTGATAGAACTTTCCAATATCATGGAGTAATGCAGCAATTTTTAAATTTTCTACATTTTTAATTTTAAATTCCTCCTATCTTATTTAATATAATTCTAGTTTAAATTAATAAACATATAAATTTTTTTAATTGATTTTAAAGACAGATAATAAATTTTCAGCAATTTTACAATTAATTAAAACATTATATAATCCATTAATTCTAACACGTTAATAACAATTATGTATCTTTATTGTATATAAATATTACTAAAATTATTTAAAAAAAGTTATATATCAAAAATTGAATAATCACCATAAGGAGTTAAAAAGATGTTTTGTAATAACTGCGGATGTGAACTTGCAGATAATGCAACTTTCTGCTCCAAATGCGAAAAGAAAATAAAAAATAAAAACATATACATTGCACTGGTACTGACATTCATACTGACAGGACTTGGTTCAATCTATGCAGGAAATACAAAAAAAGGATTAGCCTTACTGATACTCAGAGTACTTTTTGCTGCTTTGGCATTTTTTTCAAATATATTCGGCATTTTATCCGTTTTGGTTTGGGTTTACGGATTTTATGAAGTATATAACGATGTTCAAATTGCCAACAGAAATTCCAGTCCGAATCTGATTAATGATTTTAAAAACTGGAATCAGCAAAATAAGATAATAGCTATTTTAATAATATGTGCAATTTTAATCCTAACCCTCAACAGTCTCATCAGCTTTTCATCAACAGACAGCTATTCTCCAGGTGATTCAGCCACTTCTAATCATGTAAGCTACAGCTATGATAGCTATCCGTCACATTACGGGGGAGTAGATACATCACCGGATACAATTGCCAAAAATGATCCTGACTCCTATTATGACTATTATGAATACGGAGACAATCCTGATGTTGATGATTATCTGGAATCAGAAGGTTATGATTAAAATTATAATCAGTTATTCATTTATTGTTGAATTTTAAGTAGGAGTACATTTTTAGAAACATACTTCCTACAAAGACCTGCCATAACTTTAATAATTTTGGTGCAGATTATTAAATCAGGTCTATGTTATAATATTGTGTTTAATTAGTATTTAAATATTGTTATTAACAAGTATAAAAATAACAAGCATGAATGAAAAAAACCTGGTAAAAATATTAGCAGCTGCTGCAATTATCTTAGGGATTGTATTTATATCGGTTATTTGCATAGATACTCATGAAAGCACCAGCTTAAGTGTAAAATCACCAGACACTCTTAAAGACGGTGATGCATACAGTGTAGAGTTATGTGACTCCAAAGGAAATCCGATAGCTAATCAGAACATTTCCATTTCATTTGGATCAAATTCATTTAACCTTACAACTGATGAAAATGGAATAGCTGTCCTGAAAATCAATAATGTTCCTGCCAGTGAGTATGATATTAAAATCCAGTATGACGGAAACAGCCATTATAAAAATACTTCAGCTGTTCATCATGTGGTTATCCTGAAAATCTAAAAAACCCGCAGCCTAGATGAAATTCTTCAAAGCGGAGAATACAAAAAAAAGATTGGTGATTACCAAATTGTTGAATACAATTATATGGGGGATATGGAATCTGCACTGGTTGAAGATTCCAGAGGTAAAAAATGGATTATGAGCGGAGACGGGTTTACATCTGTTTAAAAAAAGGAGTTTACCATCCCATTTCTCCAATCATACTGACAACATTTTTACCCTCATCAGTCAGACGATACAGACGGCCTTTGTGGGCGTCTTCATTAATGCAGACTATTAGGTTGTGTTCTTTTAAATCTGTCAGTACATTGCTGACATGTTTTATTCCTACTCCTGATTCTTCACTGATTTTTGTTGGTATTTTGACATCGTTTTTTAAGGTTTCCAGTACTTTTCGCCTGTAGCTAGAAATTGCAACATAGCTACATTTTTTCAATAATTCATCATTGCTATTCACAGTTACCACATTTTCTCTAAAGTTGCTTTTTAAAAATAAGACCTAATTTTTAATAATCTGCACCTTGCTTTATATTTTATATTAGCATGTAATATATACTTTGTGGTAATATTGTCTTATAAGATATGATAAATTGTCCATGTTTTAGATATTATTTATATGAAAACAACTAAAAATTCATTTGAAAATTGCTGATATGATAAACAAATTTAAGCTTTATCTAAAAAATGTAAAATTAAACAAAACAATACTATTTTTGCAGACAACTATATAATAATTAGAATATTACAAGAATATCGCTATATTAACACAATATATTCTATTAATTTTAACACAGTTGTACAATTCACGAAGCTGTTCAAAAAAAGCCAGTAATACTTTGACAAAACCCAAAGAATACTTTGAAGAAATTATAAAATGAAACAAATTTTAAATAAGCAAATTAAAAATGAATATAAATGCTAAAAATAAATTACAATTTGAATATACAGCCTAAAAAAACCGAAAGAAACTGAACTTAAATATAAAAACTTATAAAGCATTATTTAAAAAAGATAATAATATGTCTAAGTTAGATGCTTTTTTTAAATTTAAAGAAAATAATACAGACGTGAAAACTGAAATCATTGCAGGTATTACAATCTTTCTGGCTATGGCTTACATATTAATTGTAAACCCTGCAATGTTAAGTGAAACTGGAATGGACATACAAGGAGTATTTATTGCAACTGCACTTTCAGCTGCAATAGCTACAATATTAATGGGATACATAGCAAACTACCCATATGCACTGGCTGCAGGAATGGGTCTTAACGCATTTTTCACATATACAGTAGTACTTACCATGGGATACAGCTGGGAATATGCACTTTTAGCTATCTTTGTCTCAGGTATAATCTTTCTGGTTATCTCACTTACTTCCCTACGTGAAAAATTATTCTATTCAATTCCTGACTCTTTAAGATTCGGTATATCAATAGGTATAGGTTTATTTATCCTTGCATTAGGTTTAAGCAACCTCGGAATCCTGTCATACTCTTCACAGGTAATAAATATCGGAGATGCAAACTGGGCCACACAGCTAATAGGACTTGGAAGCGCTTCAACTATTTTTACTCTCGGAAACCTTTTGGCATTAATCTGTTTTGTCATCATAATGGTTTTAATGAAGAAAAATGTAAAAGGAAATATTCTAATCGGAATTATTGCAACATACATTATTGGAGTTGTTTTGGAACTGGCAGGATGTCCTGTTTTACCTGACCAGTCATTAATACCAACAGCTATAATAAACAGCAATCTGGGAGGATCACTGGGAAATGTTGCATTTAAATTCGGAGAAGCTAGCGGAGTATTTACCGGAGTAAGAGCATTTATTGACTTTATAATCATTGCCGTCACATTTCTGGTAATCTCTTTATTTGATACAATGGGAACCTTAACTGCACTTACAACAAAAGTTGACGGATATGATGAAAACGGCAAACTGCCAAGACTTAAAAAGGTTTTAAGTGTAGATGCACTCGGACCTATTATAGGGTCCGTTTTAGGTACCTCCCCTGTAGTTACATACATTGAAAGTTCCACAGGTATTATGGAAGGAGGAAGAACCGGTCTTACAGCTATTGTAGTTGGTATTTTATTCCTGCTTGCAATTCCGTTTGCACCGATATTTACAATCATCCCAACCTTTGCAGTAGCTCCTGCACTTGTTGTTGTAGGTATTTTAATGTGCGGACTGTACAAAAACCTTGATACAGGTAATCTTTCTGATCTGATTCCTGCACTTGCTGCCATTATTGTAACTCCACTTACCCAAAGTATTACAACAGGTATTATTGCAGGTGTATTTGCATTTGTTATCGTTAAAGTCTTATTCGGTAAAGCAAAAGAAATATCCAAAGCAATGTGGATTTTATTTGCACTTTTATTCATTTATATGGTTTTAGAGTTCATAATGTAGGAACTCTAACTTTTTTTATTTTTTGCTGATGTATTTTTATTAATTAAATTGGAAAATCAGCTAATTAAATGATAAGTTATTAAAAAATTAGCTTATTTAATTAAAGACATTGCAAATATTTTAAAGCAACTGTTGAAAATAAGATAATTCCTATTGCAAATATATATAAATTATATAACAAAAAAAAAGAAAAAAGGTTTTATTTAAAAAACCTTATTGAATTTTAATTGTATTTCCGGTTTCAAATCCATTGTATATTGAAGTAATGATGTATTCCCCTTTCATCAGCCTAATGTTTAAGGATGCAATACCCTCATCATTAGTAACTTTATTATAAAACACACCATTTACATTAAATTTAACAATCTGATTAGCTAATGGGTTTCCCTGACCGTCTACAACTCTTGCATTGAATGCTGAACCATCAAGATACTTCATTTTTAAATCGCTAGTTTGTAATGTCGGCAGAACAGTAACATTGTTTCCTACATCATACTGGCCATACATAGTAGTAATTACATATTTTCCAGGTCTTAAATTAATAGCTAAACTAGCTATACCATTTGCATCAGTTTCTCTGTAGTAAAATACACCATTAATATTAAAAGTTACAACAGTACCTTCAACAGGATATCCCTGACTGTCTAAGATTTTAACTGAGAATTTTGAAGCATTTTTATAGTATTTAACCAGGTCATAATTTTCAACAATTTTAGACAATACTGTGACATTATTGCCTGCCTGTTCACCAGTAACTAAATTAAATACTGTGATAATATAGTTTCCCGGCCTTAACTGGATGTTTAATTTAGCAGTACCATTTTCATCAGTTGTTCTGTTGTAGAATACACCATTTATATTAAAGGTAACAGTTGTATTGGCTAACGGATTTCCCTTGAAGTCCAGAACAGTTGCGTAAAATTGTGTGCCGTTTCTGTAGTATTTAACTATATCCTTACTGATTATTGTTGACAAAATAGATACTGTGTTATTTATACTGGTTCCAAAGTATTTGGAAGTTCCACCAAATGTGGTAACAACAGTATAATTTTTACTGTCTAAATTAATAGCTATGGAAGCAGTACCATTTTCATCGCTTTGTCTAATATAGTCTCTGCCGTTTATTGAAATGGTTACATTCATATTAGCTAACGGATTGCCGCCAATATCTCTCAGGACAACTGCAAATCTTGTGCCGTCTTTATAATACATTACAACATTTTCTGCTTCTAAAACTGTTTTGATGGAGTTTATTTCAACATTTTCAGATACATTAACTGTCCGGTAGTTATCTTTTGTGAAAACTGCATTGATTGTATAATTTCCATAAGTTAAGTTTTTAAATATTAATGAACCTGTTCCATTAGTGTAAGATAATGTGTAAGGTGTATTATTTACAAGAACTGTTAAATTTCCATCAAGTTTTTCAGACAAGTTAACATTTACTGTTATGTCTCTGTAATCTTTATCTATAGTTACATTCATGGTGATTTCTTTTTTAGCTACTGTGAAATCAGCAGTGCTGTTAGCCAAGTTATATTTTTCACTACCTAAATAAGATACACCAGCCTGATATTCTCCAGCATTTAACATTTCAGGTACTGTAAAGACAGCTGAACCATTGACAACATTAACAATATATTTTTTGCCGCTGATTGTTAAAACAACATCATCTGTTACATTAACACCAGCTACTGAAGTTAAATTAATATTGACTATAGGGTTTTCACCATAAACAATATTTCCAATATCAGCAGTTAAATTAACATCGGTTTTGGTGACGCTGACGGTTTTTTGAACGAAAGATCCGTTATACAATCCGTTATTTTTATAGTTAGCTGAAATTACATAATCTCCAACTTCATCAAAGTATACATTAATCTTTGCAACACCGTCAACTACACCAGCTGTGTAATTAGTTCCGTTAATGCTGAAAATAACTTCACCGATTTTAGCCAGTTTGCCTTTACCGTCAGTTACAGTAGCTATAATTTCACTGAATTCCTGAACTTTAGGAGTGATATTATTTAAAGTAACTGTTGTATTCTGCATATCAGCAACAGTAAATGCTTTAAGACAGGCTACCTGAGAATTATATGTGTGGCTATAAGCTGAAGCTGAGTAATCATATAAATCTGTCCATTTTTTACCGTCATTACTGAAGTATGATACACCTGGAGCATAATAACATCTGGTTGTTGAAAGTTGTTCTGAAATAGGAACAGCAGCATATCCGTTTTGAGGATTTGCAAGTTTTACAACAATTTTGAAGATATCCCCAACAGCTACAGGAACATATTCTTTTAATGGAATTGTATAATATCCGCTTCCTTCATGTCTGCCGTTTTGGGTAAGCTGCAATACATCATTTACATAAATAGAAATTTCGTAATCAACAGTTGTATTGAAGAATGTTGATACAGCAGCAATTGCCTCATTGCCGGTTGCATTATAAATATTCTGATACCATACAGTTTTTTTACCTGTTATTAAGTAATCAGTCATTCCTGCAACATCGTACTGATAGTTTTTGGTGTATCTTACAGTATCATTTAAAATGTAGGTAAATGCCTGATTATCTTTATTTACAGCAAATAAAACTCTATCATAGTAAGAAATGTAGAAGTAACCATTATCTCCCCAGGAACTTCCCCAGCTGTTTTTAACTATAAATGCACCATCACCTGCAGGAGCAGTATAGAAATTATTTTTTGAATAATTGTCATCCCAGCCAACTACAGTAATTGCATGGTTTCCATTACCTGTGTATGGATCATAATAAGCATTAGTTTTAGAGTTGAGATAAGCTGCTGAGTGATAATATGAAGCATATAATCCGCCGTATTTTAAAATAGCTTCTTTTATAGCATCATTATCAGTGTAACTTGTACGTGCAGGCAAAACATAAATGTTTTGAATATGCATTTCACTGTCTAAAAGCGGAGATAAAGTTCCCTTATCATCAAATGGATCCAAAGTAGCATTAACCGGACCTAACCAGCTAGCCAAATAACCCATCGGCATTCCGTTATATCCACCCTCGTTAGTTTCCATTTTCCAGCCGTAGGCAGAATACATTTCAATTAAATTTTTCATGTTTTCCACAGAAAAATTAAATGTTTTATTGCTTGCTTTTAAAACACAGGTTTCAAGTGAAGCAAGTGCTGCAAATGCCCAGCAGTTACCTGAATCCTGCTGGTTTTTAACATCAGTTACAAAACCATTTTCAGCTAAATTATATCTTGCAGGCAATGTACCGTTAAATAATGATTTGTAAACAAATAATGAGTAATTATTGGTGCTTGATACAATAGGACTGAAATTAGACTGATTTAACATGTTGGCATTGTAACTGGCTTTATTGTCAGTAAATGTAACTCCATCAACTGTAAGTTTAGGATTTGCATTGGAAAATATTGCTCCTCCAAATCCTGTTGCTGCATTTGATGCAAATTCAGAGTTTTTAATTTCAAAAGAAGTACAGTTATCGCTAAATAATGCGCCTCCGTTTAAAGCAGCATTTTTAGTAAAGTTGGACTTTATAACAGTTCCTGAACCATACATTTTATATACTGCTCCACCTTCATATCTTGCAAGATTATTTGTAAAATTAGAATAAGAAATTAAAATTTCAGAATTTAAACTACAGATAGCTCCTGCAAAGTTTGCAGAACAATTATTAAAAGTACTGTCTCTAACTTCCAGATCAGTAGAAAATGCATAAATAGCTCCTCCTGCATCATCTACAGAACGGCAGTTTTCAAAAACAGTGCCGACAACAGAAATTTTAGAATCCTTATCAGAAGCTATAGCTCCGCCAAACCAATGTGCAGAGTTATTAATAAACTTACAATTTGAAAGAGATAATTCCCCGTAAGGCAGATAAATAGCTCCCCCATACATCGCACTGTTATTTAGAAATGTACAATTATACAATGTATTTTTAGGCACATTAGTCACATAACCGTAATAATCAGTACTGACATAATTGTAGATAGCTCCTCCGTATGCATTATCATATCCGTAAGAAGTATCATCAACAGCTACACCGTTTTTAAATATTACATTAGTTGCACTAACAGTACCCAAATTCTTAACAGTTGCATGATTCAATGTTAAATCTTTTAAAGTTAAAGTATAGCCATCTCCAACATTAAAAGCAATACCATTAAACTTAATGATAGTATTTTGAGCACTCTGACCCATGAAAGTCATGGAAGAATATATTCCTTTTTTAGAATCCAGCTCATAAGTACCGTCTGCGAAATGGGCAGTACAGCCTGAAGTTAATCTGTTATACTGCAGGTACTTGTATGGACTGGATTGTGTTCCTCTCCCGTCACTTTCAGCAGATGCATTGAAATATATATCATTAGAACCTGTAAGAACGTTAGTATCTTCACCATGACTGTAAATAACTCCACCGTCATCAACAGCAGAAATTTCAATCTGTTCATCACTGCTAATGACTGTCTGGTTATCAACAGCATCACTAGCAAAAGCAGATGGAACAATCATTAATAATAACAAAAATACCGAAAAAAGTACAATTGACTTATTAACACATTTGACCACTTTTTGTTCCTCCAAAATTTAATTTTATAATATCGTATAAATATATATGGAATATAATTTTATACAATAATACATTAGATTTACTAATATAAATACACATATAACATTTATTTCGAAAATAAAGGCAATATACAAAAATTATCATATAATTACATAAGTACCATCATAAATAAAATAGCGATGTAAACTATATTTCAATTAAGCATATTTTAATAAATCTAATTATAAATTTATTTATAAACAAAAATATTTAAATTTATATCATAAAAGAAACTAAAATTAAAATAACTAATTATAAGGAATTATTTTATTATGCTATCTATCAATCAATGTTATTTGGATTTTGTTAAAAAAATCTTAAACCAGGGAAAGGAAACATATAAAGACAGCAACCACCATTTAAAAGAAAGTTTAGGTAATTTTTACGTAATTGATGATCCGTTAAACTTGAAATTTGTGGCAAAATACCAGCATATGACTACTGATATGATGCTAAACGAAATCAAATCAGGAAAGTACGATATTGAAGGCTGTCCTATTAAAAGTGATGCACTCTATGAATATGTTAAATCATTTGAAAACAGTGACGATCAGGGTTTTGTATACACTTATCCAAACCGAATATTGGCTCATTTTGATGTTGACCAGTTTGAAGTGATGAAAAAAAGAATGCTGCATGCAATTGGAAGTAACCGTGCAGTAGCTGTTACATATGACCCGAAATTGGATCAAGACCGTGAAGACATTCCATGTTTACAGTTCCTGCAATGCATTGTCCGTAACAATGAATTAACAATCCACTGCTTATTCCGGTCCAACGACATCTTTGGAGCTTTCTATTCAAATATGTTTTTTATAGCATATATCGGAATTAAAATGAAAGAAGAGCTTAATAAAGAGTTATTAGGCGAAAAAGTAAACTTCGGAGGAATCCATTACCACTCCACCAGCGGCCATATCTACAGCAATGATATGAAAGCTGCTAAAAAATTAATAGCTATTAACAAATAGCTAAATTTTAACTTTTTTTTAAATTTAAATCCTTTTTACAATAAAAAAAAAGAAGAAAAAAGTCCAGATTTTAAAAATCTAGAGATAATTATCTGCCTTTTTTTCAAAGTATGCTTTTGGATGAGCGCAGACAGGACATTTTTCAGGTGCTTCTTTTCCTTTGAAAATATGTCCGCAGTTTCCGCAAATCCAGATAATTTCTTCTTCTTTTACAAATACGCTGCCTTCCTCAACTTTTTTGAGTAAAACATCGTAACGTTCGTTGTGTTCTTTTTCAATAGCTCCTACTGCATCAAATAAGTAAGCTATTTCATCAAATCCTTCTTCTCTAGCTTCTTTTGCAAAAGTCGGATACATACTTGTCCATTCATGATTTTCACCTTCTGCCGCATCTTTAAGATTGGATGCTGTATCCTGAATACTGCCACCGTGCAATAGTTTAAACCAGATTTTAGCATGTTCCTTTTCATTGTGTGAAGTTTCTGAAAAAATATTGGAAATCTGAACATAGCCGTCTTTTTTTGCCTGACTTGCATAGTATTCATATTTAGTATGTGCCTGTGACTCACCTGCAAAAGCTGCTTTCAAGTTTGCCTCAGTTTTTGTTCCTTTTAATTCTACCATATAAAAAACCTCTTAATTAAAAATAAACAGTAATGATAAATAAATTTTTCGAAAAATTTTAGAAACAAATATCAATAACAAATTATATACATATTAATACAGATTCAATTTATAATGGAGGTGAAAACAAAATGAGCAAATATTGTCCGAAATGTGGAAATGAACTGCCTGATGATGCACAATTTTGTAATGAATGCGGATATTCTGTTTTAGTTGACAATAATCATCCGGCTGAAGAAACTCCCAAAGAAGTTATGAAAACTGAAGAAGCTGAAACTCCTAAAAAAGATGCAGATGAAATATTATTTAATGAAGCTCCAGATAAAACTAAATCAAATAATGATATGGATTCTAAAATATTTAGCGACAAAGCTTCATTTAACCTTCCTAAAAACAAAATATTAATTCCTGTTGCAGTTATAGTTATTATAATTATAGGACTGGCTATTTTCAGCAGCAATATATTTTACAATCCCGACAGCATCTCAATAACCATTACTGATATTTCAGCAACCGGTGAGGAAAGCGGTTATTATTACAATGTAAATGCTATATTTAGCAATCTTCCGTCAAATACCCAGGGTTACCTTCTGAAAACAACATACTATGACAGTAATGGAAATGCATTAGCTTCTACAACTGAAGGTTTAAATACTGTAGACAACAACGAATACGGTTCCTGTTTTGCATTTTACAACAGCCCAAAATATTTAGCAATAGATCATGTCAAAGTTGAAATCATACATGACGGCAATGTCATAAAAGAAGCTACAGGTGATTTTGACCAGAACAAAGCAGATTTCTCAAATGACAACAACACCACACAGTCTTAAGAGAAATCTTTTAATTTACTTTTTTATAAAACCGTTCTATTTTTTTAAACACTTGTTTAAATTTTATCCTATAAAATTAAATAAGACACATAATCCGCCACTGATGAAAATAAATCAGTACAATCCATTTAATAAAAATCAATAAGCAAATTTTATATAATACAAAAGGCATATTATAAATCGTAATAAATATACTTCGTTATATTTATGTTAAGAGGCGGGTATTTATGAACAACGATATGAGTGGAAAAGTAACAATAATAACTGGTGGAGGAAAAGGAATTGGATTTGGTATAGCTACAGCATTTGCAAAAGCAGGGTCAAACCTTGCAATTACAGGTAGAACTGAATCCACACTTTTAAAAGCAAAAGAAGAACTTGAAGACAAATATGATGTAAAAGTATTGCCTATTGTAGCTGACGGCGGATATGAAGACCAGGTAAAAGATGCAATCAAACAGATTGCTGATGAATATGGAAGAATTGACGTATTAATAAACAATGCACAAGCTTCCAAATCCGGATTAAAACTTGTAGAACATACAAAAGAAGACTTTGATTTAGCAATTAACTCCGGATTATATGCAGTGTTTAATTTTATGAAATATGCTTATCCATATCTTAAAGAAAGCAAAGGTTCTGTAATCAACTTTGCATCTGGTGCAGGATTGTTTGGAAGAGACGGACAGTCATCATATGCTGCTGCAAAAGAAGGAATCAGAGGTATGTCAAGAGTAGCTGCAACAGAATGGGGTTGCGACGGAATCAACATCAATGTTGTATGTCCTCTTGTAATGACTGCCCAATTAGAACAGTGGAGGGAAGAATATCCTGAAATTTATGAAAAAACAATACAAGGCATACCATTACAAAGATTTGGTGATGCTGAAAAAGATATTGGTGGAACCTGCTTATTTTTAGCATCTGAAGCTGCAAGCTATATCTCCGGAGAAACAATAACTCTCCAAGGCGGATCCGGTTTAAGACCATAAAGAAAAGATTCATTTCTTTTCTTTTAAAACTTTTTTTCTACATTAAAATTTTACTCCAGATATGTAACATAAACCATACATTTATATATGATGTAAACTTAATTTTACATAAGTAACATATATTTTACATAGTTGCTGCAAATACTGGAGGAAAAAAATGATACTTGACATATACAATGACAGCATTAAATACTCAATTAAAAACTCAAAATCACTACTTTACTTTGGACTAACATTATTTTCAACTTTTATCATATGGATGGCATATATTTTAATATTAATCCATTATCAGGATGCTAATTTAAATTTAAAATTCGCCAGTTTAATTGTACCTTCATTACTAACATTAATACCAATATTTTTATTTTTAGGATATGAATACAGAATACTGGAAATCTCAACACATGGAATGATTAACGGAACAGATAAAGTGCCTGAATTTAATAACCTGAAAGAAATGCTAATAAACGGAGTAAAAATATTTCTTGTTAAATTCGTATACTTTGCAGTCCCCATAATAATACTGGCTGTTACCACTACCCCATTTTTAGACAACATCTCCGGAGGAATAATCCAAACTGCCGGAGCAACAATATCCATGATATTGGCAATCATATTATATTTTGTAAGTTTCATAAGCCTATCAAATATGGCTGCTCATGACAACTTCAAAAAAGCATTTGACTTTAAAGAAATAAAAGAAGTAATTATAACAATAGGCCCTGCAAGATATGTTTTATTCTATATCGGACTGCTGATAATAGAATGTGTAATTGCATTTGTGCTGTTTGCAATCACCATGATAGCTATGATGATTATTGGAACTTCAGGAATAAATACACTTACATCACCGGAACCTCTCTGGTGGGCAATGTTTTTCCTTACAAACCTCATATTTTCACTGATAATTGCATTAGCCGAATTATTTAAAACCCGCGGAATCGGTCTGATTTATGAACCAGTTGAAGAATAAAAAAAAGTGTTATCCTACTTGGATAACATTTAATTAATATTTACATTTTGGGTATGAATCGGATCACCATTAACCTCATTATATACTTCAATTACTGCTTTTGTAGGCATTTCATTTCCATAATAAAATGCATCAACTGAATATTTTCCAGGATGAACATTACTTCCGGTATAGGCATATGATTCATATAATGTTAAATTATTGGAATTATAAAAACGAACTTTAACTTCCAAGTAATCAAAATCCTTATCAACATTTAATGTTCCTGTCAAATCACCGGAGGTAACACCATAATCATTAGATATAGCAGCACTCAAACCACTGAAAGATACAGAATCTGAAGCAGCCATACTATCTAAAACACCTAAACCAGCACTGGCAAGCAAAAACAAAACAATTATGACAATAGTTAAAACAGGAATTAAAAAAAGCTTTTTGTCTGGTGTAACTTCCTCTTTAGTTTGTACATATTCAGCAATAGCTAAAACACCAGCAACAATAAATATGACACAACCAATCACGCCATAATAGCCAATAGCTATAAAAAGACCAAGACCAAGAATTATATATTGAATTGCAGCTATTCTAATATCCATTTTAGAAATATAAACTCCCAAAAGACCTAAAATAGCTATAATTATTGCTAAAGATCCGTAAAATACAAAATCCGGAACCAGACCAGATAAACTAAAAACATTTAACCCTTCAATTATGCCAATAATTACAGCTACAATAGCTACAATTGTAGAAACTGTTTTTAAATTTATAGTAATCTCCATAAAAAATCACCACATCACATACTATTTATATACAACATATGTAATATAGCTTTTTAATAATAGAGTTATTCTGCATCCATTTCAACAAAAATGTTTCTTCCTGCTTCCTGAAGATATTCACTAACATCCTCATCAAATTCACCAACATAGGTTAATTCGTAAGGACTGACATTTGTATCTTCATAAACGATGACAAATGCATTCCATTGCTGATAATAGTATAATTTATTCTTTAAAATAGTTGTAGTTAATGGACAGCCATCATCATTAGCCTGACTTGGCAATTTAGTGAAGTACTCCTGATTGCGATGCTGTTTGAAAGTAACTTCAAAAGGGCACATATCAGCTATCTGATTTACTAAATCACAGTCCACCATATCTGCATGATACTCATTATCATTAATGGTTATTTTAAATTTCATTTACTTCACCTTACTATATATTATGTTTTAAACAATATTTAATACTATCTTTAAAAAAAGTATTTAAAGCGAAGTTAACTATAAAAAAGAGTGAAAAATTGTGAAATCAATCACAGTAAAATTAAATGTTTTTTCCAAATTCAAAAGCCTGATTTAAAGCATTTTCATTATGGTTAATTTCACCTTCACTTTCAGCATTCAAACCAAAAACAATGCCTTTTTCAGATTCAACACCAATGCAATTTAAAAATCCTCTCAATTCACAAACTGCAGGTTCCAATGATTTTTGATTATCACTAGCTGCGGAAAATAAGAAATAATAATCCTTATCATTTAACTGCCTGGCTTTTGGAGTTAATCTGTCAATCATTGTTTTCATTTGTCCGCTAATTGTATTAAAATAAATAGGACTTGCAAATACAATAACATCTGCATCTACCATATCTTCCAAAATCCCTGACATATCATCATGAATAACACATTCTCCAGAAGATACACAGCCTAAACAGCCTTTACAATAATTAATAAATCTCATTGGAAATGAAATTTTTTTAACTTCATTTCCTGCATCTTCTGATCCTTTTTTAAATTCTTTAGCTAATATATCACTATTTCCACTTACACGTGGACTGCCGTGCAATATAACTACTTTCTTACTCATCTTTTTCACCATACATACTGTCTATTGTATCTTTCTTTTTATCTTTGCTGATTTCTTCATATTCATCTAAAACATCACTTTCCTCACTGATGTTTTCAGCTTTCGGAATTTCTTTAATATCTTCCTGAGTTTTACTGATTTTATAAGCATCAGAATATAATAATCCTACTGAATATGAATTAAATAATTTCATAAATGTCATCATGAAAAATGCAGCTAGAATAACTCCAACATATGGAATCATCATAATTCCCATTGAAATCATGAAAAATACCATGTTTAAAACACATATTACAATAAACCATCCAACAGTTTTAAACCAGCCGATTTTTCCGATGTCATTAAAAACTTCAAAGAAGTCCAATCCGTCAGAAAAACTGTTATTAGCTGCCATTCTTGCAACTCCCAAATTAGTAAAAATTGACTGAATAACTGTTACAACAACTGTTACTAAAAGAATAATCAAAAAAGCAAACATGAAGCTGGAAAGCAAATCTGGAGGAATATCTGTATTTCCATATTGAATATAAGGAGAGATATCAGTAAATATTTTTAATATCCCGCTTCCAAGAATTGTAATAAAAATAATAATTCCAGGAACAATCCCATAAACAATACTTAAAGCAAGATATTTAAAAAAGTTTGAAATATCCCTGCCTACTTTAAAATCAGGAATCTTTTCTTTAAGATTTATCCCACATTCAATTACAGAAACAGAAAATCCCATAAGATATACGAAAAATATAGAGCTAATCAAAACAGATATAACAATTACGCCAGGATTATCCCCTGCAAATGAAGAACAAACTGAATACAAAACAGAAAAAACACTCAAAACTCCAATCATTGCAAACTTGTTATAGTCACATAAAGGATATGCAAATGATTTTTTAATATTTTCTCCCAAATCCATATTAAACAACCTCTAAAAATAAAAATATTCTATGTAACTATTTAACAGTAAAGCTATATTAAATTTTAGATTAAAAAAAGAAATGGTTTATATATTTGAATATAATAAACCAACACATCTGTAATAAAACAGATAGAAATAGGACATAACAATAAATGAAGCAATAATAGAACCTGCAACTGGAATAATCACTGAAATTCCAGCTCCGACAAGAGTTATGATAAAGCCAACAATCATCAGTAAAATTAACCATCCGATGCTTTTAGCTATTCCTATTTTCTTTAAATCTTTAAAAACTTTAGAAATATTTACTGCCTCAAAAATATCATCATATTTAGATAATCTGGCCATTCCAATACTGGAAAACAACATGAAAATTACAAAAAGCACAATTGCTGTAACAACTGTAATTGACATGGAAGTTAAAAATGAATTTGAAATTGAATAGATGCCAGTTTCATAATATGATTTTATTATTCCTGCTAAAGACTGTAAAAATCCGGAAAAATAAGCTGTAATATATACAAGAATTAATGGAACTATAAAGTAGCAAAACTGAATTACAAATAATTTTAAACCATTGACAAAGCCTGTTTTAAAATCAAAATCAGGCAGATCATCACACTTCCTAAAAGCATAGTTTACAACATCTAACCCATAGCCTAAAATTAAAATAATTGCAACAAATGAAACAACATTTAAAATTATCTGTAAAACTGAACTGTTAGCTATTGAAACATTAAGAGTAGCTAAAACAACAACAATACCGAATATTGCAAATTTTCTAATATCACTAACCGGATATTTAAATGAATCACTAAAAATCTCACTTATATTCATCTAAAACACTCTCCAATGAAATAATATTGATAATTAACTATTTAAAATTAATCGTAAAAAAAAAAGAAAAAAAATTGGTTTTATTCAATAGCGGAATATAATAAACCAACTGATCTGTATGCAATAAATAAATTATATGTTGAAATTAAAAATGCTGAAATTAAAACACCAACAGATGGAATTGATGAAATAAATGTTTCAATAAAGGTAAGAATAGCTACAATGACAAATAATAAAATCATCCAACCAATAACTTTACCTATACCAATCCTTTTTAAATCACGAGCTGCTTCAGGAATATCAGCACCTTCAGACAAACTGTTATACTTGGCAAGTCTGCAAATTCCCATATAAAATAATAATGAGAAAATAACAAGCAATATTATACCTACAATAATAGTTATTGCTGCAGAACTTACTAAAGACATCATTAAATCTTCAGAAACCATATTTACAAAATTAGAACCATATTGGGAAGCATAAGTTGCAACTTCAATATACTGATTAAAGAAACCAGTTGCAAAAGCTACAATAAGAGTTATTATTATCGGAATAATGTAGTATACAATAAGCATTACTATCATTTTTAACCCGTCAATAATATTTTCCCGCAAATCCAAATCAGGAATTTCATCAGATTTTACAAGAGCCTTTTTTACAACACTTACACTATATCCTGAGGTTATAATAGATGCTACAGCAGCAACAATACCTAAAACAGAAGAAATTATTGCATTTCCAATTTCTAAAGAACCTAATGAAGATACAACCATTACAATACCAATTATGCAAAATTTGGTCATGTCGGAAAATGGATATTTTAAAGAATCATTGAAAATCTCAGTTAAACTCATTTTAAAGTCCTCCTTTTTAAATTAATTTAAATAAAAATCACTCAAACTGTGAGTTAATATTTATTTATTGAAAAATAAGTATTTAAACATATTGTATAAAATATTCGGGAAAACTTAAAAAAAAGCCTCAAACAGGTCAGAAAAAAATAAAAAAAAGTTATCTGATAAAAGATAATTAAATTTAGTTATCTACACCAAAGGATTTTTTAAGTAAATCCACGTTTACATATCCTTCCTTGTAGATTTTACCAGTAGTTAAATCATTAATAACTACTTCTGCAGGAGCAAACATTCCCTTATCGATTTTGTAGAAGTCAAATTCAGCTTCTTTAAATACATCGAAGAATGGTTTACCATATCCGTCAGCTGCAGATGAAGGTAATTTAGCTGCAACATCAGCTATATCATCATTTTCATCAGATTCAACATAGTAGTAAGTTCTTCCACCAAATAAAACTGCATCGTTAGTTTTACCCATAGCTTTAAGTCCGTCCGGGTCAATTGGTGCAATAGGAGCAATACCTGCAGCATGTTTTACTTTAGTTACATCAAATTTAATAGCTTCCAACATTTTGTAGGTTCCGTTTTCAACAACCCTTCCGGAAATTTGGATAGAACCAACAAGAGAAGAGGTAGGAGCTACAAGTAAGTAAACATCTTTAACATCCACATTACATTCATCAGCAATGTATTGTGCAACATCTTCACCAGGTAATACATCTGCTTCTAAAGTTAAAATAGCTAAATCAGCTTCTGTGTCTTCATAACCAATTTCTTCATAGGTTTCAGCCGGTTTTTTACAGATTGCTCTAGCAGGACCAGAACCAAGTGCAAAGAAATCTCCTACAGATACAGACCATCCTGCTTTTTGAGATCCTAATGTAGAAATAGCTGGAGAATCAGTTTTAATTTTTACTGAAGGAAGAGCGAATTTTTCAGATAAATCACCAGGAATAGAAATTCCAACATCAGCAAGACCACCAAGACAAACTTTAGTGTAAAGTTCACCTGCTTTGAAACTTCCATCAACATTTACACCACAATCAATGATTGTAGCACCATTTGACAATTGACTAACAGCAATGTTTAATTCATCTTGTTTTTCAATCATTACATCTACGGTTTTTTTAGCTTCTAAGTTTACACTTACCATTATTTAACCTCATACTTTACTAAAATAAAATATATTTTTAGTACTATTAATATTTACCTAAATGAATTTTAGATTCATCATATCTGCTTTCAGGTTCTTTATCTTCTTTAGGATAACCAATAGCTATTACTGAAAATGGGATAACATGGTCAGGAATATTAAAATAATCCCTTAATGCATTTACTCTATCTTCAATTGGGTAAAATCCTAACCAGACTGCACCAAGACCCTCAGCAACTGCCTGAAGCAGTATGTTTTGTGTACAGGCAGACAAATCCTGCTGAATCATAGGCCTGACAACATTATCCCTTTCAGTATTTCCCAAAACAATAATCAGTTTTTGAGCATTTTCAGCTGGTCTTGCATATCTGCTCATTTTAGAAACAGCTTTTAAATCCTTTTTATCAGATACCACAATGAATTCCCATGGCTGGGAGTTGAAAGCTGAAGGAGCCTGCATTCCTGCTCTGATTAAATTTTTTATTTTATCTGTACTGACTTTCTCATCAGTGAAACTTCTAATGCTCTTTCTTTTAAATATCATGTTCACTGTATCACCTTACTCATTAATTCGCCCATTTCATCATTTTTAAAAGGATAATTTTTACTGTCCATCAGCATATGAATCTGATCTGCATAATTTATAGTAATATCCTCATCAGCCAGTATATAATCTCCACCTCTGGTAATTGAAACTACAATACATCCTTTAGGAAAAGGAATATCCTTAATTGGCTTACCTGTATACTTCCAGCCAGAAGGAACAACATATTCCGATAAAATATGCTTTGAATGGTCTTTTATAAAATCATGATTATTTTTAGCCAGTAATCTTTCAAATAAAGACTCATAAATCGGACGGTTATTCAGCAGCATAGGAACAGCATATGCAATAATAGCTACAATCAGCATAGCTACCAGAGATTCTGTTGATCCGCACATTTCAGAAAGCAAAACAACCCCTGTAATCGGAGACCTTACGGTAGCTGCAAAAAATCCTGCCATTGAAATAACAATAAACTTGTATATCAAATAACTTTCAAGACCAAAAATAGGAATTACAACAGAACCAAAAATAGCTCCAATAAATGCTCCTAAAACCAGCAGAGGCAAAAATATTCCTCCAGGAGTTCCTGCTGAAAAAGACACCACTGAAAAGAGATATTTGACTACAAGTAAAAATATCAAAATACCTAATGACGGAATAGCTACATCAAGCATATCCAGCATGAAATGTCCTCCATCAAGAATTTCAGGAATAAATAGTGCTACAACACCAGATATTAAAAATACACATATGAATTTAATTTCAAGTGGAATATTAGACATTTTAGCCAATCTGTCATTTGCCCTAATCATTCCAACATTGTAAACATAACCTAAAATACCTAAAAGCAGTCCTAAAACAATCAAAAGCCAGTAAGATGACAGCGGAAGATTATGTAATGGGAAATTCAGAACTGTTGCCTGTCCAAAAAATGATTTGGATATAAAATCAGCAACAACTGATGCAGTCAATGCTATAAAAATTAGTGTTTTATCAAAACTATGATTAATTTCTTCAATTATAAAAATTACTCCAGCTAACGGAGCATTAAAAGCCGCTGTAATACCTACAGTTGAACCGGCTAAAATAAGTCTCAGTTCATCTGTTCTTGATTCCTTAAAAATTCTGGAGATTCCTTTTCCGGCCATTCCTCCTATTTGAACAGAAGGACCTTCAGGACCTAAAGACAGACCACCCAGTGCAGTTAAGACTCCAGCACTAATCTTAGCTGTTAAAATTTTCAACCAGTTAGTGTTTAAAAAACCTTTAACCTCTGCATTGATTTGCGGAATACCACTGCCAATACTATCAGGTTCCCATTTTACTAAAAAAGCTGTAAATAATCCTAAAATAGCTAATATGATAAACCATGCTATAATTAAAAAGATATTTCCGTTGATGAATTCCAAAAAATTTCTTAAAATACTTTCTGATGAGTATAAAAGAAATCGATATAAACAAACCATTATTCCGGCAAAAATACCTACAAATATTCCCTGAACAGCCAGTTTGAAAATATGTTTCGGATTATCTACAACTGACCTTAATGTCTTTTGAAGCATTTTCATAGTATAATAATTTATACCTAATAATATTTAAAAAATTAGTTAGATGACCGCCATGTGTTTCCACATTTTGCACATCTGATAAAATTTGTTGGAGCTTCATCTGCAGACCTTGTTTGTACTGTCCACCAGTAACCTTTAGTTCCGCCACATTTATAACATGTAATTGTTGTAGTAGGCAATGCTACATTCTTATTATCAGTAACTATTACTTCTGCTTTAGGATTTGTTTCTCCCTTAACTTCATACTGGTCTTTAACTTCATCAGATAAAGATTTTTCATATCCGCACTTGCATTTTAATTTTTTATTCATAGGAAGTAATATAGCTCCACATTCAGGACAAAATTCCATTACTTAATCACCTTATCTTATTTTATTTAATTGATTGAGTATTTATAATTTATTATGTTTATGCTACTGATAGAATAAGAAGAAAATATTGCTTAATTTTTATGTAAAAATGTTTAAGAAATACTGATAAATTAAAATTTTAAAAAAAAGAAGTTAAATGTAGAAGGATTATCCCTCTACCATAATCAGCTTCCCTGACGATGGATCTTTATAGACTTTTCCCAGCTCAGTGAAACCTTGTCCAGAACTTTGAGATGTGTCTGGAGTATCATTTAATTCTTGACCTTGTGTAACTTCTGAAACCTGTTTCATAGATTCCATAACTGCCTGCTTTTGATCTTGGCTCATGTCGGAAAAAATAACGCTTTGCATATTCCAACTAATTACAACAAATATTAAAAAACCTAATGCAAGAACCAGCATTGCATCAACAAGGTTTGTTGTACCTGCCATAGGATCTATGTCATCATCAGAAGATTTTCTCCTTCTTTGTTTTCTTCTAACCATAAAATCACTGTTTATTCATGAAAAAAAGAACTGCATCAGATAACGCATCTAAATCAGAAAGATATTGGTCATACCAACCTCTTCTAATTTTAGAAATAAAATAACATAAAGCACCGGAACCGATACCCACAACAGTAGTATCGAATGCAATAGTTAATGCATCTGCAAGGGTATTTACATCCCCAGCACCTAATGCTGCAAGACCTGGACCTAATGGAATTAAAGTACCCATTAATCCTAAAGTTGGTCCGACACGAGTAATAATATCTGTATTTCTTAAACTTTTATCAATTTTTTCTTCTTCATGTTCAACTAATTTACGAGCTAAAGCTTCTCTAGAATCACTATCTAATGCTTCTGATTTTGCAATCTCAGTTAAAACTTTCTTTTGAGATTTTGGAATATCAGAACCAGATATAACATTCATCAAATCATCAACAGAAGCTGCTGTATTAATTTTAAATATTAAATCCCTTATTTTTCCGACACCTACTTTTTTCATTGATGTGTATTCAGATATGAATCCACCTAAAGCAATAACAGAAACAACAGCAATTATTAATAATAAAACCATTACAGGAATTGTTAAACTTTGAGATATAACATTTAAAGCTCCGCTTAAATATTCTGTACCAGGTATTGAACTCATTTAATATCACCTAATATATTTATTTTAATAAATTATCACTTCTTTTATATAAAACTACACCTACAATCACTAAAGCAACTAAAGCAACTAAAATTAAAATTAAAGATTGAGAATCAATCATAGTTACTCCGCCAAATTGCCCCTGCATTGCTTGGGCAATACTTGGTATTACAATAGCTGACAACAAGAAATAAGCACCTAAAAATAACATGAAATTTCCCAATACAATAGGATAAGGCTTATCTATAAATTTAATGATAGTATTGGATACAAAATAGGTTACAATCATAACAACTAACAATGCTGCTGCAACATATTTACTTAAACCCATAAATGAAAAACCTACCGTAGGCGCTACAATTAAAACAGAAGCAATAATCGCTCCAAAACAACATGGACAAGGAGCAACAACCGCTAAACAGGTAGCAGTAGTTGTATTTTTATCATGAACTTTCCATTCTCTTATAGTAAACAATCCCGCGATAATCATGATAGATGCCATAATTATATAAAAAACAGTATTATAACTATAAATAGCTTCAGTAATCTGTTCAGCAAAGAATGATGCAACATATGTACATAATAAAACACCACCGCCATAACCGACACAGATACATGCAAATAATTTTTTTGACAAGTTAGCAAGCCCAGACGCCAAACCAATTTTTATTCCAAATATGATTACGGCAGCCAGTACACCAAATTGCCACATTACACTCATCATATCCATATTTATTTCCTCAATATAATCAATAATACATTAATTACATATTTACCATTTCTACTTTAAACTATATAAAATTTATTTTAAAAAAATAAGAGAATTGTAAAATTCTCTTTTAAATTTTAATCTATTTTTATTGTGTTTCCCACTTGGAAATCATTCCAATATGAAGTAATGATATACTCTCCAGCCAATAATGTTATATTTAATGATGCTATACCCTCTTTATCAGTTACTTTCTGATATAATACACCATTTATGTTAAATGAAACATTTTGATTAGTTAATGGATTACCTTGACCGTCTAATGTTTGTGCAGTGAATTTGCTGCCGTCAAGGTATTTCATAGAGAGGTCACTTGTTACTAAAGTCGGCAAGACATTTATATTGTTACCTATAGTTAAACCCTCAAATATAGTAGTTATTATGTAATTTCCAGGTCTTAAATTAATATTTAACCTAGCTACACCATTTGAATCAGTGATTCTATTATAGAATACACCATTAATATTAAATGTAACATTTTTGTTTATTGCTAGAGTTCCGTCTTTATTGTAAATTTTTACTTCAAATTTAGAATCATTTCTGTAGTGCTTAGTTAAATCACTTGACTCAATTAAAGATTTAACAGTTATATTAAATCCTTCACTTTCACTATTAACTGGATTGATAGCAGTTAAAATATACTCACCAGGTCTTAAATTAATATTTAACCTAGCTACACCATTTTCATTAGTTTGACGTGTATAAAATACACCATTAATATTAAATGTTACTTTAGTATTGTTAGCTAACGGTTTACCATCAGTACCTAAGAAAGTTGCAAAGAATTGAGTTCCGTTTTGATACATTTTAACAAGATCTTTACCTTCAATAGTGGTTTTAACAACAACTTTTGAATAAACAGACATATTGCCGTACATTGTTGTTACATCATATACTCCAGGCCTTAAATTAATTGCCAAGGATGCAATTCCATTGGAATTAGTTGTTCTATTATATTTTTGACCATTTATAGTAAATGTAATAGTTTTATTAGCTATCGGATTTCCAGCTCCATCTTTTAAGGTAGCATTAAGTTTTTCTGAACCACCATAATATTTTTCAAGATTTTCAACTGTTAATTGTATGTTTTGTGTGTTTTCACGTTCTACAACAAGTATTTGATGTAATGCAAGAATAGTTGAACCTGTAGACTGGAAAAATACAGTGTTATTGTCTTTAGTTAAACCAGAGGTGTTGAAAGTATAATAATCAATTGAATTTGAAGTTTTATTCCATACATCACTTTTTATTTCACCATTAAAAACAATGTTTCCTTCATTTTTTTGTCCGCCTGCTGCAAAAACATATAATGTTGAATTAATCATTGAAGTGGAGTCAATGTTAAATTTAGTATAAGCTCCGACATCCAAATTTTTATTATTTGTTTTAGAAAGTAAATCAGCACCTTCACTTATATAAACAGTTTTATTAGCACCATTTTCATTATTAGTTAAAAGTAATAAAGAACTTGGATAAACAGCAGTTAAACCACTTGTTTTATTTAAAGTAAAAGTATTTAATCCTTTATTGATTAAATCTGTAACATTATAAACTGCAAGTCCGTAGCCGTGTTTGCCGTATGCTCCTAAATTAGACTGGTCACGGTAATGGGCAATTGGTGTAATGATTTTATTATTGAAAGTAACTATCCAATCACTTACATCAGCTTGCTTATTCCAGTTATATGAAACATATAACAATCCTTCTTTTAACTCCCCTTTAAAATCAATATTCCATGTGTCGCTTCCATTTGTACTTTTGGATCCTAAATATGATGAATCATCTTTATTTAAAATAATTACATCACCAGTAATATCATAAACACGTGTAATTGTAGCATTCATGGCAGGATATGCCAAATCTTTTCCTAAATTACCGTTATAAACCACCATAAAATTGCTGCTGTTGGTGTCATTTAAAATACCGTTTTTATCTTCAACAATAACTCTGTAAACAACATTGGTATTATTGTTTCCTAAAACAGTATTTTCATCAATTGGTCTAATAAAAGAATCTATTATATTTACTGATTTGGAAGAATTAGCTTTTACAAAATCAACCAAATAAGAACCAACAACACGGCCATTATCATAAACATAAACAGTTACATTAGTTAAATCCTTGTTAATGCTGTTAACTGTAATAGTTAAATTATTAGTAACACCAGCATAAATAGAATTTTTATATTCTGAAGCAATATTAGTAGTAACCACAGGAGATTCTCTGTTAATCACTTTAAGTAATTGAACACTTGATTTAATAGAACCATATCCCTGAGATAGTGCAGAATATGTAAAATTATTATTATCCCCTATTTGGAAATAATCTGTAACATTCCATTTATTATATATATAATAATCCTTCACTATAGTGTCTTCCGGAATAAAGAGTTGATTATCATTAAACTTATATGCTCCATTATAGCTGGATAACATTATTGCTTCAAAGTTAACTTCACCTATGTCACCAGTGTAATTTTTTGTATAAATTAAATTACTTACAGTGCCCTGAGTCCATGACATTCCCACATTTAACCAATATGTGATACTGTCGCTGTCCCCGTCATTATATGCAATAAATAATCCAATCATTTTTATTCGTCCATCAAAAGCTTTACCTTCAAATGGAGTGCTAGTTACATCTATTTTAATTTTTGAATTAGGACCTAAATCTTTTAAATCATCTAAAACATCATAAACCATTTGATAATCAGAATACTGTTTTGTAGTATGATTATTAATCACATACACATTTGGATCACCAACCTGATTACCAACATAAGTTAAATTTTCATATCCTAATACCTTACTATTTCCTGCTGTGTTTAATGTAGTATTTGAGTGTAAAGCATAGGTTTCCGAATTTCCACTACCTGAATAGATATTTACAATTACCTTAGCAGAAGTAATTTCCTGCACACCATCAGGAATTGTATATTCAAGACTTCCTGTTGTACTCCAAGGGTTTGTGCTTATTAATTCTGCATCACCTGAAACAGTACCCTGATCAATTTCAGGCATTGAATCAGCTGTTTCTGCAAATGCACCATTAATTGTTAACAAACCAACAATCAATGCAACCAATATAAAAAAAAAATTTGTTTTTAACATTCATCTTCCTATAACCTCGTTTATAAGGATTCAATTTATTAAACAATGCAAAAAATTGTTTAATGAACTTTATTATAAAAAATGTAATATAAATATGTATTTAAAGTATTACTTATAAATTAATAATTTTAAAAAAAGTAATACTTAAAATTTAGCTAAAATAAAAGTATTACTTAAATCTATTTTTTTATTAGACAAGTAATACTAGTATAGTTAAATTTATTAAATTTTAAATCAATAAAATAAACATTGAAACAGAACTTTTAAAATTTTTATTTTTTATTAAAAAAGAATAGAAATATGGTGATTTAATCAAATAAGCTGATTATGTTTCAATAGGAGGTAATATATGAATTTAGGTAATAAAAAAAATTTTTCACCTATAATACCATTTATAATAATATTAGCAATAATTATATCATTAAGTCCAACGGCAATTTCTGCACAGGAAAATGCAACAAACTCTGAAATTCAAAATATAACTGAAACAACTGCTGATAACATAGAAATCAACTTGGAAGAAAACAGTATCTGTGAAAATAATTCTCAGGAATGCAGCTTCCCACCGTATAAACTATCTTATAGTAATGAAATTAAAGAAAATAACATTCCTAAAAAGGCATTGTTAATAAGCGATAATCCTGGGACAAACATATTAAATGATGCTGCCTGCGATATCCTAAACACATACAAAGATGTAGATATACAGGTTAGAAGCTGTAATCAAATTTGCAAAATGAATGAAAATGAGTTATATACTCTTGTGGAAACTAGCGATATTGTTATTATTAACTGGTTAACTTCTGATGCTGATTCAGTATTTACTAATTTACTACTAAAATATCCAAATCTATCAAATAAAGAATTGTTTTTATTTTTAGAAACATCCAGTAGCTCTCAAGCAAAAAATTTACATTTGGTTAGAAATTCAACAATAAATCATAAAAAAATATTTTCAGATAAAAGTATATATACTGAAGAATTTTTAAACAAGTACTTTTCAATGACTAAAAGAGGGCAAAATTACGATGTATATTACGAATATATTACAAATGGAGATGGAAAATTAGTCAATGCAGAATTTAACAAAGCAGTGTTGTATAAAAATTACAATAACAAAGAAAATCAAATAAATGAAATATTGTGGGCTTTAAATATTACCGGATACGAATGCAAATATTCCGATCCGCGTTTTAGTAAAACCTATGAATACGGAATATTTAGAGAACAGTACATGACACTTGAAGAATATAAAAAGAAATATTTTGATTCCTCAAGACCATATACTGTGGGTTTACTTGAAAGTAATATGTATGTAAGCAACGGTCAATTACAGCCATATTATGCACTAATCAAATCATTAGAAGCTAAAGGATGCAATGTTATTCCTGTTGTAGCAGCTGGCGGTTCTGAAAACCAGTTAAAAGTAATGGTAAAATACTTTACCAATGCTCCAAGTTATGAAGCCTATTTAAATAATCCGTTGAAATATACAAATAATGTCAATGCAATAATTTCAATGCCTGCATATGGTATTGGAGGAAATTTATTTGATAATACAACCAAGTACTTTGAAACTGCAGGTGTTCCAGTATTTCGTGCGGTTCATTCTGATTATGTCAGTAATGAAGAATGGGAATTAAGTGCTACAGGGCTTCCTGGGAATCGTAGTGATAAATGGTGGCATGTAGCAATTGGTGAAGCACAGGGCATTATTGAAGCTACATTTGTTGGAGGAGTCACCCATGAAATTTCTTCAAAAACCGGAGCTCAGTTAAGCGGTTTTAAAGCTCATGAAAAAAATATTGATTTGTTTACTAAAAGAATTGTTTCCTGGATAAATTTACAATATACAGTTAACAGTGACAAAAAGATTTCTTTAGTTTACTTCAACTATCCTCCAGGAAAACAAAATATCGGATCAAGTTATTTAGATTCAATTACAAGTGTTTATAATTTATTATATGAACTTAAATCACAGGGATATAATGTGGGAAAACTCCCAACAACTGTTAAGGAACTTGAAGACATGATGATTAAAAGCGGTATTAATGTAGCAACATGGGCTCCCGGTGAATTGGAAAAATTATCCAATCAGCCAGATATCGTATTATTGCCAGTTGCAGAATATGAAAACTGGTTTAATAGTTTAGAACCAATTTCTAAAGTTCAAGTTATTGAAGGTCCTGTTGCATATATTGGTCAGTTAGCTAGAAATGCAATAGCTATTAATTATACCTCACCAATGAAGGATATAATTAGTGACTGGTATAATGGCGTCAAATCATTATTACCTGAAAATTATACTGAAAGTGGAGTCATGCTTCTAGATAAAATCGTTGCAGCTTTAAACAAATACTTACAAAGCGGAAATGATAGCGATTATCAGGAATATTTATCTCTTAAATCCCAATGGAAAGCATTGAATATTCCTGGATTAAACGGATGGGGAAAAGCTCCTGGAAACATTATGACAGTTACAAAAAATGGAGTAGCATACTTTGTAATTCCCGGTTTAAAATTCGGTAACATATTCATAGCTCCAGAACCTCAAAGAGGATGGGAAGCTAAATCAGATTTACTATATCATAGTTCTGCAGTAGCACCTACACACCAGTATCTGGCTGCATATTATTATATGCAAAAAGAATATTCCTCAGCTATGGTTTTTATTGGAAGACATGCAACACATGAATGGTTACCTGGAAAAGAAGTTTTACTGTCAACAACTGACTATGGATCAATTGTAGTTGGTGACGTTCCACAGATATATTTCTATATTTCTGACGGATTAGGAGAAGGATTAGAAGCAAAAAGAAGAGGATTTGCAGTTATGATTACTCATTTAACCTCACCTTTAGCTTATACCAGTCTCTACGGCAACCTAACTGCAATAGCTAATTTAATAAATAAATATGAAAATACTACCGATAAAACTCAAAAAGATACAATAGCTTCCAACATTAAGTTATTAATTGAAAAAAATAATTATATTCAATCTATGGGATTAACTCGGGAGGAATTTGAAAAATTAAATTTAAATGAAGTGGTTAAAGCTGCAGATAAATTTTTATTTGAAGTTCAAAATACCCTTTACCCACTAGGTTTGCATGCTATTGGTCAAAATTGGACAGTAACTGACATCAGTCGTAGCGTAGTTGCTGCACTGTCCCAGGAGTTTACATATGATGGAATAACCACAACAATATTTGATGAAGTTGCAAAATACCTCTTTTCTAAAAAATATTCTGAATTAAATGCCTTAGAAAGAGATAAAGTATTAAACACAAGTGAACAAATAGTAGCTGCATTAATATTCTCAAACAGTACTACAGTAGCTAATGTTTTAGGTTCAGACAACCCTAGTTTAATTGCTACAATGAATTATGCAAGGTATTATATTTCTTTAATCTATACTTCCATAAATAATGAATTAACATCATTTATTAATGGATTAAATGGTAAATATATTCCTGTTGTAGCTGATGGAGATGTAATTAATATTAATTCACTTCCAACTGGTGGGAATTTCTTCCATGATCAATCACAGGAACTGCCAACAGAAGAAGCATATAACTATGCCAAAACACTGACATTGCTTACACTGTCATCTCTTAATGAAAAAACACAAAAAATTGCAATGGGAATTTGGTGTGTTGAAACAGCAAGAGATAACGGTGCATTGATTTCAGTAGTATTATATCTGTTAGGTATGCAACCTGTTTATACTTCTTCTCCAAGTGCAGGAGGTAAAACTGAAGATGGTGACAGTGTCGGTACCAAAACTAAAATAATGCCAAAATTTGTCGGATTAAAAGATTTGGTCAGACCTGAGGGATGGGCTAAAAAAAGAATAGATGTTGTTGTCATTACAAGTGGTAACTTTAGGGATTTATACAGTACCCAGGTTTCATTATTAGACAATGCATTTAGAGTAGCTTTAGCCAGATCATATTTAACTATCATTAATAATAAAACATTGATGGAAAGTAAATATGGAAAAGACATGAAAGAAGCACTGGATAAAGTAATGGACGGCATCGGATATTATGGAGTCGGATCTGAATCTTTTGATGAAAATTATGTAGCCCGTCATTGGGTTAATGATTTTATATACTACAAAGATTTGGGCTATAATAATACATATGCCGGAGAAGTAGCTATTACTCGTGTATTTGCACCGCCAAATGGAGATTATGGAGCAGGTATTGCCAAATCCGTTTCATTAAGTTGGACATGGAATAATACTAATGATTTAGCTAAATTTTACTTAGGCAGAATGGGAAATATGTACTCTAAAAATTACTGGGGCGAAACAAATCCTGTAGTATTTGCAAGAGTTCTCAATAATACTGATGACATTATCGTCAGCCGTAATACAAATGTTTACGGCGTTGCAGATAATGATGATTTCTTTGATTACTGGGGCGGTCTTTCAATGGCAGTTTCATATATTAATGGAAAAACTCCTAATATGAATGTGTTAATGTATGGTAATAAAGACAAACCGTATATCAGTTCCATTGAAACTGTATTGTCTAAAGAAACAGCAACCCGATACTTCAATCCAAATTGGATACTTGGAATGATGAATGAAGGATACAGCGGAGCACGTTATATATCCAATAAATTCCTGAATAATTTATTTGGATGGGCTGTAACAAGACCAAATGCAGTAAACAACTGGATGTGGGATGAATCATATAATGTTTACATCAAAGACAAATACAATTTAGGAGTAACTGACTGGTTACAAAGCGGAAACAATAATTATGCATTTATTTCATCTGCAGGAACCCTTTTAACTGCTGCATATAACGGTTACTGGCAAACAGATAAAGGAACACTGGAAAATTTAGCAACAATGTGGGCAAATTCCATAATTGTAAACGGTGTTGCATGCTGTGACTGTAGCTGTGGTAATATAGCTATGTTAAAATGGGCTACACAATACATTAATCCTGATTTACTGGCTAAATTTAATGACCAACTTTATCAGGCTACTCAAAATAACATTTTTGCCAATTCATTTGTTCCGACAAATTCAAATAATCCAGATTCAAATGAAGAAAGTCAAAGTTCATCAAAAGCTACAAGTACAACACAATCCAGTATTATAAGCTATGGAGGATCCAACTCTCAAATATCTTCAAGTATTGGTATTGACAGTTCTCAAAATCCATCCTCTTCAAGCAGTGAAGTTTCAGCTTCTGAACAGGAATCCGGAAAATCTTATGAAGTATCTAAAGACACATCTTCCAGTTCATCTACAAAAGGAGATATGCCTATATCACTTATTATCTGTGTTGTTGTAATGGTACTAATATTCGGTTACGGTTATTATAAACGAAAAAATGAAGAGTAAAACACTAAATTAATAATTTTTTCTTTTTTTCTTTTTTTTATTATTCTTTAATTTCTTTAAAAACCTGAATTTTTACTTATTAATAAATATTAACTTTAATAAAATACTGTTTTTTATTGTAAAAACATATAAACATTTAAAGCTAATAAGAAACATATATTATTATTAAAAATAAAATGAGGCCAATTTATGTTTTGGAATGAGAAAATCGAATGTATGTCAAGGGAAGAACTTGAAGAACTACAATTAAAAAAGCTTCAAAAAACAGTAAAACTAGCTTTTAACAAAATTCCATATTACAATAAAAAATATACTGAATGTGGAGTTTTCCCAGAAGATATTGAAACTTTAAAAGATATTGAAAAACTGCCTTTCATCACAAAAGATGATTTAAGAGAAAGCTATCCTTACGGTCTTTTTGCAGTTGACATGAAAGACATAAAAGAAATACATTCATCTTCAGGAACTACCGGAAAACCTGTAGTATCCGGATACACCAGAAAAGATTTAGATACATGGGCAGAAACAACTGCAAGAGGATTGGGAATGATGGGTGTTGGTGAAAACGATATTATTCAAAATACCCACGGATACGGATTATTCACCGGAGGATTTGGTGTCCATTACGGATCACATAAAGTTGGAGCAACAATAGTTCCCATATCAACAGGTCAAACCAGAAGACAAATTGAAATAATGAAAGACTTTGGAGTAACCTGTTTAATTGCAACACCGTCATATGGAATTCACTTGGCTGAAGTAGCTGAAGATGACGGAATCAACCCAAGAGACATGAATCTTAAAGCTATAGGATTTGGAGCTGAAATGTGGAGTGAAGAAATCAGACAAAAATTAGAAAATCTCTTTGGAGCACCTGCATACAACATTTACGGACTGACAGAGCTTATGGGACCTGGTGTAGGAGTGGAATGCAGTGCTCAAAAAGGATTGCATATAGCTGAAGACATTTACTATCCTGAAATAATTGATTCCACAACCGGCAAAACATTAGGAGAAAACCAAAAAGGTGAACTTGTATTAACAAACCTTGAAAGAGAAGGAATGCCTATAATCAGATTTAGAACAAAAGACCTGACTTCACTTACCTATGAGCCATGTGAATGTGGAAGAACAAGTGCAAGAATGAGCAGAATAACCGGTAGAGCAGATGATATGATTAAAGTAAAAGGAGTAGCTATATTCCCATCCCAAATAGAAAAAGCATTACTTAAAGTAGGTGATGTAGAGCCTCATTATTTAATTATAGTTACAAGACCTGGAACTTTAGACCAAATAGAAGTAAAAGTGGAAGCTTCCAAAAACCTTTTCTTTGATGGAGTAAAGGAAATGGTCGATATCCAAAGCAAAATAGCTAAATCTATTGAAAATGAAACCGGAATAAGAGTAAAAGTAACATTAGTTGAACCAAAAAGCCTTCCAAGATATGAAGGAAAAGCTAAAAGAGTTATAGATAAAAGAAATTTACACTAAGGGGATTAAAATGAACAATATGAAAGTAAAACAATTATCAATATTCTTACAAAACAAAAAAGGAAGCTTATATGATGTTCTTGAAACATTATCTGAACATGACGTAAATATAAGAGCACTTTCACTTGCAGATACTTCTGATTTTGGTATATTAAGAGTTGTAGTAGATAATCCTCAAAAAGGAGAAAAAATACTTGAAGAAAACTATCTGGTCAAAACAACTGACATAGTAGCTATTGAAATGACAGATTCACCTGGAGGATTATCATCTGTTTTAAAAACTATAAAAGAAAATAACTTAGATTTAGAGTATTTATATGCATTTACTCATGATAAAAAAGATAAAGCAATCTTACTTTTACATACTGATAATTTAGATGCTTTAATAGATGCTTTAATTAAAAATGAAATAGTTATAGTGCCTCCAGAGGAAGTCTATAACTTATAAAAAAAAGGTAAATTTTTTACCTTTTTAATTTTCCTTATCTGCCGGAGGAGTATAAACACGACTAGCTAATTCACTGTCAAGTGTATACATTAAATCAACAGAATTTTGTGCTCTTTTTACTTTACCTACCAGTTCCATTGCATTTTCTTCTTCTTCAACTTGTTCTTCAACAAACCATTGCAGGAAATTATTGGTAGCATGATCTTTTTCTGTAATAGCAATGTCAACTAAATTATTAATAAGACCTGTTACAGTTTGTTCATGAGACAATACATGTTCAAATGCAGCTAATGGAGAATCCCATTCAGTTTGAGGTCCTTCAATAGCATCCAATTTAACAGAACCTCCTCTTCTAATTATATAGTCATAGATTTTCATTCCGTGTTCCAATTCTTCTTGAGCTTGTACTCTCATCCAATTTGCAAAACCAGGTAAATCGTCATCTTCAAAATAAGAAGCCATTGACAAATAGAGATATCCTGAATACAATTCTGCATTTACTTGTTTATTTAATTCTAATTCCATATTATTAGAAAGCATATTATCACCTTTACTAAATAATTGGATATATCTATTATATAAAGTTTGAGATTATACGAATAAAAATAAACAAACTATATTAAATTAAAAAATTAAAAAAATATATAAAGTGTGGTAATATGGTTAAATGTGATAACTGCGGAGCATCAATTGAAGAAAGCGACAATTTTTGTATGAATTGTGGAAATAAAATTGAAAAAAACAATGAACATGACATACTTCCATTAGTAACCCTAATTAAATGTCCAAATTGTAAAAAACAGATACTGAATGAATGGAAATACTGTCGTTTTTGCGGATATGACACAAGCCAACCAAGCGGAACATCACTAATTAAAAAAATAGTTGATGATGTTGCTTATAATTCAAATGTTTTAAGATTTTGCACTACCTGCGGTAAAAAATATCATGACGATTCAAGTATCTGTCAAAATTGCGGAAGTGAAATTCCAAAACCAAAAGAAAATTATTTCGGAGACCTGTCTTATGAAAACTTCCAGCTACTTTATATAAACCAGATTCTTATTCCATTATCCGAACATTACAATACAAACTTTAGAAAAATTCTTATAAAAGACCATTTTAACATTTCATATGACGAAGAATCACATATACTGCATTTACTAATTGAATATGCAATACGTAATCCTAATGAAAATATTATCCCTTATTTTGAAAAAATATTAAATGAAACAAAAGAAAATTTTAAAGATATTGAAAAGGCTGTTTTAAATAAAGTAAAACCGCAAATAGAGGAATTATTCAATAGTGAAGGATTGACATTCAAAAACAAAAAACAAATTAGTGCTGCGGAATACCAAACTATTAAAACACCAATTACAACAGATAAACACGGGGGAGGTACAAAAGCACTGGCAACATTTGGTTTCGGACTATTGGGATATGCGGCTTCTTCAGGTGTGAAAACTGAGGTAAAAACTGAGAAAATTAAAACACAGAATGCTAAATACTGTTATACAACCATCAATATTTCAAAAAAATATGTGGATATTGATATTGCAGTATCCAGAGAAAATAACACTAAAGTTATTCTAAAATGGAGAAATATATCCCTATTTAGCGATGACGACTACTTTGTATTAGATTCCGGAGAAACCTTTAAATGTGTACTTTACAGTGATGAAATTAATGAAGTAATCACCTCAGCACTTCTTGATGTTGCAGTTACCCACGATTCCAGATTAATCCATGAATACCGTCCGGAAATATTATTAAAAGTACAAAAATTTTTAAATGAGCTAATAAACCAGGAAATTAACAGTTCTAAAATAAATGAATCTTCAAAATCAACTGTTAATCTTGAAAAACTAATTGAAATGTACGACAAAGGATTATTAACCGATGAAGAATTTATTGCTATGAAGAAAAAAATTAATTAAAAAAAGAGGGTTTATTTAACTGCATTAATTACAGTTTTTCCACCCATATAAGGAACTAAAACATCAGGAACTTTAACACTACCATCTTCCTGCTGATAATTTTCAAGTAAACAGCAGATAGTCCTTTCAGTAGCTATTGCAGTACTGTTTAAAGTATGTAATGTTTGTGCATCTCCGGAACCTGCTTTTCCGAAACGTGTTTTAGTTTTTCTTGCCTGATAATCCTTACAGTTGGTACATGAAACTAATTCTCTGTAAGCTTTGGAACCTGGGAACCATGCTTCAAGATCATATTTGACAGCTGCATTATCATTAAGTGCTGAGGACACAATAGCTACTACATGATAATGTAGACCTAATTTCTGATATATCTCTTCAGTTACTTCAAGCAACTTTTTATGAGCGTTTTTGGACTCTTCAGGAGTTGTGTAAATAAACTGTTCAATCTTTTCAAACTGATGAACCCTAAATATTCCCAGTGTATCCTTACCGTGAGATCCTGCTTCTTTTCTAAAACAGGTTGAAAGGGCACAGTACTGAATAGGCAAATCTTCAGGAGCGATGATTTCATCTCTGTGAAGTGCCGCTAAAGTCTGTTCTGCAGTAGCTATCAAATATAAATCTTCATCAGCCACTTTGTATAAAGTTTCTTCAAATTCTCCTAATTCAGAAGTTTCTGCAGCCACTTCTCCTTTAACAAAAAACGGAGTTTGAAGTGGAATATAACCTTTAGATTCCAATTCATTTAAAGCAAACTGAATTAAAGCCAAATTAAGATGTAAAATATCCCGTTTTAAATAATAAAACCTTGCACCAGCTATTTGAGCTGCTGTTTTCATATCTGCACCGTCAATTTTTTCAATTAAATCAACATGGTTTAACGGTTCAAAATCAAATTCAGGAATTTCACCGTATTCTTTTACAATTTTATTGTCATCTTCAGTATCAGAAATAGGTACATCCTCATCAATGATATTTCCTACTTTATATCTGTAATCATCACGTAATTTTTTATATTCCTCAATTTTAGGTCCTAATTCCTTAATTTCATTAGCTACTTCTTTAGATTGGGCAATTACTTCTTCCAAATTACCTTCCTGTTTAGCTTTTTTAAATGATTTAGATAATCTGTTTTTTTCAGAACGTAAGAAGTTTAATCTTTTTTCCCCTTCTCTCCATAAAGTATCATATTCAATAACTTTTTCAGCAGTTTCTGTTCCTCTAAATCTTTTTTTCTCAGAATCAAAAATTAATTCCGGATTTTCTCTGAATAATTTTATATCTAACAAATTATGTGTCCCCTAATTAGTTAATCATATTATAATTTATTTTTTTTATTTTTTATATTTAATGATTTCATATATTTAAAGCATAATCTATTTTTAAGATAATACTCATTTTAATTACGATATTTTCACATTAACAGAATATTAATTAATATAAATCCAAATTAAATAAAAATAATTAATTTTAAACATCAAAAAAGTTATAATTTGATTATAATATTAAAAATATCTTAAAAGTGACAATAAAAAAAAGAAAAAGAAGAGATTAATAAAATCTCTTAAATTAAGATATTATTATTGTATTTCCTGTTTGGAAGTCATTCCAGTAAGATGTAATGATATATTTTCCACTCATTAATCTCATAGTTAATGAAGCAACACCATTATCATCAGTGATTTTATTATAAAACACACCATTTATGTTAAATGTAACATTTTGATTAGCTAATGGTTTACCTTGACCGTCTAATGTCTGTGCAGTAAAGTTACTGCCATCCCCATAAGTCATATTAAGGTCACGAGTAACTAAAGTAGGTAAAACAACTATATTGTTACCTACAGCTAATCCTTCATACATTGTTGTAATAATGTATTCTCCAGGCCTTAAATTAATTGCTAAACTTACTACACCATTTGAATCAGTTGTTTTAGTGTAAAATACACCATTGATGTTGAAAGTTACATTTTTACCTACTGCTAAAGATCCGTTTTTATCATAAATAGTTGCTTGGAATTTGGAAGCGTTTAAGTAATATTTAGTTAAGTCATTTTGTACAATTAAAGATTTTACTGTTATGTTAAATCCTTTTTCTTCACCAGTGACAGGATTGTAAGCAGTTAAAATGTACTCACCAGGTCTTAACATAATACCTAAATCAGCTACACCATCTTTATCAGTCTTTTTAGTGTAGAATACACCATGAATGTTAAATTTAACAGTAGTCTTAGTTAATGCTTTTCCTGTGCTGTCAGTGAACTTAACATAGAATCTAGTATCATTTTGATACATTTTAACTAAATCTTCACTTATAACAGTCGGATTAATAGTTACAGTAACATTCTTGGATATTTTACTGTATACCTCAGATTCATTATATGACACAGTTGCTGTATATACTTTAGAATCTAAATTAAGTCTCATATAAACAGTACCATTATCATCAGTAGTTTTAGCATAAGTTTTACCATTAATAGTAAAATATATAATATCATTAACAATTGGCCTACCTTGGTAATCTGTTAATTTAGCAACTAAACGAGTTCCATCATGATAAATCATTACAACATCATCAACATATAAGTTTACATCCATATTTGGAATTACGGTTATGTTTCCTTTTTTAGTCATGGAAACATATTTAGCATCACCAGAGTAAGTTGTAGTGATATTATACTCTCCAACACCTAATCCAGGAATATTTACTTTTGCAGTTCCATTAATTATGTTTGCAGTGTATTTTTTACCTTCGATTTCAACAGTAACAGTACCTTCTGCATCTTTAGGTAAATCCACACCAACAGTAGAATTTACTCCCTCTTTAAATTCAGGAACAGTGACATTCATATTATAATCAGATATTTTCAATACAGTAAATTTAGTTGTGTTTTGAGCACTATTATAATTGTTATCACCTATATATTTAACAAATACATCATAAGTGCCTGCTTTAAGTCCGCCTATTACTTTAATTGTCTGACCTTCATTAATAGCTACTGTATAGTTCTGATTATCAAGTGTAATAGTTACATTGCCCGTAGCATCACTATCTAAATTAACAATAATAGTTGCATTTTCACCAACTTTAATATCTTCAACATTAATGGCAATTGTAGAATCTATTTTATTAATTTTAAAGCCACCAGAAATATTAGTTCCATTATAGTTATCATTTCCAGCCCATGTAGCACTGAAATTATACAATCCAGCAGGTAGCTTATCAGCAGAAACATTTCCCTTACCGTTAATAACTACTACAGAATAATTTTTATTATTAATTGTTACAATTACATTACCAGTTAAATTAGTATTATTTACACCATTTAAAGTAGCATAAATAGTTAAATTTTCACCATAGTTAACATCTTTAATAAATACATTAAGATTTGGATTAGCTTTAATAACATTTACAGTATGGAAAACTTCAACTGCTTCATATTTATTATTGCCCCGATATCCAATTTTAATATATTGAATACCTGCTTCTAAACCGGTCATATTCCATAATGATACGCCTTCATCGTCAATTTTAACATAATAATAAATTTCACCAACAGACATCAGCACCCAACTAGGATTAGCATCTTTAGGTAATTCAACTTTAACAGTTAAATTTTCACCAAATATTATACTATCCTCAGCAATTACATTCATTTTGGGCTTTTCTTTAGATACACCAGTATTATCTCCACCATACTTAAAAATAGCATCATTACTATTTTTATTTTCTAAAAATTCTTCATTTTTTCCATCATATAACACATTAGAAGTATCATTTAAATTTTTCCCATTTTCACTGTTATTATATTCCAAGTATTTTCCATCAATTACGTGAAACTCATTATTTACTGTGTCATTAACCATACTGGAAGTTACATTTTCAGCATTAACTGCCGAAATAGATATTATGAATAAAATCATAGTTGAAATTATTAAAATTTTACTTTTAAACATTTTTCTACCTCCCAAAATAATAAAAAAATATTATTTATCAATATAATTATCTCTTTAAAAAATGTAGAAATAAATATCGTAAAAAAAAACATGAATAAAAAAATATCATAAAAACAATCTTCTTATACAAACAAATGTATATGCATTTAAATATTTATATATTGTTAAAAATAATAGTATTTGGCTTTAAAAAAGTAAAAGAGATATTATAAATTTATTCTAAAAATGATTTGAAAAATTTTTCAAATTCCTCATCATCCATAGGTTCCGGTGTTGTGAAAACTTTATTCCCCATAATATTTGTAGCTAAGGCTTCATATTCACTAGCTTCCTTAGATTCAGGGTATTTTTCTACAACGGTTTTTGCATCTAATTCACTTTCCTGAATTAAATTGCTTCTATTAATAGTTCCAATAATACGAGTTCCTATCTTTGATGCAAATTCGCTGACAATTTCCTTTTCATGGTCAACATTTCTGCAGTTGCAGATTATTCCGCTTAAATTTCCTTTAAGTTTTTTAATTCCTTTAACAATATTATTGGCCGCATATAATGACATGTATTCTCCGGAAGTTACAATTATTACTTCATCAGCATACTTTTCACGTAAAGGCACTGAAAAACCTCCGCAAACAACATCTCCAAGTACATCATAAATGACTACATCCAAATCCTTATCAAAAACACCTAAGTTTTCAAGTCTTTTCATAGCTACTATTACACCGCGTCCGGCACAGCCAACACCAGGTTCAGGACCTCCACTTTCAACACATAAAATATCATTGTATCCTTTTACAATAATATCCTCTTCACTGGGTTTTCTGTTATTTTTAAGTGTATCCACAACTGTCGGGATTCTTCTACCGCACAATGTACGTGTTGTATCAGCTTTCGGATCACATCCAATAACCAAACAGTTTAAATCATTATTTGCATAAACTGCAGATAAATTAGCTACTGTTGTACTTTTTCCAATTCCGCCTTTTCCATAAATAGCTATCTTTTTAATCATTTAATTTCTCCTTTTATGTATTATTCTTAGACCTGATGAGATAATTGCACATACTGTAATAAATATGCATAACATTAAATTTATAATTATAGAAATTTTAAAGAAGTTCAATAAAACAATTATTCCCGGAAGAGCATAAAACATTAAAGCCACTAAAGTTCCAAACTTTTCATATTCTAAACCTTCAGAGCTTGTTTTGAAAAACTCCATTAATTTCAGGGTTATTATAATCAAAAACCAAAACGGCAGTAAATTTACATAACACAATGCAAAAGAGCTTAACATGATAAATGCAAAATCTGATAAAACATCTACCTTTGCCCCTTTGTTTTTATTATCTATTTTGTATCTTCGAGCCAATCTTCCATCTAAAACATCACTTAAAACAGCAAAAAGGTAAATGACAAATATAATTATCAGATTACCATTTAAATAAAAAACACTGCAGGCAAATAAAATTCCAAAAATTATTCGAGATAAACTTAAACTATCAACCAAATGCCTTTTATTCATAGATATCTACCTTTCAACAAGTTTATAAATAAAATCATTAGCTCTTACTTTTGTCGGAATAGCTACCCCTACATTATTGCCTCTTTCAACTTTTTTGACATTTTTGCCGTCAATCTGCATTGAATCAATTTTATGTTTTATGGAGCCGGTAGTTTTTCCCTGTATTAAAATTTCATCTCCAACAGCCAGATCATCCCATACTTTAAGTTCTGCAACTTTTACCCTGTTAAAATAGTTAACAACCTGACCAATATCTTTTTTAATGAATTTTGACTGATTATTTTCACTTGTTTCATATGGTGTATTAAAGTAAAATCCAGTATCAAATCCACGGTTAAATACACTTTTAAGCTCTTCTATCCATTGAGGATTTATTTTGTACTCCTTAGGATTTTCATAATATTTATCAATAGCCTGTCTATAAACATTAGTTACCATTGCACCATAATCAGGACTTCTTGCTCTTCCCTCTATTTTAAATGAATCAATTCCTGCTTTAATCAGCTCAGGAACATGTTCTATCATCATCATATCCCTTGGTGAAAAAAAGTTAGTTCTATAACTGCCATCATATGATTTTGATATTACAAATGATTCCTCATTAACTTCCGACAGATTTATTACGCTGTCGTTGTTGTCTTCTTCAAAAGTCAGTGTCCAGTTTTTACGGCATGGCTGCAAACAGTCTCCACAGTTCGCACTGCGGCCATACAAACCTGAACTTAAAAAACATCTGCCGGATATTGCCATACACATTGCACCATGTATGAACACTTCTGTTTCAATCGGAGATTTTTTAACTGTTTTTTTAATATCTTCCAAACTAAGTTCCCTTGATAAAATAGCTCTTTTAGCACCTAACTTCTTAAGTGTTTTCAGCATGAAAGAATTGGAAGTATTTTCCTGAACACTTATATGTGCTTCAAGTCCGTTATCTACAACATCCTCTATTAATCCTATATCAGATAAAATAATTCCATCAATTTCAGATGCTGCAATTTCTTCTAAATTATTTTTTAATTCTACAGCCCTATCTTCGTTTAAAATAACATTGCTGCATAAATAAGTTTTGGCTGAATATTGTTTAGCAATTTTAGAAACTTCAGATAAATCATTAAGAGAAAAATTTTTAGCATTTGCCCGCATATTAAAGTCATCAAGACCAAAATAAGTGGCATCTGCTCCGTTTTCTAAAACTGCTCTAAGGGAAATAAAGTTTCCTGCAGGAGATAATAATTCAACCATAATATCTTAAGGTTTATAATATGTTTCAGCTTCAATATCATCAGGAAGCTCTGTTGGATAACATTCATTTAAACAACCTAAGCATAAATCTTCTTTAGGCATTCCAATAGCTTTTACCAATGATTCCAAACTGATATATCCTAAGGTATCAATATCCAATTGCTGTCTTATCTCTTCAATAGAATAATTAGCTGCAATCAATTCTTTTTTACTGGCCATAGCTACTCCATAAAAACAAGGAGCTACAACTGGAGGACATCCCACTAAAAAGTGTATTTCAGCAGGTTCCGCTTCTTTTACAAAATCAATTAAAGATTTGGAAGTTGTTCCACGAACAATGCTGTCATCAATTAAAACTATTTTTTTACCTTTAATAGCCTCTTTAATTGGATTCAATTTTAGCCTGACAGCCAGTTCACGTTCTTCCTGTGTAGGCATAATAAAAGTTCTTCCAACATATCTGTTTTTAATTAAACCTTCACCATAAGTAATTCCGGAAGCTCTTGAATATCCGATAGCTGCAGGAATTGAAGAATCCGGTACCGGGATAATTACATCAGCATCAATTGGGAATTGTTCATATAACTGTTTTCCAATATTTAGTCTTGTCTGATATACATTAACTTCATCAATTGTACTGTCAGGTCTTGCAAAGTAAACATATTCAAACATACAATGAGCAAGAGAAGTTGTATCAGCCAGTTCCAACATGTAACTTTGAATTTCATTATTTTCAAAATATATAACTTCTCCAGGTTTTACATCCCTTATGAATTTAGCATTAATTACATCAAAAGCAACAGTTTCAGAAGCTATGATAAAATCATCTCCTCTTTTAGCTATTGCTAAAGGTTTCATTCCGGCAGGATCACGAACTCCATATAAATCACCATTAACAAGTATAGTTAATGCATATGATCCAACTAATTTTTTAGAAACTGCTTCAATGGATTCTATAATACTTTTACCATTAGAATAATGCTCTTTTCTTAACATGTAACAAATTACTTCAGAATCAGTACCTGATTTAAACTCATAACCTTCACGAATAAGCTCACGCCTTAACTCATCAGAGTTTACAATATCTCCATTATGAGCCATAGCTATAAATCCATCATCAAAATCAGTTACAAAAGGTTGTGAATTTTCAAGTTTAGATTCACCAGTAGTTGAATATCTTACATGCCCAATAGCCATATTTCCCTGAAGATTATTAATTTCATAATCTTTAAAAACATCAGTCACTAAGCCCATACCGCAGTAATAATTTAATCCTTTATCTGGACTAAAAGTAGCCATTCCTGCAGATTCCTGACCTCTATGCTGAAGAGCATATAAACAATAATAAATCAAAGAAGAAACATCCTTAGAATCATCTACAGAATGTATTCCCACAACACCACATTTATCTTGCATTTCTCCTTGCATTGACAATCTCCCATATATCATATAATTATTAATTATAAACTTTCTTTTTATTAGTATAAAATTATAGTGATTTAATCCCAAAAATTCTCAAAATTATTTGAGATATCATAATCATCTTCAACTTCTGAAGTTTTATTTAAATCTCGTTTCAAGTCTTCTTCATCATTTCCAACAAATATTAAAGCTGTTTTGATAATTTTCAGCCAGTCTATTGCGTCCTGTCTTGATTGGGCACCAATATAACCCTGACCAACAATAATATTCTCCGGTTTAAACTTATTTGTAGCTATTGTAACTTTTTTTGCATCTGCAAGGTCTTCTCTAAAAGCTTCCTGCCACAAATCATTCAAATTATAAATTTCAAGGAATTCCTTAGAGTAAATATCCTCATAACGAGACTTGAAAGCGGTAAAATCAGATTTTAAATCATCAATAGTTTCTTGCAATTCCTTATTTTTTAAAGATACATCATCATAATCTTCAATGAGTTTATTGTAATCATCAAGTAAGCTATTGTATTTATGAGTTAATTTTAATAATTTATTTTCTAAAGTATGAACATTAACTAAATTTAAAGAATAAGATAAAGCTGCACGTATAATGGAATTCAGTATTTCATCAGCAGCCAAATTTGAGTCAACAGTTTCATTTTTAATAATGTTATTATAATCGAATAAACCGACATGATTAAAATCAGTTTTTAAATCATTGAAAAGTAAATTGTAATTCTCATCCTGGCCATAACCTCCAATGAGAATAATATCTCCACCGTTAGCTACTTTTTTTGCTATTTCAAAATTATTTGTAGGGATAATTGAAGAAACAATTATATTATAATCCCTTTCAAGCTGAGTATTATCTACAGATTTAGATACAACTTCAGCAATATCCAATCCAGATACAATTATACGTACATCAACTTTTGAAATTACGCTATTTTCATTTTCCATAGCTATAACCTAGTCTTGATATATTTTTTTATGCCAGTTCCAAGCAGATTCAACAATAGTTTCCAAATCATACTGAGGAGTCCAACCTAATTTATCTTTAATTTTTGTTGCATCAGCAATTAAAATATCAGGATCTCCTTCACGGCGTTCGTCTAATTTAACTGCAAATTCTTTTCCAGTTACTTTTTTAACCATGTCAATTACTTCTTTAACAGAAAATCCTTTTCCATTACCTAAATTAAATACATTAGATTCATTTTCATTGCATAAATATTCATAAGCGTCAATGTGAGCTTTAGCTAAATCATTAACATGAATATAATCACGAACACATGTTCCATCTGGAGTATTATAATCGGTTCCAAAAATAGAAATGGAATCTCTTCTTCCAATAGCTGCATCTAACACTAAAGGAATCAAATGAGTTTCCGGTTCGTGCAGTTCTCCAATTTCACAATCAAAATCACAACCTGCTGCATTGAAATATCTTAAAGCCACATAATTAAAATCTCCTTTTGCAGCTTCACGTTCCAGTGCCTTTTCAGTTATGAATTTGGAATGACCGTATGGATTAATCGGTTTTAATTCCTGGTCTTCTGTAATAGGAACCTTTTCAGGATTTCCATATACAGCAGCAGTAGATGAGAGAATAAACTTATTAACTCCAAATTCCCTCATTATTTGTAAAAGATTAATTGTATTTTTATAATTATTTTTAAAATATTTTTGAGGTAATTCAACAGATTCAGCTACTGATGAAAAGGCTCCGAAGTGCAAAACTCCATCAATATCGTACTTTTCAAAAACTTCCCTTAAATCTTTACTTCCAAAGTCATAGTTTTCAAAATGTCCCCATTTAACAAAGTTTTCATAACCTTTAGAAAGATTATCAACAACAACAGTTTCATAACCTGCCTGATTTAGGGCTTTATTAGTATGAGCACCTATGTAACCTGCTCCACCAGTAACTAGAATCATAAAATCACCTTAAATAAATTTACCTAATTTCAATAAAGCTTTAGGAGATACTTTTACTAAAGCTTTAACAAGTTCAGTAGTTGAAATTTTCTCAAAGTTAACATCCTGGAATGCATGAGCAATATTGTCAAGTTCTTCATCAGATAAAGTTAACATATACTCCTGAACTTTTTTGTATTTGTCAATTTCATGAGATAAATCATCACGGGTTATTTTATCGTATTTTTTAAGGAATTTTTTAGAATGGTCTCCTTCTTTAATAGCTTCAGCAGCTACCTGACCAGCATACATTCCTCCAGTCATACCGCTTATGATTCCTCCACCGGTTAATGGGTTTACCTGACCTGCTGCATCTCCACAAACCAAAATGTTATCATCATACATTTTTTTAGGCATTCCTCCAACAGGATCTCCACCAACATTTAATTCAACAGCCTGAGCATTTTTAGTTGCAGGACATTTAGCTATAAAATCATCCAAATATTCAATAGCTGGTTTTGTTGCTTTATGCTGGAGAATAGCTAAACCTACATTAGCTATGTCATCACCTTTAGGGAAAATCCACACATATCCTCCAGGTGCACATGACCCGAAATAGAATTCAATGACTGCTTCTCTGTCAAATTCAACATTTACCATTTCATATTGAACTCCGGATTCCATTTCTTTAGCTTTTGCACTGCCTTTAAGACCTGCCCATCTTGCAACATGACCTTCAGGACCATCTGCAGCAATTACTATTTTAGCTTTAATTTCTTCAGTTTTACCCATAGATTCTGTAGAAACAATAAAACCATCTTCAATTTTATCCATTCCAGTAGCTAAAGTTTTGATTCTGATTTCAGCTCCTGCTCTTGCAGCATCCATAGCCATATGTTTATCAAATACTTTTCTTTCAAGAATGTAACCTGCTTCAGGCAATTCAATTTCTTCTTCTGTTAACCAGACATCAGTTCCATCAGGAGAAGTAAGTCTTACACCATCAATTTCTTTAGTAATCCAGCGTGGGCTTGGTTCAATACCAAGTTTTGCAAGACCTTTTTTAGAAACACCTTCAGCACATCTTTTTGGAGCACCGATTTCAGATCTTTTATCAAGTAAAATGACTTTTGCCCCACCAAGAGCTGCATGTTTTGCTGCTGAAGAACCTGCTGGTCCTCCACCTATTACTAATACATCAGTTTCAATCATAAAATAATCTCCTTAATCTTCTTTCTCCAAAGCATTAATAGGACAAGCATCAACGCATGTACTACATTCTCTACACTCACTTTCATCAAATACTAAGCTATACTCCTTAACTTGTATTAAATTTCTCGGACAAACTCCTGCACATTCTCCACAGAATGAACACCAATCTTTTACAATCATAAATTAAAAGTCTCCTTTTTTATAAAAAACTAAAATAGTTTATGTTATGAATACTAAGTTCGTTATAATATTTAAACTCTTTTATACAACTTTTTACCTAACTAAAACAACCGGAACATCAGAAGTTCTTAAAAGCCTTTCACTAACAGAACCTATTTGATTTTGAGATACTTCATTTTCTTCAAAAGAAACAAATCTTTTATCATCTGAACCTAATGCATGGATAACAACCAAATCAGCATGTGCCTGATTAATGATAAATTTCATATCTCTTAAAGCATCAGCAGTTAATAAATGCTCAACAGTATCTATTCCTTCATCATTAGCCTTTTTAGTAACTTTTGCCAGAATTTTATTTCCATTATCTTCTGATTCACCATAGTTACTAAAAGAGAATTCCTCCAGAACATGAATGGCAGCTATTTTAGAATCAAATTTCTTAGCTATTTCAATAGCTACATCAGCAGCCTTATACCCATATTCAGATCCGTCAACAGGAACAGCAATAATATCAAACATTTAATTATTCTCCTTTAAATAGTCAGCATGACATAAGTTAATAAAGTTATCAACAGCTTTATCAACATCCTCACTATCATCCATTATCTTACCGTCTTCCATAAGAAGAGTTCTGTTACTTACTTCCTTAACAAAGTCAGTATTGTGTGAAATCATTATAACAGTGATGTTATATTCTTTAGATATTTTTTTAAGGGAATTAGCCACAATTCTTAAAGTAATCGGGTCTAAATCTCCAAACGGTTCATCTAAAAGTAAGAATTCAGGTTTTGAAATTAAAATTAAAGCAAGCATTACCCTAACTTCCTGACCACCAGATAATTCATATGATTTTCTATATAAAATATCCAAAGGCAAATCAAGCAATTCAAAAATATCTTTTACTGCCTCTTTAGTAGCTGTTTCAGGGAATTTAGGGAATAAATCTTCTAAAATATCAGGCATCAAACCTATTTTAGCTAAAAGGTCTCTTGCTTCACTTTCAGGCAAGTCAATTAAAGCATAAAGTGAGTCCAGCAATTCTTCACCTAATCCTAATTTTTCAGCTTTTTTCCTTGCTTGCTTTACAACATCCTGATTTTTATAACCTAAACGGGTAGCTAACTGGCTTAAAACAGTTGAATAATAACTTAAGGCAAATTCCTGATACATAAAACCTAATTTTCTTCTTACATCCATACGCTGCATACTTGGCATTGAAATATCTACCCAGTCACCATCCAGTTCATAAACAACTTTCCCTTTATCAGGCAATTCCAAATCAGCCAACATTCTAAGCAAAACTGTTTTACCTGCTCCACTAGGGCCAATAAGACTTATAATATTTTCCTTTTTAACATCAAAGTTTATATCCTTAATTTGTAGAACTTCTCCCCCAGAGAATAAATAGAATCTTTTATAGATATCCTCTACTTTAATAACAGTTTCATCAGTTGAAATGTTTTCAATATCTTCAGGTTCTTCCATTTCACTTAAAAACTCATCAATAATCTCATCAGGATTGCCGTCTTTTTTAATTTCACCATTTTCAAGCAAAATAACTCTATCAGCCAAATATCTTTGAATTTCAGGTAAATGAGAGACAACAACAACTGTAATATTTAACTCTTTATTGATTTTTTTAACAGCATCAAGAATTTCTTGTTTTGTTTTAGGGCATGCCATTGTAGCTGGTTCATCAAGAAGCAATACTTTTGGCTGTTTTGCAAGTTGTCTAGCTATAATCAATCTTTGTTTTTCACCACCACTTAACACAGCAGCATAATGATCAGCCTTATCAGTTAGAGAAACCATATCCAGTATCTTATCTGCCTCATCACCAAATTCACTTTCAGCTACATTAAAATCAGTACTTTCCTCATCAAAATATTTACGGGCATATAATTTCCTTAAAACATTTTCACGGACTGTTTCAGGCCATATACCAAATGATCTTTGAAGATGAATAGCTGTTTCTTTTTTAAGTTGATTATAATAAAATTGAGAATCACCTGCACGAACAGTTACATCACTAACTGTTATGCTTCCTTCATCAAGTTCTTCAACTCCTCTAAGCAATCTTAAAAGAGTAGTTTTACCAGAACCACTTCTTCCCATTATTCCAAGGATTTCTCCTTCTTTAACTTCAAAACTGATATTTTTAATTCCGATAACTTTATCCTTGTTATCTAATTCATATGTTTTACTAATATTGTCAACTTTAATCATGTTTTATGCCCCAACAATAATATAAATAATTTTATAATTGAAGCTATATATATTTTAATTAAATATATTTTAAAATAAGTGATTAAAATGACTAACAGCAACAAAATTCAAGAATATATTGACACTTTAGAAAATGACAAACTAATGATTGAAACACATTTTGCAAATATTGAAAGAATACTAAAGGATAATGATGATTTAAACCAGGAAAAAGTAATTGCTTTATTATCCAACTTCAATACATTCAATATACAATATGATCAGTTATGCCATGATTTAATTGCATTTATAAAAATATTCCAACCAGATAAAGAAGAAATAAGAATATACAAAACTGAAGAACTTATTGAATTGTTAGAAGCTAAAGTTAATGAAGTTTCAAACTAATAATTATAATTGATAACCACACTGCCGGTTGAACTAGTAGTTGAGTTTTCAGCTACTACATTACCATTTTTAAGAAGTTCTATTTTAAGTTCATTGGAACTGCCGTCTGATTTTTCAATTACCATTGTTACTTTGTCCCATGGTGCGCAGTCTAAATTGTATGATTCATCTCCACGACCGGATACTTCGCGGATATAATTTGGATCTCCCACTTTACCGGACCAGGTCCCATTGTAAATTATATGTGCCTGATAAGGATAATTGGAACCTTCCTGTACTTTTTCATCAGCGGAAATAACATTTAATGAACTTTTGTTATCAGGCTGAGTTGAGTTATAAATAAATGAAAATAATAATAAAGCTATTACCACAATTCCTAAAACAATAGCTATTTTTTTACCTGTGCTAATATTCCATCCATTGTCTTTTTTATTATTTGAATTAGCAGTTTGTGGATTTTTAATCGGATATGTACAATTTTCACAGTATACTGAAATATCGTTATTTTCATATCCACATCTTGGACACTTAACCATAGTATCTAATTCCCAATAAATTGTTTTTACTGTATTAAACTTATTAAAATTCATCATATTTAAATCTAATTGAAAAAAAATAGAATTTTATAAAAAATCAAATAAAGATGATTAATGATAATATTCATAAACATTAGTGGCTACTTTCTCATTCATGCCCTTTATTTTAGCCAATTCTTCGACAGAAGCATTTTTAACCTTATCCATAGTTCCAAATTCCTTTAAAATATTGATTTTACGTTTTTTACCAATGCCTGGAATATCATCCAATGAGGATTCGCTTATATTATCGCTTCTTAATTTTCTGTGATAAGTAATTGCAAATCTGTGAGATTCATCTCTAACCTGCTGAAGCAAATGCAAAGCCTTATTATTTTTAGGAATAATAATTGGTCTTTTAGAATTAGGAATATAAATTTCTTCAAATTCCTTAGCCAGTCCAATAATAGGAATATGGGCTAAATTAAGCTCATCCAAAACTTCACAGGCCATACCTAACTGACCTTTACCTCCGTCAATAACAATCAAATCAGGTTCTTCATCTGTGTCAATCATTTTTAGACGGCGTGTTAACAATTCTTTCATCATAGCAAAATCATTAGGTCCTGGAGTTTCAATTTTAAAACGTTTATATTTCTTTTTATTTGGTTTTGCATCTTTAAAAGAAACTTTTGAACCAACAGCAAATTTACCTGAAATATTACTTATATCATAACCTTCAATAATTCTCGGAAGTTTATCAAGCTTCAGATATTTTTTAAGCTCAATTAATGAATTTTCCATAGCTTTCTTCTGATGTTTGATAATTTCGGCATTTTTTTGAGCCATGTTGACAAGTCTAAGCTTTACGCCTTTCATAGGCACTTTAATATAAACTTTATTGCCCCTTAAATCACTTAACCACTCTTCAAGCAGTTCAGTATCATCAATAGGTTCATTTAAAAGAATCTGTTTTGGAATATGGCGATTGAATCCGTAATACTGCTGAATAAATGCAAATAATATTTCAGAATTTGATTCATACTGTGATCCGCTCATTAAAAAGTCATCACGTCCAACAATTTTACCGTTTCTGATAGGCATTATAATAACTACAACTTCATTATCATTAGGAGCAATAGCTATTACATCCTGGTCTAAATCATCATCAACCAAATCAACAAACTGTTTTTCCATAATCTCTTCAATGGAAGTTATCTGATCTCTTAAAACAGCGGCTTTTTCAAATTGTTCATTTTCAGCTGCTTCAGCCATTTCCTTTTTAAGATTTTTAACAATAACAGAATATTTTCCCTGAAAGAACAAATCAATCTTATTGATTATTTCATCGTACTCCTCTTTTGAAATTTCGCCGGAACACGGAGCGTAGCATAAATCAATCTGAGAATTCAGACATGGTCCATCCATATTTCTGCAGGTCCTAATTTTAAACAATGATTTTAAGAATTTTACAGTTTTTTTAACAGAAGTTACATCTGTAAACGGACCGTAATATATTCCGTTTTTTGTAATGTTTCTTGTTATAATCAGCCTAGGATATTTCTCATTTGTAATTTTGACATAAGGATATCTCTTATCATCCTTAAGCTGCACATTATACCTTGGACGATGTTTTTTAATAAGAGTGGCTTCTAATATAAGAGCTTCTTTTTCAGAATTAGTTACAATATACTCCAAACTGTCAAAATGACTCATTAAAATTTGAGTTTTAGGCCTGTCCAGTTTTTCTCTAAAATAAGACCTGACTCGATTAATAAGATTTTTAGCTTTGCCAATGTAGATAATTTCATCATTGGCGTCCCTCATTATGTAAACACCTGGTTTTTTAGGTAAATTTTCTGGAGATTTAACTTTTGTTGACATGATTCTACACTATTTTAACTCAACAATATCATTATCCAACTTGACTCTATTATCAGCTATCATCAAATCCAAAACACTGTTGATTTTATTAGCTGTCTTTTTAGAAGTTGATTTAAATCCAAAATTCCTTGAAACTTCTTTCGGCAGGGATTTTGCAGACAGTGACTGTTTATGAACTAAAATTCTTTCAATATTTTTAGCTATTTCCTCATCAGAAATTAAATCAATATTAGGTTTATGCCTTTTTCTGATACTTACGTCATTACTTGCAGAATCATATAAAAAGTCACCAATTTTAATAATGTTTCCGGCATCTTCAGATGCACTAATAGCTCCATTAACTGCCTTTTTCAAATTAGCACCAGCTCTTTTTATATTGCAGTTGTCCTTAACCCTTTTAATAACTTCACTGATGTGAACCGGACCTTCCACTTCCACAATTTTATCAATAGACTTAGCTACTTCCTCACTAGACTTTTTAAACAGGTCTTCCTGTGATGTTAAACCAATATCTTCAGCCTGCTTATACTCTACAATTTCATCCTTAAGTTTAACTTTTCCCGGAAGTTTCTTGTCATCAAATGCTTTTAATGTATTGTTATTTTTAAATCTCTCTTTTTCAATTTCAGCATAGTCTTCATTAGCTGTTTGGATAATGTCCTCCAAAGCCTGGTCCTGGATTTGCTGTCTTCTTTTTTCTTCATGAATAGGAATAATGACATTCTCATCACTGGCTATTTCTTTTTTAAGTGCTTCCATTAACTTTTCCTGTTCATACCTTTTTTCTTCAGCTTCGGCAAAAGTCAATTCTTCTGTTTCATCCTGGGAAAACACATATTCATCTTCATCATGTTCAGGAGTTATATAATCATTCGGATCATACTCTTCAGTTCTGTCAATTACAGCTACATATTCTGCAGGTGTTGGATTTTCAATTTCTTTTAATGATTTATTAATATATTTTACTTCGTTTTTTAAATCAACAAGAGAATCTTTAACAGATTTGTTTTTACTGTCATTTGTTTTATGGTAAACATTGTTCTTTTTAAGAGGATTAGTAATGCCGCTTACTCCCTGATAATAACCATTTTGATTAACTGATGTAGATGTAGCTGATGTTTCCTGTGAAATATTGTCATCTTGTTGAGCATATTGATTTTCATCATCATAATCTTGATAATAATCTTCATCAATGATATTTGCTTCACTGTCTTTTTCATTATTAACATCTGAAATTACTTCTTCAAAAGCATTTGCCACAATATTAGAAGCCACATTATGAATATCCTCATCATCCAAATCCACATTAGACTTAAATTTCAGATTTTCATATAATTTTTCCTCATCCTCTTGTGAATTTTCATCAACAATTTCAGGTTCTACAACATACTTATCTTTAGGAGTTGGCCTATGTAACTTAGGATTTTCATTCTCCATTATTTCACCACCTACGGTTTCAATTTCCTCTTCTTCCAATTTAGATTTACCAATAATCGCACTAGTTATTGTTCCATGTTCTTTGTTTTCCAGTCTTTCATTATCAAAGAAAATACTTTTAATAGAACTGTTTTTAGATTTATTATCATTTGATTCTACAGAATCTGCTTCCTCATCAGAACTTAGTTGAGATTTAATTTCTTCCGAATTGCTTTCTAATTTAATGTCATTTTCAGATTTTGAAGTGTTTGATTCATCATCTTTAGATTTTATATCCTCATTATCAATGTTTTTATCCTTAGATTTTACCTCTTTCGCTTTTTCTTCGGGTTTTGAATCTGCAGCATCCTTTTTAAGATTTAATTCATTCTCATGTTCAATATTTTTACTAAATTTAATATCATCCATTCCAGTGTTTTCCTGCATATTTTTCTTTTTAGATTTGAAAATTGAACTAATGCCAAAACCTTTTGATAAAGAAGATTTAGATTTGTCTTCGTCTTTAATAGATTTATTTTTATTATTTGAAGATTTTTGATAAGTTTTTTCTTTAGATTCAAATGAATCTTCTTTTTTAGATTTTAAAGAATCATTATTAACTTCATAACCGTCATCTTCAAGAGAAACAACATCAACATCAGAAACTACATCCTCACTAAACTCAGAACCATCATCTTCAATAGGAATAATTTCAACATCAGAAACTACATCCTCACTAAAGTCTGATCCATCATCTTCAGGAGAAACAACATCGACATCATCATAATCCATTTTTTCCCTAAATTCAGAACCATCATCTTCAGGAGAAACAACATCAACATCAGAAACTGCGTTCTCATTAAATTCAGAACTGTCAGCTTTAGAAGAAACAACCTCAATATTCTCATCATTATCAATATCAGAAACCACATCTTCACTAAACTCTGATTCATCATCATTTTCTTCAGATAAATAATCATCAACATTATCGAAATCAGTTTTATTTTCACCAGAGTCCAAATCATCTTCAGGAGGTATGACTTCTATATTTTCATCTTCCCCAATATCAGGAGTTGATTTTTCATTTTCTTTTTGTTCTTCAAGCTCTTTTTGTTTTGCAATACGCAATTCTTCAGCTAATTTTTCAGCTTCTTTTTTCCTTTTTTCAGCCAGTTTTTTAGCTTCTTCTGATTTACGTTTTTCTTCTTCACGAGTTTCCCTAATAGCTACTTCAACAGCTTCAAGTAATCTTTTACGCCCTAAGTCTCTATTCCTATACCAGTCTGTAGACCATAAATGGTAAAGTTTCCAACCAAGACCTTTTAGGACTTGTTCCCTTAACCTGTCCCTGTCTCCAGCTACTTTACTTGATGCATACATTTTTCCATCAGTTGTGATTCCCAAAATATATTTTCCAGGATTTTCATCATCAACAATAGCCAAATCCACTCTAAATCCTGCACATCCAATTTGTTTATCTACTGTGTAACCATTTTCAGCCAGAAAACTAGCTATTGCATCTTCAAACGGTTCACTGGATTGCTGAGTTATTTGTGATGCTCCCAATGTCAAGTTTTCAGCATATGACAGGAATTCTTTTAGAGCTTTTACACCATATGGCGGATTGGCTGTTAAATGCATATCATAAGCCTTGAAGTTGGAAAATACTACACATTTTTCCCTTGCACGTGTAATTAATACATTTAACCTTCTTTCCCCACCATCCTGATTTAACGGACCGAAATTTAGAGACATTTTTCCTGCTTGGTCATAACCATATCCCACACTTATTAGGATAACATCCCTTTCATCCCCCTGTATTGTTTCAAGGTTTTTAACAAAGAAACGTTCATCCTTATTTTCTGAGAACAGTGGCTCCAATTCAGGACGCTTTTTACGTTCAATTTCCAATTCTTCAAGAATTGCATTTTTTTGAGCAACGGAAAATGTTCCGACACCTAAACTTTTAGTATCCCCATATTTGTCAAAATGATTGAAAATTTCTTTTACAACATCACGAGCTTCCAAATGGTTTGCAGATGATGAACCTCTATCATATACAGTATTCGGATTATAATGTAATTTTAATCCCAGTTCAGGATCATCATGAGATGGAGAAGGATATACCAACAGCTCATTATTATAGAATTCCTTGTTTGAAACAGAAATTAAAGATTCATGACGGCTCCTATAATGCCATTTTAGCATTTTAACAGGGAATGACAGTTTACATAAATGGAGGATGCTTTCCATGTCCAATGAAGTAGCCACTTCCTCTTCGCTTTCACCAGTTGCCATTTGATCAAAGAAAGATGTTGGGGGCAATTGCTGAGTATCTCCCATTACAACTGCTGTTTTACCTCTCATAAATGCACCTAATGCATCTTCAGGTTTAACCTGACTTGCCTCATCAAAAATAACAACATCAAACTGCAATTCTTCATTTGTAGGGTCAAGATACTGTGCAACAGATAAAGGACTCATCATGAAACATGGTTTTATCTTTTTAATTATTCCTCCTGCTTTTTCCAATAATTTTCTAACTGGCAGGTGCCCGCTTTTTCTTGTAAACTCTCCAGCAAGTATTTTAGCTTCTGAGTTTTCAGTAGCTCCAAATATCTGTGGAATATTATTATTTAATTTTTGGAAAATTCTTTTGCGGTTTAGGGACAATATTTTCTTATCCAAATCTTCAAACTCTTTTATTCTGTTTTCATGCAATTCTCCAATAAATGTAGCCAGTTCCTGATTTTCAACAAATAAAATATTCAGTAATGAATCTGCAAAGTTTCCTTGAACCAATGCTTTAACATCATCTTTTTTAATGTCTCTTCTTTCAATTGAATCAATAAACTGTTCAGAGTCAGTTCCTCTGCAAGCATTTTTAGTATTTAAATACTGAGACCATAAGTGAAGACTGGATAGCTGTCCTCTCCAATTATATAGCTGTTCCTGCCATCTCTCAAAAGCAACATCACCAGTATCTCTTTTAAAGATTAGTTTACTTCTAGGATTTAATTTGGATTCTAATTTTTTAAGTTCACTTTCAAATAAATTTCCTGATTCAATATATTCAGTTAAATCTTCCTTAGGATTTATGCTGAACATATCCTTAGATAAAATATCAATAGTATTTTGTGAAAAGATTCCATCACTGGTTAAAGATATAAATTCATTCATCCACTTTGCTATTTCTTTTAAATCATTGGCATTTGCACCTAAATGCCAGTAATCACCATAATATTTTCGAGCTAATGACTCATTTGCATCCAATTGCTTTTTAATAGCTATTACTTGTTTTGCCTGTTCCAACTCAAATAAAACATCTTCAGGAGATTTAGGAACTGGACCATTATAATATCTTTCAACCAGTTCAATATGAGGTTTATTACCAAATAATCTGGATAATTTCTTATGGGTGCTTTCCCGAACTTCGCCAATTAATCTGTCAATGTCTGCAGAAAATATGCTTGAATTAAACCTATCTAATGAGTTGGCTACTTTTTGATATTTTTCCAATTCATTTATTAATCTATAAGCATCATCATTGTTATTATTCCAGGCTCCGGATTTTAATATATCCCCATCAATTAATTCAGAATTTTTAGAACTGATTATATCAAATGCTGAAAGAGACTTTTCAAATTCATTAAGTGTTTCCGGTTTTTTAATCCCATAAATATCATAAACTCTTCCCCTTTCAACTAAAAAGTCATCTAAAGCATGTAATGTGTCATTAATCAATTGCTCAATTTCCCTTAAATCTGCAGGAAGCAAACTTTTTGGAGCACATTTACTCCACGGATTTTCCTTAGAAATTGTTTGATACAGCTCAGCCAAGTTTTCCAAAGATATGGTAATATCATCCAAATCCTTTAAAGTTAAAGTTTCAGGATGATCAAATCTGACCAATGGAATTATACGGTCACTTCTTGAAAAATGCTCATCAGCCGCTTCTTTTAAACCATATAACTGAAATGCTGATAATTGAACTCCATATAAAGGCTTATGAATAATTTCTGCATAATCATCAAGCTGCTGTCTTAATGTTTCAAGTTTTCTTATTGTCTGATCTATATTTATTGGCTCCTGAGACCTTACTGTTGTAGCTTTTTCCAAATCCTTCAGAAATTTTTTACGCCTTGTTTTGTGTGAATGCAGTTCCAATATAAACTTGCCTAATCCGACACCTGTCAGTCTGTCTTTTACCACATCTAATGCAGCCATTTTTTCACTGACAAACAAAACGGACTTTCCCTCAGCAAGAAGCTCAGCTATTAAATTTACAATTGTTTGAGATTTACCTGTTCCAGGAGGTCCCTCTACAACCAGATTCCTTCCTGCTTTAACATCCTGGATAGCTGCAATCTGTGAAGAATCAGCATCTAAAACCTGATACATTTTAGAGTATTCCAACTGAGAATCAATGTCTTCCTCTTTAAATGCTTTCTTATCATTAACACTTGGATTAAATATAGCCTGTATCAGTTCATTTTTAGTTAAATCCACATTATTTTCCCATGCTTCCGGATTTAAATCATTGTACATTACAAATTTAGTAAAACTGAAGAAACCTAAAGCTATATTAGTATTAACTTTCCATTCACCGATTCCTCTAACAGAATCTCTAACTTCTCTTAAATAATGGTCAATAGCTTCACCATATTTTTTAAATTCAAAATCCGGAAATTCAATACCATTTTCTTTTAATTTAGCTTTAATAGAGATATTTGTTTGAATGTCTTCTCCTGTCCACTCTAAATTAAAGGATTTGCCTACCTTTTTACGTTCCATTGCAACTGGAATAAGAACTAATGGAGCATGATTTACCTGTTTTGGTTTGGTATTATCTCTCCATTCCAAAAATCCAATAGCCAAATAAAGAATATTGTAACCCTGTTCCTGCAACATTGTTTTAGCTTGGTTATTAATATAAAACAATCTTTTTTGAAGCTCATTAGGAGTCAAATCTGTAGATAATGTTTTATCTCCATCAGTAAACCTTGAAAGATCAAATGGAGCATGATCCCAAATTGAAAATCCGGATTTTTCCTCTTTTTTCTCTTTTTTATTAGCTACAAAATACATTTTATTATTTTGCAGAACCAATGTCTGGTAAATGTTAATTGGTGATTGGTTTGAAATTGTAATTGTTCTGGCTCTGGTTTTAAAATTAAGAAGCTGATTTCTTAAAGTTAAATCTAAAAGCTCATTACGTAAGTTTTCAAACTCCTTTTTAATTTTATCTGATGAATTATTTAACATATTGCCCCTTTATTATATAAACTAAAAAAATTCAGAAATCATATATAATTATTTTTTCATTAATTAATAAAGTTTTCTAATTAAATAAAATTTAAATAAAAGCTTAAAAAAACGAGTAATATTCTTATAAATATCCATAATCACAATATAACTAAATTAAAGTTATATTAAAGATTTATATGGTCCGAATGACATTAATTTTTCACTAGCTATTAATGAAGCGAATTCTCCTGCTTCTTCTGGTGAATCTAAAAGCAATCTCTTTAAAATATAAGCTGCCATATATGTGTCTCCACAGCCTGTTGAATCTGCTATATCCTCAACTTCAAAGGCTTCAATTTTAATTTCATTACCACAAATAATTCTGGAACCTTCACTTGCATTTGTAATTACAATTTCATCAATGTCATATCTGCTGTAATTATCATCATCAAATACAAGTTTAGCTTCAGATTCATCTAAAAATATAGCTGTAATTCCATTTAAAATATCATCCAAATTATCGGGTTTTTCTAATTTAATTGAATAATTTTTATCATCAATTTTCTCATCAGGAATGCGTAAAAAACCCTGCATGGATAAATAAATCGGCACATTGAAAGTTTTTAAATAATCAATCGTTTCAACAGGAAAATCATTCCTATTTAACGGATTTAAAACAAATGCATCAATTTCTAAAATATCATCAAAAACAAACTCCAACTGGTCTTTTAAAATTGGAATATTTGCAAAATTGCTGTATTGTTTCCGGATGTCCAAATTATCGTTTTCAAGATATTCATTAATAAAATAATGAGTATCATCGCCAACAATAGGAATTAAATTACCTAAATTTGGAAAATCCCTAATTAAATCCAGATTATTGAAGTTTGCAACTGCAACATAATCCATATTAAATTCTTCAAAAACAAATGATTGAAAATAGCTAGCTCCTCCGGCAGCATATGTTTTTGAATTTTGAGTAATAATCTGGTCTTGTGCTAGTGGACCAATAACCACAATTGTCATAAAAAAAGTAAAAATAAGGAATTTAAATTCCTCTGTCTTGCATTCTGTCAGCTTCAGATAATGTAGACATTTCTAAACCTTTCATAGCTTCTCCAAGTCCTTTTGAAACTTCAGCTAATACTTCAGGTTTATCATAATTTGCAGTTGCTTCAACAATAGCTTTAGCAAATGCTTCAGGATTATTGGATTTGAAGATTCCAGAACCTACAAAAATACCGTCAGAACCTAATTGCATCATTAAAGAAGCATCTGCAGGAGTAGCAATACCTCCAGCTGCAAAGTTAACTACTGGTAATTTACCGAGTTGTGCGGTTTCTTTAACAAGGTCAATTGGAGCTTCTATTTTTCTTGCGTATTTCCATAATTCTTCTTCATCTAAACCTTGAATAGTTCTGATTTCTCCTAAAACCATTCTCATATGACGAACTGCTTCAACAATATTTCCTGTACCAGGTTCACCTTTGGTACGAATCATTGCAGCACCTTCATCAATTCTCCTTAAAGCTTCCCCCAAATTACGTGCACCACATACAAAAGGAATAGTGAATTCTTTTTTGTTTAAATGATATTCTTCATCAGCAGGTGTAAGTACTTCACTTTCATCAATCATATCTACACCTAATGTTTCTAAAATTTGTGCCTCTGCAATATGACCTATTCTAGCTTTAGCCATAACAGGAATTGAAACTGCATCTACAACTTCTTCAACAATAGTAGGGTCAGCCATTCTAGCTACTCCACCAGCTGCACGAATATCTGCAGGTACTTTTTCTAAAGCCATAACAGCTACTGCACCAGCATCTTCTGCAATTCCTGCTTGTTCTGCATTGACAACATCCATAATAACTCCACCTTTTGTCATTTTAGCGAAGCCTTCTTTTAAAACATCAGTTCCTTTTTCCATGAAATATTCTCCATAAATAATTTATAAAAATATAACACTTACTATATTTTTCATAACTTATAATTGTTTACCTAAATTCAACAGTCGTGTCTACTATATGATATTTAGAAGCAATAGTATAAATCTCTTTTTTAACTTCATCACCATTATTAACATCATCAATATTTATTTTTAAAGTTAAAATAGAATCAATACCATCTAAAGACCACAAATGAATATCTAAAACATTATCAATATGATTTAAACCTTCTATTTGAGATTTGATTTCATCAACATCAACGTTTTTAGGTGATTTTTGAAGTAAAACACAGACAGATTCGTGTAATGCCTTACCCATATTATATAATAACCATAAGCTGATTATTAATGAAAGCAACGGATCTAAAAATGATACATTCCAAAACATTAAGATTACACTAATAACCAAAATAGCTATCCATCCGAATACATCTCCCAAAAGATGGAATAAAATAACTTTTTCATTAATAGTTTCTCCTTTATGAAGTTTGAAAACAGAAATTCCCTTAAATACAATTCCAACAATAGCTACTAAAAGCATCCATCCTGCTTCCGGTGCTACAGGACATAATAAACGTGAAATTGATTCATAAACTACAACAACAGAAACAATAATCACAAAAATTGAAGTTATGACTGCTCCTAAAATAGAAAACCTTTGATAACCATAAGTATAATTTTCATTTGGATTTTTCTGAGATACATGCTCCAGCACCCCAGCCAAACCAATAGATATAGTATCTGACAAATCATGTAAACAATCAGCAAGAATAGCTACACTGTTTGTAATTAATCCTCCAAAAATAACTATAACATTAAAAGTAATATTTAAAATGAAAACAAAAAGGAGGTTACCTGTAGCTTTTTCATGATGTTCATGATTGTGTTCTATTTTCATATAATATAATAAGTTTGATTAAATTAAAAAAGGTTATGATAACACCACAAATATCTTTATATAATTAAATAAACAATATGTATAATAGTGATAAAAAATGGCTTTTACAGGAATTACTTTATTTTCACATATTTTACCGGTAATATTCGGATTTTTCGGAGTTTTACTAATAATAGCTGGAACATTAGATGAAAATAAATACAAATTTGTTGTAGGAACAATATTGTTTGTCTTAGCAGCTGTATTACCGTATATAATCTTAAGATTTTTGTTATTATAAAATAACACTTTACTATTTTTATAATTTTTAAAAAAAAAGATGGTTATGAATTATCAATAACCATAACTTACAACATAACCGTGGTCATCACAGACTCTAAAGTACCCGTCATCATAATTGATTCTATGATATCCGTTTCCTATATCACTACGGGAAACTTCGTGCTGTTTTGGATCCCACCCGTCATCTAAAACATCAGACTCATGAGCAGTTAAGTGTTCTTCACCACCATAAGTTCTTGTAGGTCTTTTATAACCATCATCTGCAGACCCAGATGAAGAGGATTGTGAAGTTACATTATCTACAGATACTGAAGTATTGTTAGTATTATTAATTGTTGTGCCGTTGTATGCTTCATGAGCATTTCCAAAGACAAGTATTGCTCCCCCAATTATAACAGCCAAGCAAACAATAGCCAATACAATAATTATAGTATTTTTATTAAACATATCATCACCATAGTGTAACTAATCAAGTAATTTCATCTCACCAGAATGCAAAGCTGTTCCTACTAAAACCTTTTTTATACCCATATCTTCAAGTTCACTAACTGATTTGTTATTTAAACCTCCAGCTATAATCAGTTTATCTTTTAAATCTTTAAAATCATCCAGTAATTCTTGATTATAACCTTTTTGTGTTCCGACACCTGTAATGTCTAAAAGAATTATTTCATCAGGACCCAATTCTTCCAAAATTTCTTTAAATTCAGCTAATGAAATATCTAAATTCTTTGAATATAATTCATTGTCCTTAACATCTACACTTACAACAATCCTTTCTTTAGGATATTTTTCAAAAATCTTTTTAATCTCACCAATGCTTTTTATGGTTTCTGTTGGGACAATTATCTTATATGCATATTCTAAAAAGAAAGTAAATGATTCAAAATCCTTAACACCTGCATCCAGCATAACCGGCAAAATTGAGTTTACCATTTTAACATCATGAATATTATGGCCGTTGCCTTCAATTAAATCCAAATCAGCAATATATAACTCATCTGCTCCATTAATTGATAATCCATTAGCTATATCAACAGGATTAGCTGATGGTGCGAAAACTGTTTGTAATGGAGTATATGTGTCCCTTAATCCAGATTTTCCACTAACTGCAATATTATCTTTTAAATCTAAAACTGGAACTTTTTTAATCATGATTAATTATTTGATAATGTCTGACTATTAATATTTTTGAAAAAAAGTTGCTAAATATAAGGAGGTGAAATTAGGTAAGGACACCTAATTCCTAAATAAAAAAAATAATGATCAATTATAAGGGTTTAACAAAAAATATGTTATGAACCTTACACATAGATTTAACTTCGTAGTATATAAACTTTACTTTATTTTATAAAAATTAAAGTATATTTGATAATTAAATTATACAATAAAATAGATCAAATATTAAATAGAATTAAAATATTTAATTTTAAAATTAAACAAAAATATGAAAATTAATAAAAATTTGAATATATGTAATTTTTAACCTGCTAAAATTTCAAAATATGCTAAATTAATCTTGAAAATTAAAATTAAAGATGTTTCCCAATACACAACACCCCTTAAAAACATCCAAGTAAAATATCAATAAAAATTAGCTTGAAGCAATGTATAAAAGAGGAGAACTGAAAAACAAATACATTATGTATCTTAAATAGGATGACTTAATGAATAATACAAAACATCACTTCAAACTGTATATTATACATTAAACCCCACAGTATAAATATTTTTTTATAAAAAAGTATTACTATATTAATATATAAAATAAAAAAAGTATTAACTAAAATTAAAAAAATAAAATTATTGTCTATAATTCTCATCAATATATGAATCAAATTTTAAATAAGCTTCATCAATAGCACCGGCTACCTGATCCTGGGTAATCTCTGAAAGTTTGTCAAAGGTAACTCCAACATCTACATCAACATCAAGCTGATTATTTTCATAGCTGACGATAATATCCAAATCCAAATCATCCAGTTCTTTAGTAGAAATAGCTTTTGAAACTTCAATTTCTAAAATTTCACCAAAATCATCAGAAATAGTAGCTAAATCAGCAGATGATAATTTTTTAAGTTTAGACATGAAAATCTATAAAAAAAGAATTTTATAGGAGAATTATTCTCCTTGTAACCCTTGCATAGCAGCTTGGATATTAGTTTGCATTTCTTCAAGTTTTTTCATAACTCTTTCTTCTTGACGAGCCATGGTTTGTTTTCTTAACTTGAGAGTTTCTAATTTTTCATTCATATCTTCAACTGCTTGTGCATAATCAACTTTAATAAGTAAGTTTCCAGCTTGTTTAAAAACTTCAGCATTTTCATCAGTTTTGTTAAGTTCTTCAAGAGCAGTTTCACTTTCTTGAATTTGAACTTCAACATTTTGAATCTGCATGGTTACAGCTTGAGCTTGTTGTTGTAATTGTTGGAATTGATTTAATTGATGTTGTATATTTTCTGGGATTTCCATTTTACCACCTATTTTATTTTAATAACTAAAAGTTGTTTTTTATAATATTTAAAAATATTGTATTAAATAGTTAAATTATTAATCTCTAAAGACAACTTAATCCATTTAATTGCAGAGTTAACAGAAGCTCTAAAAGAAGTAGAATCTTCTGCATCAATTCTAATTAGAATTCTAGATTCATCTAAAGTTAAACTCATAGATGACCTATAATCAGGAGCAGTTTCAAATTCTAAAATAATGGATTCATAAATTATTTTAGCCTGCTTTTGATTTTCAAATTCAATAGCTATATCACTTTTAATAGATTCAAGAGGACTGTCTACGTTCATAATTCCCCATCTAAAATCTTTTTAACATTAATCTGTAAATCGGTTTTATCTCCGAATTTATTTACAAAATTAATTTTAGCTATTAAATCATCCTCTTTAGAAATAAGAATATAATTTTCACTAGCTTTATCTACCAATTCAAAACCTAAAATTTCACTTAAAACATTGAGCTTTTCAACTTTAGAAACTATTTTCAAATTTTTAGGTAAAATATGACATCTTTCATTAGAAGTAGTAACTCCAATTAATATTATAAGTAAAATTTCCCCTTTATTTGAATAAAAAGTTACTCTGCTAGGATTACCCTTAATCTCATTAACAATAGCTAAATTATGCTCATCTAATTCCAGAGCTTTTAAAAGTAACTCACGCATATTACTTTTTCCTCGGTTTACGCTAGTGGAACCAGTTGCATGAGCGAGATTTTTACAAAACTTTCTTGTTTTTTGAGAAGGTTTTCTAGAAGTTGAAATTAACATTTAAATCATAAAAAATAGTTTTAAAAAATATGTAGATAAAAGCAAAATGATTATCTTGCTTTTATAATTCTTGTTACTTCTGGAACATTTTTAAATAAAATCCTATATCTACATTTAGGACATTTATTTTCCATGTAGCTTTTGTGATCTACTTCAGTTCCACAATGTGGACATCTATACAAGGATTATTCCTCCACGTTAACATTTCTTATGTTACGTGCTGCAGATTTTGCCATAGGAGTTTCTGGTACGTATGCTCCTCCGGTAAATACTGCGCCACATTTTCTACATTTCCAAATTCCAGCAGCTTGTCTTTTTACATAAGGTCTATCACATCTAGGACAAACATGATTTTTTTTCATGTTTTCTTCGATCATTTTTACAGATCTTTTTGCTTTTCTTCCGTATCTTGCACCGAACCTACCTGTAATACCCACTTTTTTTGTTCTTGCCATTTAAATTCTCTCCACATCAAAATAAATATGTAATAATGTAAATATTTAAAATTATTTACACAGATTATAAAATAATCTTAAAATTATCTAATATAATAATATTATAGATACTAATATTTAAAGTTAATGGTATTTTAACTTAAAAAAGGATTATAACACAAAAATGAGAAAAAAATCCAATCATTTTTGTGAATCAGGAAATCCTAATTAGTCAAGAGTTGGATAATTAGGACTTTCATTAGTAATTAATAAATCATGAGGGTGGGATTCTTTTATACCACTACTTGTGATTCTAACAAATCTTGCTTTTTCTTGCATAGCTGCAATATCTTTAGCACCACAGTAACCCATAGAAGATTTTAAACCTCCAACAAGTTGGAATAAAATCTCATTAACAGTTCCTCTGTAAGGTACAGCACCTTCAATTCCTTCAGGAACATATTTTGTATGATTCATCTTACTTTTAGATCCTTGGAAGTATCTGTCTGCTCCTCCGTCGTACTCACTGGTCATTGCTCCCATGGAACCCATTCCACGGTATTTTTTGTATTGTTTTCCATTCATAACAACAATTTCACCAGGAGCTTCGTAAGATGCTGCAAGTAAATTACCCAGCATTACTGCATCTGCACCGGCACCGATAGCTTTTGCAATATCTCCGGAGTATCTGATTCCACCGTCAGCTATTACTGGAATACCGTATTCCTTAGCTACATCAGCAACTTCTGAAATAGCTGTAAGTTGTGGTACACCAACACCAGCCACAATACGAGTAGTACACATTGAACCTGGACCTATACCTACTTTAAGACCATCTACACCCATAGATGCCAAATCTTCAGCAGCTTCTGCAGTAGCTATATTACCTACGCACAAATCAGCATCAATATTGTCCTTAATGGTTTCAGTGAACTTAACCACATTCATATTATGAGCATGAGCACAGTCAATAGAAATAATATCCGCACCAGCTTGGTCTAAAGCCATTGCTCTGTCTAAATCAAAAGGCCCTGATGCAGCAGCCACTAAATAATTACCGTCTTTATCACGAGCAGCATTAGGATATTGAGCTTGGTTTAAAATATCTTTAATAGTGATGATTCCAACCAATTTGCCGTCACGAAGTACAGGAAGTCTTTCAACTTTATTTTCATAAGCAATGTTTAAAGCTTCTTCTGCAGTGATTGGCTCTTCAACAGTTACAACATCAGATGTCATAATGTCTTTTACAGTTTTGTCAACACCTTTTTTCAACACAGGCCTAATATCTCTTTTAGAAATGATACCAATAATTTCATCATTGTCTACAACCGGAAGACCACTGATTAACTCATCATTCATTTTTGCCTGAACATCGGCAATTGTAGAATCAGGGGTAATTGTTATAACATCACGTATTGTTAAATCTTCAGCTGATTTAACTTTTTTAACTTCTTCCACTTGTTTTTCCTGAGTAATATTTCTGTGAATTACTCCAACACCACCTTCTTGTGCCATAGCTATTGCCAAATCTGATTCAGTAACAGTATCCATAGCAGCACTTAAAATTGGTATATTCAATTTAATATCTTTTCCTAATTTAATTTTAGTATCAATGTCTTTTGGTTCCACATAACTTGCATTAGGAGTTAATAAAAAATCATCAAAAGTATAAGCTACTTTTGCTTCTTGAACTTTTTTTGAAAACATTTAAAAAACCACACCTATCTAAAATGAATCACATAATTCTTTAAGCTCAGCTACAGCGGTGTGATGTATTTTACCAGTGTTACGATCACCACCTACGCAAGCAGCTCCTCTAATACCTACAACATCACATCCAATATCGTTTAAAGGTTTTAACTGTTCTTTTTTAACTGAACCTGCAAGAGCTGTTTTCAAACCATAACTATGAGCTTCATTAACAAATTTTTCTAAATCTTCAATACTTAAATAATCAAATAATGTATGACCATCTTTAACAGCAGTATCAAGCATAGCCAAGTCGCATCCAGCATCTTTAGCTACTTTTGGAATTTCCATAGGGTCAACTGCACCAACACGGTGTGCATCTGCATAACCTGCAGCTACAACAATAGTATCATTATCAACATCTTTAATTGTTTTAGCCACATTTTCCATAACTTCAACTGCTTCATCATAATCTTTTGTTCCATATAATCCTACTTTAATATAATCTGCTCCAGAAACATGAGCTCCCATTGCCGCAAGAGAAACAGTACCTGGTTTATAAGGCACATCACCTAAAGTTGCACTAACCAATTTATCTTCAGGGGTTATCTCCCTAATATCCCTAATAACCCAAGGGAAATTAGCACCTAAAGATCCTTCTTTAGGATTTTTTACATCGACAATATCTGCTCCACCTTTAATAGATTCAAGAGCTTCTTCATGATTTATAGGACTTATTAATAGAAGCATGTATTTCCTCCGTTTTTACATTTTAAATATAATAATTAAATATTGTATAACCTTACTTATAAATATTTATTATTTAACATCCAAAAAAAAATCAAAAAATGATAATAAATTATTTAAATACAAATATTAAAAAAATAATTAATATGAAAACATTAGATATAGTTGTTCCATGTTATAATGAAGAGGAAATGCTTCCGATATTCTACAAGGAAGTTTCAAATAATCTGAAAAACATAAACTGGAATGTTATTTTTGTAAATGATGGATCAAATGACAACACTTTAGAAGTTATCAAAAAACTTAAAAACAGCTATGACAATGTTAAATACATCTCATTTTCAAGAAACTTCGGTAAAGAATCTGCAATATATGCCGGATTAGACTATTCTACCAGAGATTACATCATATTAATGGATGCTGATTTACAAGACCCTCCATCATTAATTCCCGAAATGCTAAAATATATTTCTAAATATGATATTGTAGGAACACGTAGAGTCACAAGAAAAGGAGAACCTCCAATCAGATCATTTTTTGCAAGATTATTCTATAAAATAGCTAATAAAATAACTAAAATAGAGCTTGTTGATGGTGCAAGAGATTTCAGATTAATGAAAAGAGAAGTTGTAAATGCAATCCTTGATTTGAAAGAATATAACCGTTTTTCAAAAGGAATTTTCCAGTGGGTCGGATTTGAAACAAAATGGTTAGAATATGAAAACATTGAAAGGCAAAAAGGAGAAACCAGCTGGTCATTTTGGGAACTGTTCAAATATTCCATTGAAGGAATTGTTTCTTTTACAACAACACCTCTTCACATAGCTACAATTATAGGAATTTTCTTTTCAATTATTGCATTTCTATCCATTATAGTCATTGTTATAAAAACCCTTTTATTTGGAGATCCTGTAGAAGGTTGGCCTTCAACTATTTCAATTATCCTATTTTTAAGTGGAATTCAACTGTTTGCAGCAGGAATAATTGGAGAATATTTAGCTAAAATTTATTTGGAAAGCAAAAAAAGACCTCTTTATATTATAAAAGAAAAAGATTAGTAAGGAGAATCTTTTTCTATAACCGATTTACTTATTTTTTCATGAGCTTTTGGACGAAGCTGTGAAGATTTTCTCATTTTTTCAATTATGTCATTTGTAGGAATAGAAACCGGGCAATTAATAGTGCATAAACCACACAAAGTACATTTATATAATCCTGATTCAAAGCATTTTTCATCATTTTCAATGAATTTACTCATAGCCACTCCGCGACCGCCCAAATAATTGTTAAATCCGAATTCATTTCCAACAGCATTGTATACAGGGCAGTTGACTATACAGTTTCCGCAGCCAATACACCACAGACATTCTTCCCTGGCTTCACTTCTTCCATTGTCCAGTAAGATAACAACCACCCTTTCTGCACCATACATATTTTTAAGAAGTTTTTTCTCAATATCTGCTGTTTTGGAAGGTCCTGAAATTACATTGATATATGAAGTTACATAATTTCCAGTTGCATAAACTGTTTCAAGTTTTGCAACAGACATCGCATCTTCCAGAGCAGGTACAAATTTATCAATTCCAGCTACAATAATATGCAAATCTTTTAGGGAAACCAATGAAATATTACCCTCATTATGCACTAAAACAATAGACCCCTCTTCAGCCGCTACAACATTAGCTCCACTTATACCTACAGTTGAGTTTTCAAGACGTTTTAACACATCCGCTCTGACAACTTCCATAATTTCACGTGGAACCCTTCCGACATTGGTTTTCATTGATTCATTGACAATACTGGCTATCTCATCTACATTTAAATGGGATGCCGGACCAGTTGGATGAACAGGTTTATTATCTTCTTTTTTCAGTTGTAAAATCCTATCTCCCAAATCAGTTTCAACAACATCATATCCTTTAGCTGCTAAATTACTTTTAAGTTCAATTTCACCTAAAGTATTGGATTTTGCTTTAGCTATTACTTTAGAATCGCTTTCATCCAACAGATCATAAATAATATCTAATGCATCATCTTTAGTTTTAGCATATTCCACATCAATGCCATTTCTCCTGAATGATTCAACAGCTATGTCCATCAGTTCCTCCTTATTGGCAATTGACTCCTTTTCAATTTCCCTGACTCTTTTTTCCAATCTTTTAATGGAAGACGAATTTTTAATCTTAGAAGACCTATCCTTAACTGTTTTAAATGACTTTCTCATTGTTTCAAGTTCACTTTCTTTCATTATTCTCCCCCATATTTAATTAAAAATTCAGTTAAATCCAAAACTTCCAAATCATGACCTTTTAAATTAAGTTTGCAAAAAGGACATGCAGTAATAAGTGCCTTACATTTTGTATCTTTTGCCTGGCTGATTTTGGCATCTGCAAGTTCCGATGCAATTTGAGGATAAGCTGATTTTACTCCACCCCCAGCTCCACAGCATAGGCTGTCTTCTTTAATATTTTTCATTTCAATCAAATTAGCTGCTGATTTGATAACTTTCCTTGGTTCATCAAATACTTTACAGTGCCTTCCCAGATGACATGAATCATGATAAGTAACGTTCAAATCTTTTTTATCAAATTTCAGCCTGCCCTCATCAATCAGAATAGCCAACAGTTCTGAAATATGAATAACATCCAAACCTTCATAATCCTGAAGCAGAGTTTTATAACATCCCGCACATGAAGTCAGTATTGTTTCATCACCAAAAACTTCTGTATTTTTAGCTATTTGTTTTTTAGCTTCCTTTTCAAAACCTGTTCTAAGCAAGACTGAACCACAACATTTTTCATCATCCAATATATGATAATCAACATCAGCTAATTTCAACAGCTTTTCTGTAGCATCAGCAATACCTGTTTCTTTTTGTCTTGCAGTACATCCTCTAAAATATAACATTGCAATTATTAATATGGTGTTATTACTAATATATATGATGGATTTTAAAATTTAATTTAAAAATATGTTTTTTAGAAAAAAAAGAATTGAATAAAGTTAAAATAAAAAAATAAGTTGTCTAATCCTCATCATCAGATAAGGAAATTTCATTAGATAATGCTATTTCTTTAACCATTTTATTGATGTCATTTTCTAATTTATCCAGCTTGTAATATAATCTAACTATAATATAAGCCATTACAGCAAATACCACAATAACAATAAAATCCAGCCCTCTTGTTATTCCAAATAAATTAGCAAATACCATACTGATATCTGGAACCAGTGCAAATAACACTAAGAAAATCCACAATATAATCCAAAGTATTAATGTGCTAATTGTATTTTTTCCCTTTCTAACACGTACAGCAAACCATAAAATAGCCAATACTGCAATTACAGGAAATAAGAAAGAATAAAAAAACATTAAAATCACCTTTTTTTAATCGAACAATTTATGTCTAATCATTGTAAACAATATTTTAATTCCAACTTTGTAGTTAGTTCCTTTTGCCTGTGTTTCAGGAGTGTAAATAGTTTCAATTGTCACTTCTTCAAAAGGAATATTATTGTCATTAATTTCTCTTATAAACTCTGAAGAAATTAAATAACCCTGAGCATTAATTGATATTTTATCCAATGCACTTCTGGTCAATGCCCTAAATCCAGTTTGAGAGTCAGAAACATCAACTCCATAGAAAATATGCGTTAATATATTCATTACAGAATTTCCGAAATTTTTAGATTTAGGCATATCCTTTAAAGAACGTACACCAATAACTGCTTCAGCCCTGCCAGCAATCAAGGGTTCAAGAACCCGTTCTAAATCATCAACAGAATGCTGTCCATCCGCATCAATATTTACAATATATTTTGGATTATGTTTTAAAACAGCTTCAAAACCAGTCTGCATAGCTAATCCAACGCCACGATTAATAACATGAGAATAAATAAAAATATTTTCAGGATATTTCATTTGAACATCCTTTAAAACATCCAAAGTACCATCACTGGATCCGTCATTAACAAGAATTATCTTAAATCCCATATCTGCTATTGCTTCAATTACTGGCCTAACTCTTGTTTCTTCATTATACGCGGGAATAATAACATAAGTTTGTTTTCTATCTTCCATTGATACTTTAAATTCACTTTTAGCAGTCATCTAAATACACTTTTTATAATGGACCTACATTAGGCTTTCCTTCACGGACTCCAGTTCCAGCTTCTTTTCTCATAGCTTTTGGATGATACATCATTTTAATAAGATTTTTTGCATGTTCACGTGCTCTGTTTTCAGCCAATACCTTAAGATCTTCAGGATTGTCCTCTTCATCTTCATGGACAAATACTTCTAAAATATGTTTATTAGTCATCAACTGTGCATTAATAAGACCTGTAGATGCTTCATGGGCACACACTTTATCTTTTTCCATAGGCCCAGGCATTCCAAGTGCCATTACAATGTCACAATTTTCCTCTTCAATTAGAATTTTAGCTGTAACAGGCAAATCTTTAACTCCAGGAACTGTTTGGCGAATAATAGTTAAATCTGTAGCATTATTCTTTAATTCATCAATAGCTGCAGCTCCCATATCAAAACGAGCAAAAGTTGTATCACAAATTCCAATCCTCATAAGTTCACCTTAAGCTAAAATCTGTTATTTTTAATATATAACTTTTTATTAATTTTTCATCAGTTCCAAAATTTTATCTTTGGCTTCACTGATTGTTAAAGGATAATCATTATTTTCAATATTTATCTGATTTTCATCATTCAATGCTTTAAAAAGTTCAGATATTATCGGAAGCTTCAAATTAGCTTTTTCAATTAAATCTTCATTGGAAAATATTTCCTTAGGTGTTCCCTCATCTATGATTTCACCGTCAGCCATGACAAATATTTTATTTACATATTTGGAAACCAAGTCAACATCATGAGTTGAAATTACAATTGTAATTCCTTCCCTGTTAAGTTCAGATAATAAATTCATGATTTTTATCGCACCCTGAGGATCCAAACCTGCTGTAGGTTCATCCAAAATCATTATTTCAGGCCTCATAGCCAATATTCCTGCAATAGCTACTCTTTTTTTCTGTCCGCCACTTAAATGATGTGGTGCTTTTTTCTCAAATCCTTCCATTCCAACTCTTTTTAAAGCTTCTTCTACCCTGTTTTGAACTTCATCCATCGGCAATTTCAAATTTAACGGTCCAAATGCAACATCTTCCTCTACACTTGGTGCAAATATCTGGTTGTCAGGATTTTGAAAAACTATTCCTACTTTCTGTCTGCATTTAATCAATGCTTTTTTGTTATACTTTAATTTTTCACCGTCAATTAAAATTTCACCATCATCAGGTTCGTGAATTCCATTGAAATGCAAGAATAATGTTGATTTTCCCGCTCCATTTTTACCAAGTATTGCTGCCATTTCCCCATCATTTATTTTTAGGCTCACATTTTTCAGAGCTTGTGAATCATCATCATAAGAATAACTAATATTTCTTGCTTCTAACACTAATCATCACTCCTATTTTGAGGTTTGTACATTGGAATCTCACCATCATATCCTCTAGAATCTAGAGAATGCTGCAGTGATTCTGCTTTATCCATAGATTTTAAAAATATATTGCTCCCCAACATTGCTACAGATTTAAATGAAGTTTTATATCCATTATAACCTAATCTTGTTTCCTGTGCTTTTTTCATTATATCAATTTCATTTAAAAATATGAATATTGTATTATACATAAGCAATGCAATTTCTATTACTATTTTAGGTACTTTTATAACTTCCAAAGAATGTAAAACCTCTGCTATTGGGGTAGTTAAACCTAAAAATCCCAAACATGAAAAACATGCAAAAATTCTAAAAAAAGTATAAATTGCCAAATCAACTGCATCTTGTCTTATTGCAATTCCATAAAAATGACTGTCCCAAACAATATTTCCAGTTCCAAAGAAAAATAATAAAAATACACAAGTTATTATTGTAAATACTGCTGGAATAGAAATGAACTTCAAATATGATTTAAATGAGATTCTGGCTACTCCCACTATTAAAATTAACATTAAAGCAAAAATAATAACATCAAAATATAAATTATTTAAAATTAATGTAATTATCATTAATCCCATAGCTATAGCTATCTTATAATAGGAATTCATTAAAGTTAATCTGTTATGATGAGCAATGTAGTCCATGTCAAATTTCATAAAAAATCACTGAAAAAAATAAATGAAAAAATGAGGAAATATTATTCCTCTTTTTTAGATTGGCCTCTCCAATAACCAAAGGCATATCCGATTATCAATGCCCCAATAGCTGCTTGAAGTGCGAAAAGTAAACTTTCAATTTCACCGCTTGGTGGTTCCCATATAGATGAGAACCATGGTTCATAACCTGTTTCTTCAATAGCTTCTCCAGCTTGGTCATCAGCTCCGCCAAAGTATCCTTCGTCTTCACCATAGCCGTTATACATTACTAACGGTGCAATAAACAAAATAATTACAACTGCTAATAAAATGATTGATGTTGATTTTTTCATAATAACCACCTAGTTTTCCTTAGCACTTAATACATCAAGTTTTTTCAACAATTTTGGTTTATATGCTTTCAATCTATCCCAAATAATCACAGTCAAAATACCTTCACCAATTGCCAAAGGAATTTGAGTAACAGCAAATATTATTAAAAATTTGTATAAAGCTGCTCCAAAAGTAGGAAGTGGGAAAGCAAGAGCTAACTGGAATGATGTAGCAACATAAGTTAATAAATCTCCTAAAAATGCTGCAAAGAAAACTCCAACAATAGATGGAACATCTGCTTTTATTAAAGCTTTATATACAATCCATGCGACAACAGGACCTACAATACCCATTGAAAATATATTTGCTCCTAAAGTTGTAATTCCACCATGAGCAAGTAATAATGCTTGGAAAATTAAAACAATTGAAGCTAACACTGCAGTAACTGCAGGTCCAAATAATACTGCGCCAAATCCGTTACCAGTCGGATGTGAACAACTTCCAGTAACAGATGGTAATTTTAATGAAGATAAAATAAACATAAATGCACCACTTACAGCAATCAAAGCTTTAGATTCCGGTGTGGTTTCTGTAATCTTCTTTATCTGATATACACCGTAGAGCACTATTGGTATTGATATAATAAACCAAACAGCACACCACTCTGCAGGTAAAAAACCTTCCATAATATGCATAATTATATTCCTCCAAAATAAGCCAAAAACATACTCATTCTCTTTAACCAATCCAACAAAAAATCAAATTGGTATTACATTCTTTTTATGTTTATCATATATAAATTTTACTTGAATAATGAACTAATTATAAAAATTCAAGGGCAAAAAATAAAAAAAATATAATAAAATTAAAAATAAAATTTGAATTAGACAAAGATAGTATGAAAAGTATTACTAAATTAAGTACACCAAAAAATAATTCCTAATTTATATAACTGTTAAAAGACAATAAATATAAACTAACTACAAATTACTAAAGGCGATTCCAAATGAATATTAAAAATAACTTAATATTAGCACTTGATGTAACCAATAAAGACAAAGCAATTGAAATATGTAAAGAAGTAAGCCCCTATATCAATACAATAAAAATAGGATATCCATTGACATTAGCTGAAGGATTAGAAATCATTAAAATTATAAAAGATGAATTTGGTGCAAATATAATCTGCGATTATAAAGTTGCAGACATTGACGCTACCAATTCCAAAATCTGCGATTTAACATTTGATGCAGGAGCAGATGCAATAATCTGTCACGGTTTTGTAGGTTCAGACAGTGTTCAGGCTTGTCTAGACAGTGCAAATAAACACGAAAAAGAAATATTTTTACTTACTGAAATGTCACATCCTGGAGCTAAAATGTTTTTACAAAAAGATGCTGAAGCTATAGCTAAAATGGGAGTTGATATGGGAATTACCAATTATGTTGCACCGGCTACAAGATTAGACAGATTAAGTGAAATAAGAAACATTGTAGGTGATGATGCCTGCATTATTTCTCCAGGTGTCGGAAAACAGGGTGGAGATGCTAAAAAAACTCTTGAATTTGCAAGTGCCATTATTGTTGGAAGAAGCATTTATGAATCAGATAATCCTGCACTGGCCTGTGAAAAAATAATAAAGGATTAAAAAATCCTTTTTAAATTCTACTTTTTTTAAATAAACCATTTTCAGATATTGAACCTGCAACTAGGTATGCAAACTCAAATAATATAAACAATACAAAGAAAAATATATTGAATACACCGCAAACAGCCAGTAAGAATATTGCTACTTTCATTGCACACCTATATTCAAAAAAGTAATTTAAAAATTTGTTTTCAGTTAAATTACTTATTAATTCATGTCCTACTTCATCTAAAAGTGCTGAAAATATACATATTAATAAAATAACCACACTTAACTTCGGAATGCCCATAACTAATGAAATCAATACAAACAATACCAAAGTTATAATATGATGAATTCCGTCAACTTTTAAGGCAAGCAAATTACCAATTAAAATTCCGATAAATATGTATGCTGCAGATGCACTTGATACTGTTGCAAATGCTGAAGTTATTGCACATAACAGTCCCAGTGCAATAGCTAATGACTTGTCATCACCTACATCACAGGCATCATCGGACAATTTCATGAAAAATCCACTTAAGAAAAATAAAACAGCCAAAATAATATAACTCACTAAAATCACCATAAAAATAAATCAGATCTTATCTAATGCAGCAGCATAGATTAACGGGAAGATAATTGTAACATCTCCAACAACAGTAGCTAAATTAGATCCGCATTTTGCTTTTGACCATGATTTAGCTTCTTCTAATGGAGCTCCGCCTAAACTACCTGCTTCCGGCCTATCCATAGTTATCTGAACTGCACAGTCAAGACCACCGTTTAAAATATTTGAAGCTAAAGTATAATGTTTTGTAAGGCCTCCTCCAAGTAAGATCCCACCTACCTTTTCGCTGCCAAATACAATATCTGACAAATAAGGCATGTCTCCAGCTGCACTTATTGTAAAATCATGATCCTGTGAAAAAATCCATAACTGCAGACCAATCATACAATCAATAATACCCGGAGCGAAAATTGGAACATTATTTCTTGCTGCAGTAGCTATAAAAGAATTTTCATCATCAATCAACATTCCAATTTCATAAATTAATTCCTGAATAGATATTACAGGTTTTTTAGCAGATATTATTTCAAATAATCTATTTATTTCCTTTTCAAAAACTTCAAAATCATTGGATCCCACATTAATATCAGCTATTCTACCAATTCCTTCAGCATTAAGTTCCTCATCATCTTTTCCTTCATCCCTGTAATGAGCTCCACCAAATGCTTCAAGTAAATCATGAGTAAGATTAGCTCCGCTTGATACGATTAAATCCACATGACCTTCCCTTATCATTTGAGAAACAATATTTCTCATCCCCCCAGGAATTAAAGGACCTCCAAGGCTCATAAATACATTTGTATCTTCATCTTTAATCATATTTGCCAGAATATTAGTAGCCCTTGCAACTCTGCCAGCACCTAAAACATCTGATGCTTCAAATTGAGCTACCAAATCACTTACTTTCATATCTTTAGAAATGTCTATCTGATTTACTTTCATTAAATCACTTGTAAAAAATAATTATTGGGTAATAATAGGGAATTGACTTAAATTTGTTATGGAATTAATTAAATCTGTTCTTGTAACAATTCCAAGTAAATTATTATCGTTATCAGCAATAAGCACCCTACTTATTGCTTTTTTAAGCATTATTTCAATAGCATTAGCTATTCTCATGTCTTCATTAACGATTACAATATTCGTAGTCATTAAATCTCCAACAAGCAAATCCTCTTTATTATTAGCTATTGCTCTAACAAGGTCAGTTACAGTAAATACTCCTACTGCTTTACCATCCTCCATTACAGGAGCTCCTTTAATATCATTAAACGCAAAAACTTCTGCAGCTTCCTTTAAAGTAGAACTGACTTTTAAAGATACTACATCACGGCTGGCTATATCGCCAACAGTATTTTTAGGAATACTTCTAATTGTAGTAGTGTCTACAAGCAAAATATTGTCCATATCATCCCTACCTACAATTTTACCCATTACTCCCAAATTGTTAACTGGTGTAGGGCCTATTCTAATGGTATCTCCCAAACTTAAATCCTTAATGTTTCCTAAAACTTTAATAGCTGCCTCACATTCGCCAGGCTGTGGAATACTTGTAAATTCAATTTTTGCAACTGAAATATCTTTTAATTTTTCCCCATCTTTATAAATAGGTACATTAAAATCCTTATCAGTGACTGAAATGTTTAAAGAGTGATAAGCTTCTACAGTAGGTTTATAACCACCACGAGGCCCTGGTACTCCTTTAACCAAACCTAAACTTCTAAGAGATTGCATCTGATTACGAATTGTTCCAGGATTTCTACTCATAATTTCAGCAATGTCTTCACCTTTAATAGATCCGCCGTTAGCAGACTGGTACAAATTAATTAATGTTTGTAAAATTTCTTTTTGTACTGATGTTAACATGAAAACACCTAAATATCATTATAAAAATTAATATTATATCTGTCAAATAATGTTTATAAATATAATGATTTATCATAACAAATCTAGAATTGAATAGGGAAAAATAGGAAAATAAAAACAAAACACTAAAAATAATTTAAAATTCATTAAATTTAAAAAATAAAATTTAGATATTGCTAAAAGTTTTAGCAACCTATTTGATATAGCTCAAAACCTGCTTTTCTAATTTTAGGTGAATAAATATTCCTGCCGTCAAAAATAATCTTCTGATTTAATCTTTTAGACAGCTCATCCAAATCAAGAGCTCTGAATTCTTTCCACTCAGTAATTAAAACAAGACAGTCACTATCATCTAAAACATCATATTTGGATTTTTTATAATCAATATTTTCAGAATCAAAGTTCTGTTGGAAATTATCAATGGCTTTTGGATCATATGCTTTTATTTTTCCGCCCCTTTTAATAATTTCAGAAGCTATTATTAAAGAAGGTGCACACCTTACATCATCAGTTTGAGGTTTAAAAGAAAGTCCCCAAATACCAAAAGTAAGACCTGATAAATCTTCACCAAATCTATCAACAATCTTGTTTACTAAAACAAGCTTTTGATTTTCATTGACCTCATCAACATTAGCCAAAATCTTAGGTTCATAACCATTATCAAGGGCAGTATTAATCAGCCCTTTTACATCTTTAGGAAAACAGCTTCCACCATAACCGCATCCGGCATAAATAAAATCATAACCTATTCTTTTATCACTGCCAATACCTAAACGAACATTTTTAACATTTGCACCAACTTTCTCACATATATTGGCTATTTCATTCATGAAAGATATTTTAGTAGCAAGCAGAGCATTAGCAACATATTTGCTCATTTCAGCACTTTTAACATCCATCAAAACAAATCTATCACTATTAACAATAAATGATGAGTATAACTCTTTTAAAGTCTCAAAAACTTCATCATTTTGTGCACCAATAATTACACGGTCAGGATGCATACAATCAGCAATAGCTACCCCTTCCTTTAAAAATTCGGGATTGCTGGCTATATCAATTTTAATATCTTTATTTAAATTAGATTCTATTACTTTCTTAACCTTAAAAGCAGTGCCGACAGGAACAGTAGATTTAATGACAATTAATGAATCCTGGCTAATAACATCAGCTATTTCTGAAGCTACATCATAAACATAATCTAAATTAACGCTACCGTCCTCATGTTCAGGAGTTCCAACAGCTATGAAAATAATATTGGAATTGTCTAAAGCCTCTTTTAAATCCGTGGTAAAAATTAAATCTCCCTTTTTTTGATTGGATTTAACTAATGATGCCAAATTAGGTTCATAAATAGGTAAGATATTATTTTTTAAATTAGCTATTTTTTCCAAGTCATTATCAACACAGTAAACTCTATTTCCCATTTCTGCAAAACAAGTTCCGGTAACAAGACCTACATAGCCGGTTCCAATAATTGTCAGTTTCATGAAAAATAATATCTTATTTAAATAATTTAAAGTTTATTATGGCTCCTCCAAAAAGTCAGCTGATTTTTTTATCTGTTTACTAGCATAATATTTTTTATTAATAACTTTGATTTAAACAGAACAAAAACTATAAAAACACTTAAAAAAATAAAAATCGTTATTTCATTTTCCAAAAAATAATAATTAATTGGATAAAATGAATCCATATTAATTCAGATACCATTAAAAATACATTTATATTGAATTACTCTTCCAACAAGATAATATTTTTAGGATCTACCTTTAAATAATCAGGAATTACAAATTCATGATCATGTATTTTTTTATCTAATTTCCACCATAATCCATTTGCCAACGTTATTTGCCATTCAAAAGGTATTTCCAATTTTGTTGCGTTTATAGTGTCAAATGAATTAATATCATCTTTTTCAGCAGGCAAAAAATCATGTGCCCTTATTCCAATATGAGTAATATCCTGTGAAATTTTTTCAGCTACTTCAAATGTAATTCCCCATTCTAATGATTTAATATGATAATCATCTATTATTTCAACTTTAGAAATATTTTTACATCCTGTAAGTCTAGCAACCTGAACTTTTTTTGGATTCTCAAACACATCGTGAGTAGTTCCTTTTGCAATAATTTTACCCTTGTCCAATATTAAAAGCTCATCGCAAAACTGAAATACTTCATCACGATTATGGGTAACAAGAATAGAAAATCCGTCAAAATCTTTCAGTATATTACTAAGTTCAATACGTAATTGTTCTTTTAGAAATGTATCCATTGCACTAAACGGTTCATCCAACAGTATAACATCCGGACTGTAAGCCAATATACGGGCCAAAGCTACTCTTTGCTGCTGACCTCCAGATAATTCTCTAGGATATCTCTTTTCCAAACCTTCTAAACGAAAGCGTTTAATCATATCAGTTAACCTTTTTTCATCATAATCTTTAGGTAAACCAATAGCAACATTTTCCTCTACAGTCATATTCGGAAATAATGCATAATTTTGAAATAAGTATCCTACATTTCTTTTTTGAGGCTTTAAATTAATTTTTTCATTAGAATCATAATAAACAGTTTCATCATTTGTAGTTAAACTTATAACGCCATTATCTGGATTTACAATACCTGCAACAGATTTTAAAGTCATACTTTTACCACAACCTGAAGGACCTAAAATACCTAAACATCCTTTTTTCAATTCAAAATCCACATTTAAGTCAAATTCTTTAAGTTTCTTTTGAATATTTACTTTTAACAATTCATTACTCATAACATATTCCCCAAATTATTTCCACTGCCTTTCCTTACGTATTGAAACATAATCCATAATAAAAATAGCTATAAATGATATAATAACAATGAATATTACATAATTAAAAGCATCTCCCATATTACCGGCAGCTACTTCAGAATAAACTGCCATTGGAAGAGTTCTAGTTTGTCCTGCAATATTTCCTGCAATCATTGCCGTAGCACCAAACTCACCTAAACCTCTGGCATAAGCAAGTATTCCCCCACTAATAATTCCCGGAAGTGCATTTGCAAGCAAAACTTTCCAGAAAATTTTGAACTCAGACATCCCCAATGTACGACCAGCATCCAATAAATTAGAATCTACCTGTTCAAATGCACCTCTGGCAGAACGATACATTAAAGGAAAAGACATGACCACTGCAGCGATAACTGTTGCAGACCATGAAAATGCTATTTTCACTGCAAAAAAGTCTACAAAAAACTTACCTATCGGACCCCTAACACCAAAAATATACAATAAAAAGAATCCTACAACAGTAGGAGGCAATACAATTGGAAGTGTAAAAATACCGTCAAGTACAATTTTTACTGAATCATTTTTAAGTTTAACAATGCCCCAGGCAACTATTAATCCTAAAAAAAAGGTTATAAAAATTGATAAACTTGCTGTTTTCATTGAAATAAAAATTGGAGTCCAATCAGTCATGTCAATAATTCTCCTTTAAATTATCATATAGATTTTACGTTATAAAGTTTATTCATGAATTGTAAATCCATATTCAACAAATACATCTTTAGCTTCTTTACTTTTTAAGAATTCCATGAACTTTTGAGTAGCATCCTGATGCTCTGAGTTTTTAAGTTCAGCTACCGGATAAATAACTGGAGTTTTTAAAGCATCATCTGGAGCTTCACAAACTACTTTAACATCATCATTAGATTTGGCATCAGTAGAATATACAATACCGCATTCAGCAGACCCCTGAGCTACCTGATTTAATACAGCAGTTACATCAGTACCTAAAGACAATTTGGATTCAACACTGTCCCATACACCAAGATTGGTTAATACTTCCTTACCATATTGACCGGCAGGTACTGAAGAAGGATCTCCCATAGCAATGTTACCGTCTACATTTTTCAAATCCTCAAATGAAGATATGTTTAAGTCGGAATCTTTAGGTACAATCAAAACAACTTTATTTTCTAAAAATTGAATATTAGTACTGTTATCAATTAAACTTTCATTAACTAATTTGTTCATCTGTTTATTACCTGCAGACATAAATACATCTGCATCCAAACCATTTTCGATTTGTTTTTGTAAATCACCGCTTGAAGCATAAGTTGGAGTGACTTTTACCCCAGGATATTTTTCTTCAAACATTGGAATTAATTTTTCATCAAAAACATTTTTTAAACTAGCTGCAGCAGCTAAATTTACTTCCTGTCCATTTAAACTGTCATCAGTGCTTGCTGAACCGTTAATCCATATTCCAACACCAACAGCCAACACTGCTATTACAACAACAATAGCTATAATCTTTTTTGAAACCACTATTCATCACCTTTTAAAATAAATCAATACCCTCAAAAATTAGTCATAATAACCTAATTGTCAAATAGGTATAATTATAAGTTTAATTTCATCAATATATAAATATTATCATATCGATTTATTTAGCTCCGTCAAGAACTTTAGTGATTAATGTTCAGAAAAATCTGTTATATTCAAAACATTAAAAACTAATTGTTTACAATTTTTCAAAAAAATTAAGAATTTTAGTTGTTTATCCAGCAATATAAAATAATAACCTTTTATTTAGATTTTCTAAACATATTTATTATGGTCATTTACTAACTATATTATTATGGAAAAGAGGATTGTCAAAAAAACACGAGAAAAACTCTCACCAATAGGATTTGGAGCTATGAGACTACCTTCAAAAAATGGTAAAATCAACTACAAAGAATCTGAAAAGTTAATACACCATGCAATAGACAATGGAATAAACATTATCGATACTGCAGCTATCTATAATAATGGAGAAAGTGAAAAAGTCCTTGGAAAGGCTCTAAAAGGAGAATATAGAAACAAAGTCAAAATTTCTACAAAATTGCCTGCAATGAACATAAAAAAGTATGAAGATATGGAAAAAATATTAAATGAACAGCTGGAAAGACTGCAAACTGATTGCATTGACTATTACTTCCTACACAATGTTGATTTAAAAGCTATGAACCGTTTACTTAAAAAAGATGTTTTAAAATTCCTGTCAAAAGCAAAGCAGGAGGAAAAAATAAAATATGTCGGTTTTTCATACCACGGCACTACTGAAGAATTTCCATTATTGCTTGATGCATATGACTGGGATATGGTGATGATTCAATATAATTACTTTGATAACAATGTTCAGGCAGATATTGAAGGAATTCATCATGCAGCATCAAAAGGAATGGGAATTTTTGTAATGGAACCTTTAAAAGGTGGAATTTTAGCTGGAAAAATGCCTGATGAAGTTGAAAATATATTTAAAAAAGCCGACCCCTCAAAAACAAATGCCGAATGGAGCATATCCTGGATTTTAAACCATCCTGAAATAACCTGTGTATTTTCAGGAATGAATAACATAGCTCAAATTGATGAAAATATAGCTATTGGAAATAATGTTGAACCCCATTCCATGAGTTTGGAAGAACTTGAAACAATTGATTATGCAAAAAGAGCCTTAAAAGAATTGCTTCAAATTAACTGTACAAGCTGCGGATACTGCCTGCCCTGCCCCAGAGGCGTGAATATTCCTGAATGCATGAAAATATATAATGAAAAATATTTATTCAATCAAAAAGGCCTTTTAAATCAAAGCTTAATCGATTATTATTTAACTGTAAGTGGAATTATGATAGACAGTTCAAATGCAGGATTATGTAATGGATGCAGAAAGTGCTTAAGAAAATGCCCCCAACACCTGGACATTCCAAAAGAACTTGATAAAGTTAAAAAAGAATTTGAAGGCCATTTCTTTAAATTTAAAGTATTATTCGTAAAAAGTATCGGTATGAAAATATATCAGAAATTTTTTTAAATAATAAAATAAAAAGTGATAAACATGAAACTCGAAGAAATATTAGCTCCATGCCCAAAATGCGGTTCCAAAGATAAACATGTACACAGAAAAATGTTAGACAATCACAGAGCACATGCAGAGTTAGACACTGTAAAATGCGAAGATTGCGGTTATATTTTCTTTGTAAATGATAGTATGGAAGAAGACGAAAAAAAAGAACTTTTAAAAGAATTAAATAAATATTACGGATAAAATGACTTTTCATGTAATGATAATTCCCACTTTAGGTTGCCAATGCAACTGCAAATACTGTTGGGGTTCAGAATCAACAAAAGAAATGATGGACATTAGCGTAATTGATGACATTATCACCTGGTTAAAGGATTTCAGAGATGATAAAGTTCATTTTACATTCCACGGAGGAGAACCTCTTCTTGCAGGCTATGATTTCTATGCTGAAGCTTTAGAAAAATTATCCAAAATAGACAATTTAGAAGGTTTTTCACTTCAAAGTAATATCTGGTTACTTTCAGATGAACTAATCGATTTATTTTTAAAGTACAATGTTGCTGTAAGTACCAGTATTGACGGACCTGAAGAAATTAATGACTATCAAAGAGCAGAAGGTTACTTTAAAAAAACCATTGGCAGATATGAAAGAGCAAAAGAAAAAGGATTAAACATAAACTTTGTTTTAACAGTAACTCAATATTCCAAAGACTACAGTGACGAGTTATATGAATTTTTCAAATCCAATGGTATGAATTTAAAAATACATGCTGCACTTCCGTCACTACGTGGAGACAATGCTGACCCATGGGCTCTTGATCAGGAAGAACACGGAAAACTTTTAATAGACTGGTTAGACAAGTATCTTTATGATTTAGATAAATTCAGTGTAATGGATCTTGACCACATTGCTAAAAGTACATTCAGAAGAAGGGGAACATTATGTACGTTTGCAGATTGTATAGGTACAACATTAGCTGTCGGTGCAGACGGTTCAATTTATCCATGCTACAGGTTTGTAGGAATGGATGAATATATTTTAGGCAATGTCAAAGCAAACCCAAGTTTTGATAAGCTAAAAGAGTCTGACGCATGGGCAAAACTTCAAGAATTTAGAGAATATGTTGATGAAAACTGTGCCAAATGCAGATATGTAAAATATTGTGAAGGTGGATGTCCATATAATGCTATTGTAGCCAATAAAACTCCAAAAGCTGTTGATCCTCAATGTAAGGCTTATAAAATGATTTTTGGTGAAGTTTCTAAAAGACTTAACAAGGAATTTGCAAAAAATGCATTTGGCGGATTAAACGGACCAAGTGTTAAAAAAGAAAATGAAACTTTCAGTATTATGGATTTAATGATGAAATAACATAAAATTTCTTATACTTTTAATTTCTTGCCTTTTTATGTACATTAAGATATAATGTAATAGTAAATATAACAGTAATAGTATATAAATGTATTTCAAACTAAAACACTACAAAATACCTACACATAATGTCAACATAACTATAAAAAAAGGATAATATAAAAAAAAGTTTAAAATAGAGTGTATAAAGTGGAAGGTTTATTTTTTAGAAACAATAATTTGTTCAAGTAGGTTTTCATCTTCAACTGAAACTGTACATTGTGCATCTCCATCCAAAAATGAGAAGTGATATAAACCATTATCAGGGTCTCTTTCTAATAAGCCCTCACGCCCATTTATTGTTTCTTTAGTTTGAGTATCACTTTTTATATCATCAAGTGTTAATGTATCCCATCCACTATGGGTACACACTCCTATGTGTATTATGTGCATAGAATCATCATAGTATCCTCGTGTGTATGACACAATACCGTTAGGTTCTATTACCCCATTATCACCATAAGTAGGGTCCTCGGTGAATCCATCTGGGATATTAAAATTTATACCTCTAATACTGGTGTTTTGTATTGCACAAACAGAAGTTATAGTTATAGATAGGATACAAAGTATCCCTAATCCGATTAATATTTTTTTAATGTTTTTAGAATTCATTGCTCTGGATTTTTAGATAAAATTTTGTATTATTTTTTTTGCTTTTTTGAGATAATACTTTTGTATTCCTCTACTTTTTTCTTCGTTTTTTAATTATTTTATATCTTGTGTTTTTTATTAGGAAATGCTTTTCTTATTTTTATAAACAACACCTCCTTTAAAAAACAATAAAGATTATAATTACCTCTTTATACATTATTATCACCATTTATACAACAAAGTATAAAAAGTTTATGAAATTTCATAGTATCTATGATGAAACCATAATATTTTTTTATTTTAATTTTATTTATATAATAAATCATATTTTTTAGAATTAATACTGCCAACTACCTTACAATCAGTTAATTCTTCAATCACACAGAGTTCTTATGAATCTATTTTAAATAATTTGATTTCACCATTAATTTTTTTATTAACACGCCCAATTACAGCTCCCACACTTATTTTTACATTCTCTTATTTATTTTTAGTTAAAGAGCATTTAAAAATTACATACATATAATAAAATAACAGATATTACTCTTTTTTATACAATTCATTTAAATATCCTCTTTCAATACACCAATCTTTAAATTCATTGTATTTTACAGGATCTTTTTGAAGATATAACTGCTCATAAAATAATTTATCACTGCGGCTGTTCATTTTTTCAATAGACTTTACTATCTGATAATTCATATCTTCGCCATAACCCATTTTATTCCTTTTTTTAAGCATATAAATCAATCCATACTAGATATATTATACATACCTATAAATCATAATTTATACACAAAAATATATAAATGTTGTGGTAAAAATAAGTTTAAAAAAAGTTAAAAAGAAATTATAGAAAATGCTTAATTTTAATTTAAAGCTATAATCTCTTTCATATAGTTGATTAAATCGTTTTTAGATTCCTCATCATCCATTGCAAATTCTATGGATGTTTTTAACCATTCCAAACGATTTCCTATATCATATGTTTTTCCTTCAAAAGTATTTCCATAAATCTTATCCAATTTAGCTAAAGCATCAGTAAGTTGAATTTCCCCACCAACTCCAGCTCCTGTTTCTTTGATTTTATCGAAAATATCTGGAGTAAGTACATATCTTCCCATAATAGCCAAGTTAGATGGTGCTTCGTTAACTGGTGGTTTTTCAACAAGTTCATCAATTTGATAGACATCCTGTTCGATTTCAACTCCTTTAATTATACCGTATCTTTCTACTTTTTCCTGAGGTACCCTTTCAAGAGAAATAGCTGATGCTTCATATTTGTTATAAATATCTATTAACTGTTTTGTACATGGAGTTTTTCCTTTTGTTATTGTATCTCCAAGCATTACTGCAAATGGTTCATCACCAACATGTTTTTTAGCACAATAAATTGCATCACCTAATCCTTTTTGTTCTTTTTGACGGATATAACAAATATCAGCTAAATCAGTGATATCCTGAACCTGTTTTAAATATTTGGTTTTACCTGCTTGTTTTAAAGTATATTCCAATTCAAAGGATTTATCAAAATGATCTTCAATAGAACGTTTGTTTTTACCAGTTACAATCAAAATATCATCAATACCCGAAGCTACAGCTTCCTCAATAACATACTGAATAGTAGGTTTATCAAAAACAGGCAACATTTCTTTAGGTTGTGCTTTAGTAGCTGGTAAAAACCTAGTTCCAAAACCAGCTGCCGGAATTACTGCTTTCATTTAATTATCACCATCCTAATTTAATTAATCATAATTTTTGTTTTGATTGGTTAAATAGTTAATTATTTTTTACATCTCTTACAAAATTTCGCCTAATTTATCTAATATATATTCAATACTGACATCATAACATACAATTGTTTTTTGAGAAGACTTCTCACCTTTTGAAATACTTACATCACAATTAAAAATTTTAGATAACTCTTTTACAATTTCCTTATTGGCCTTACCTTTTTGAGGAACCTGCTTAATACGTATTTCAAACCTGTTTCTCCATTCATTAAAACCTGAAATTTGAAATTTATTTGAATTTGGAGAAACCTCAATATCTACAAAAACATTATTATCTGCTGAAGAAATTGCATTCAAATAGTTATTAGACATTATAATCAGAAAAATAGTTTATCAATAAAAGTGCGGGAGACGGGACTTGAACCCGCGAAGGGACTAACCCAATAGGCCCTCAACCTATCGCCTTTGACCACTCGACCACCCCCGCATTACACATAACAAAAGTAGTTATTAAAAGATGTGTTTTTTAAAGTATATAAACTTAACTATTTTAGATTAATAATAAAAATTGATTTTTTAATTTCAATGTCTAATTAATCATAATCCATCTTTTTAATAGCATCATAAACTCGTTTACAATTATTTTTATCATTGAACTCAAAGAAATCATCAACTCTTTTAATATATTGGTCTTTCATTTCACATTCATTTTCAACATATTCCATTATTAAATCAATTAATTCCTCATGATTATCAACAACTTCTCCAAAACCCATTGTTTTATAATCAAAATAGCTTTCTTCAAGATCAAAATGGTAATCCTTAGCATAATGATAATAAATAACTGGCTTTTTTAAATAAGCAAAATCAAAAGCTATTGAAGAATAATCCGTTATTATCAAAGAAGCATGTGTAAAAATATCATTATAACTATTGGAAGTTGAATCAATTATTACATAATCATTGGTTTCAAATAATTCAATGAATCTGTAAACATTTGGATGCGGTTTAAAAATCAATTTATAACCATGTTTTTTGCAAAAATCAATTAAACGGGAATCATTAATTAAAGAATTGTATATCATGAAGTAGTTTGATTTTAATATTTTTTCTTTGGTTGAATGAAGAAAATGCCTTCTCCAGGAAGGCATAATTACAATTTCCCTATAATCCTCTTTCTTCTCCAGAGCATCATATCTAGGAAAACCCAATAACTGAGGAACATCTTTATGATAGTTATAAGGATACTTAAAAAAGGATTCCAATTCAAGTTTTGATGCAGTTACAATTAATGAAATGTTTTTATCTGCTTTATTAAGCCACATGGAAATATTATCCTTTGTAATGCCATGCTGTAAAAATACAAGTCTAAATTTAATAAGACCTGATAAAAAAGGATAATTACCCCAGAATGGATAAACTAAACCATTATCAGGATGGGAAGATATGACTTTTTCTGCAAATAAAGCATATATTCTGTGTTTAATAGAACCGTATTCAATGGTTTTTCCAATTTGAGAAACATCACCAAATGCAAAATTATCCCTATTTAAAACAAAAACCTTTTCAATGCCATCATCTACGCCAACAACATATTTAAAAAGATTAATACCATTATCATCAGCTAGATAAGGCAAATCCATAAAAATCCAAATTCTTTTAGATGAAAAAAACGGATACACTATGAAATAAACAATTCTGAATATTACGCCTGTTCTCCAGCCCTGATTAGTTTCACGCAGCATTGTGTAAATAGTTGAAATCTCATTTTTCAATACTCTTATCCAGTTTTTCGGCTTGACAGTTATTGTACTTCCCTTAACCTTAGCAATGTGATTTTTTGAAAGTAAATATTTAGATGTGTTTGAAAGTCTGCAGGGTCTGGTGAACTTTATTTCAAGATCCTTAAAATCATTAACCTCTGTTTTAAATTGAATTTTAATATTTTTTGAAGTAATTGGAATATAAAGCTCAAAATCATTATTGAATGCATATTCAAAATTTAGAGAAAACCTGTCCCTTTGAGGGTATTCCAGTTCCTTAGTTTCAAAAATTTTATCATTAACAAACACAAAAACATTACCCTTTTTATTGAAAAATGTAGTAATAAATCCTGAAACATAAATAACATCATTTTGTATCTCAAAAATATCAATGAATACCTGATTTAATGATAACTTATCAATAATCTCTTCATAAACTTGTTTTCTATATTTATAATCACAATTAGCCAGATAATCATTACCTAAATATTTCAAAAAGAATATGTGCGTTTTAAGCTGGTTTTGAATATTTTTTTGATTGTATATCACATCATCATCAATATTCTGCAAAATAAAAATCAGATTGATGTAAAGTTCATGAATTTCATCATGACTTAAAATATGATCGATCTTTTTAATCTTAAAAAGCCATTGCAAATCATACATTAATACATATTGAATAAATTTTAAAACTTCACCATACTTTTTTTTAGAACAGTAAATTAATTTAAAATGAAACTGTTTAATTCTAGAAATATAGTAACCTTTAGTTTTACTTGAATAATCAAGAAGAGAATTTTTAGCTTCAAATTTTCTATAAAAATAAGACCCGCTTTTAACAAGCCCTAATTTTAATTTATTCAAAAGAAGTTGATTAACAAAAAATGCATCTTCAGCAGTCTGTAATTTAACATTGAATTTAATATCTCCAATAGCTTCTGCTTTAAAAAATGAAGAAGGACCGGATAACTGAATAAATTCCGGCTGTTTTGATAAATCAGCAACTCCTGTTTTTTTAAATTTAAAATTTAAAGGATGATTACCTTTTTGTGATCCGAAATAGTATATTGGAATTGAAACCACATCAATTTCCGAATAATGCTTTTCAAAGAAATTATAAACATCCCTAAACGTATTGGAACTTATATAATCATCACTGTCTAAAAAATTAATATATTTTCCTTGTGCTTCATTTAATCCCAGATTTCTAGCATGTGCCGGGCCAAAACAATCTTTAGTTGATACATACTTAATGTTTTGGGGATACTTAACTCTGTATTTTAAACATATATCTTCAGTATTATCCGTACTTCCATCATTAACTATGATAATTTGAATATTTTTTTCAAAATCCAAACTTTGATTAATAATGGAATCAATTGCTTTTTTTAAATACAGATCAGAGTTATTAGCTGCAATTATAACAGAAAATAAAAATTTATCATGAATTTTTATAACCCCCCAAATTTTAAAAAATAATCCAAAAATATATCAAATATATCCATTAATATAATATTATATCTACCAATTATAATAAATCTTTTGATGGTGTAAATTATGAAAAAACTATACTTATTATTAATCATATTAATTTTATTAATGGTAGAGGTCAATTTATACAATTATAATGGTTTTGACTTTAATTCAAACAAAATAGAATTTAATGGTACCAAGTTTAATCTGCCTGAAAATTTCAATGTTGCCAATGAAAGTGAAAATACAATAAGCCTCTACGATAAAAGTGACAATATAACCATAAATATGACTCATTTAAATGATAATATTTCAATTAAAACCTATTTCCAAAAAGCCCTAAAAGATAATTTTACAGTAAGTAACGAAACTCAAAAAATAGATAACATCACCCTATATGTAACATATCGTGAAACAAATTATACCAATTCAACACAGCTATTTTTTGAAAAAGACAACACAAATTATCGTATGTGGATACTGAACTATGATAATAAAAATGAATATTCTTCAAAAATAGCTGCTGAAATCATTACAAGTTTAAGACCCGCAAATCAAGGATATATAGGTTAAAAATACCTCCAAATCCTTATTTTATTGCAAATCTATTTTTTCTTTTATTTTGAACAAACAATTTCTGAATAAAATCCAGAGAATCATCAACATTCAAACATTTTAATGTTTCATCAATTTTAGGAAAGTAAAGTGATTCATTTGGAATAACATTATAAATAAACACATCACTTACATAATTATTAAGACTTTCAGACTCTGTTTCGCTAAAAGCCCCCAGATAATCTTTAGTAAAAAAAACATCCTTTTGAACAACCTGTACAGGATTGCCGCTTAAAAAAGAATTAGACAATCCTTTACAGCTAGGAGGGACAAATGCATTATTATCTACAATAGATCCGGAACCCAAAACTGCACCAGAAGATATATAAGCTAAATGACCTAACCACACATGATCTCCAATAAGAACAGAACCCGGAAAATTAATCCTTTGTTTAGTCTTGGATGAATATATTGGATAAGCAAAAGAAGTTCTAATATTTGTACCGCTACCAATATTGCAATCATCACCAATAACTAAATTTTGATGTTCCTGAACATTGATGTTTAAAGGAGCAGTCATATTATTATCACGACCGAAAAAGACAACTGAATCATGATAAACCTGCAAATTCAAAGGATATTGTGAATTAGGAGTGGAAGATAAATAAACTAACGAATTATTACCTTCAAAACGTATATTTGCATTAACTAATTTTACATCACGTTCACAATAAAATAAATTGCCTTTGCCTCTAAAAGTAATATTTGAATTAACAAATTCAGGCTTACCAATAAAATTATTCTGTTTTAAATTTTCAATTTGATCAATATTGCTAACTGACTCCATAAAAACCACAATAATTATTTTTTAATTGAATTTAGAATCGCATCCAATTTGTTTTCAAGATTATCCATTCTTCTTTCCAGATTATCTCCACTATTTACTAAAGAACCTGTTTTTTTAGCAACAAGACAGGTATCACACCAAGGTTTAGCATCGGCATTTGTAGAAACATGAATAACTTCAAAATCAACATATTTGGCTAATGCACTCATACCGTCCTCATAAAAACGATAGCAGTCAGTATCTGCATCACCATGTTTAGGTCCACCACTAGGAGCAATAATACAGCAAAAACCACCAGGTCTTAAAACTCTGTCAATTTCAGCCATTGTAAGCCAAAAGAAACCTAAATGTTCAAAAAACTGACCTGAAACAACAACATCATAACTATTGTCTTCAACTTCATACCAATTGTAAATATCATCAACAACAATATCCACATTAGCCCCTTTTTCAAAATCTAAACCCTGATAAGTCCAATTAGAACTATTAAAAATAGATTTATAATTATAATTAGTACCACTTGTATCTAAAGAACCAACATCCAATATATCTAAAAAATCATTATCATTAAGATAAGTATTTTTAAACCAACTCATTTTATCATGACTAGACTTATGCATGTTATCACCAATTAATTCTCTCTAAAATTAAGACTGAATTATACCAATTTTATTCAACCTTTGATATAAATTATATTATTACAATTATTTTGTTTTCTAGATATAAAAACATTATCTAATTACATTAAAAAATATTAAAATTATAAGTTTTCTTCTAATTTTTTCTTTAAAAACATATTTTCTTTTCTTAAAACTATTAACAAATTCAACAATATGTTTAAACTGATTAAATTTATCTGAATAATAAGAATTTTTATAATGTGTTCTGCCAGAACTCCAAATATGAGATTCCTCAGCAAAATAATCTCCCAAAAACCTAATTAATCAACTAACAATAAACTATTCATTAATTTTTTTTAAAATTAAATCTAATTTATTTTCAAGACTATCCATTCTTTTTTCTAAATTACTATTAACACCATACTGTTTTCTAGCTATTAAAACGCAATCATACCAAGGATAAGAAATTTCATCATCATTGACATAACACTCAAGTGTTTGCAACCCTACATAATTAGCTACTTGTTTCATACCATTATCAGTAAATCTAAAACAGTCATAAGGATTTTTGTGAACAGGTCCTGCACTAGGAGCAATAATACAGCATAATCCTCCAGGTTTTAAGATTCTTTCAATTTCTTTTATAGCTTTCCAAAAGAATTCCATATGTTCAAAAGCCTGACCAGAAATAACAACATCAAAAGAACTATCTTCAATTTCAATCCAATTATAAATATCTGAAACAACAATATCTACATTTGGACCTTCTTGAATATCCATGCCCCGATATTTCCAGTTATCTTCTCTTAAAAATCTACCGTAGTTATAAGAAGTATCACTAGCATCATAAGATCCTATGTCTAAAATATTTAATGAATCTTCAGTATTCAAATAATTATTTTTAAATTTTTCCATTGATTGAAATGAACTTTTATGCATATTATCTCATTCTATTAAATTAATTAAATAAAATTACAAGTTATATTAAACATATTACTTTACTAAAATAAATATATTAATATTATTTATTTCTATTTAAAATATCATTTAAATATTTATTAAATTTAAAAGTATTATAAGACTCATATTTTTTAATAGTGGTTGACAAAATAAAATTCTCGTCTCTTAAATTTTTAATAATTGATTGATAATAGAATCTAAACACTTACCCAAATATCTTTCAGCATTAAAAATAGGAATAATAACTGAAATCTCAACATCTGCACTCATAAATCACACCACATAATTTAATATTAGTAAAAAATATTTAAAACAATTATTCATCATCTATTTTGCATTTTAAAATAGTATCTGCAATAAATGTCCAAGGCTGTTCTTTAATAATCTCAAATTTATAGCCTAAATCTAAATTCTCAATCCACGGTTTTATTTCAAAGAAATCCTCAGCACTATGATATATACTAATAAACAACATTGGTTTTTGACTTTTTATTGTTTCAACAGCTCCACTTAAAAGATCTTTTTCCGCTCCTTCAACATCAATAGTAATCAAACCAACATCCAAGTTATTTTCCTTGACAAATTGATCAACAGTTACTTCTTGAACTTTTAGCTCTTCCGTATATTTTCTTAAGTTAGAATCAGATGTAATTCCCTGAAAATTATCATTAGCTAAATATAAACTTCGCTCACCATTAATATTACCTAAAGATTTGTTTACAGGTTTTATATTTGAAATATTATTCCTTCCAACATTCTCTTTTAATAATTTAAAAGACTCTTCAAATGGTTCAAAAGCAAAAACATTTTTATGAGTAACTTCAGATAATGGAATTGCAGTATCTCCAGTAAATGCTCCTGCATCAATTATATCCTTATTTTCAAGAAAATTCTTATCCTCTTTACTTAAATTTAAATCCATGAACCCATGAAGATTATATCCTCCTTTAAAGTTATATTTTCCTATTTTATCATCATATACATTATTTATTTTAAAATCTTCCCACTGTTTTTGTTTTTCCAATTCATCATCAAAAAATAAAGTTTCTCTTCTGTTATAATTAATAGCCAAACTTCTTAAAAAAAGCCATTTAAAGTAGTTTTTTGACTCTTTAGGTAAATTTTCAACCATTTCCATAAATTTTTCCTCAAAATCATCTCTAAAATAATAATTTATATAAGACCAGTTACAAAAGCTGGCTGCAGTATTCTCATTAGCTCTAATTTTACGAATATTCTCATATTTACTATTAAGAGAATCAATCTCTTTATGTAAATTTTCCACTTCTTGTTTAAGAACTTTATTTTCCTGAATCAGCTTTTTTTTATTTCCAAATAAATTATCCATAATTGTCATAATATGATCCGTTAGTTAATTAATTTTCATAAATCCAGTTATAAACTCTTTTAGAGTTATTTTGGTCATTGTATTTGTAGAAATTATCAACTCTTTTTTTATAAACTTCTTTCATTTCACAATTATTATCCAAATAACCTTTAATTAGCTTTATTAAATCATCCTCTTTTTTAATAACTTCTCCAAAGCCCATTGTTTTATAATCAAAATAGCTTTCAGATAAATCAAAGTTGTAGTCATCTGAGTATTGATAATAAATAACTGGCTTTTTAAGATATGAAAAATCAAAAGCAACAGATGAATAATCAGTTATGAGTAATTCTGACTCATTAAATAACTCCTGATAAGTCTTTTTATCATCTGCAATAATGCTTTCATCCAAATCAAACAAATGAATAAATTTTGCCAAATTTGGATGTGGTTTAAAAATTATTTTATAACCTCTATTTTTAGCATAGCCAATTAACTCTTCATTATTCAATAAATCATTTAATCCTTTAAAGTATTTGGAATTTTTAAGAGCAAATTCACTTTTTTGCAAATATTCTCTCCATGACGGCATTATTAATATCTGTTTTTTGAGATTATTATTTTCCAAATTATCAAAACGTGGAAATCCAAGTGTCTGAATAATTTCCGGAGAATAATTATAATCTTCACCTAAAAATGAGTTTCTTTCCAAAGGAGAAACTGTTAATATTAAAGACAAATCCTTATCATATTTTCTAATCCATTTAGAAATGTTATCTTTTGTAACTCCATGCTGTAAGAAGTATTTCTCTGATGTAATCAGTCCACTGTATAAATCCCCATTTTTGGCATAAAAAGGATTTAAAATGTTTTCATCAGGATGTGAAGAGATTATTTTATCTGCAAATAAATAAATCAGCCTTTGTTTTATTGAATAAAATGGTAAAACATTTTTATATTTGCCTGCTAATCTGGAATAATCTTTACTGTCCTCTGAAACTGTGAAATATTTTTTAACATTATCTTTTCTAGATAGTGCATACTTAAATAATTGTTCACCATTATCATCAGCCGCATTTCGCCTATCCATAAATAGCCAGATTTTCTTATTTCTTAAAAATGGATATAATATAAGATAAATTAATCTAAAAGCCAATGCAGAAGTATAATACGGACCTTTATCATTATAGATTTTCATCAAACACCTATACTCCAATTTTAACATTTTAATAAATGAATATGATGTTAGATAAAAAGAATTATCTTTAAAAACCACAATATTATTGTCTTTAATTAAGTAATTACTGCTAGTTGATAATCTTGCATGCTTTTCAAAAGTAATTGGAAGATTAAATGATTCATCATCATTTAAAACATTTATAGATAACTTCTTGTCTTTAATTTCATCTACTGGAATTTCCAAATCAAAATCATAAGGAAATTTATACCCTACTGATAAAAATTTTAATGGTTTCCTTGTAGGATAAACAAAACGTTTAGAGATAAATTCCTTATTTTCGCACTTAGCTACTACTTCAATATTGTCCGGATTAAAATTACTCATTAAAAGACCGGATATGTTTAAAAAACCATTTTTTATATTGACTATGTCAATATAAAACCTGTGAATACCTAAACGGTCATTAAGCTGCAATTCATTAATTGTTTTAGCAGTCAAATTAGATTGTTTAATAGTTAATAGAAACTCACGAACATGATTATCTAAAGTTTTATAGTTTTTAATAATATCTCCATCAATATAAGATAAGACATCTAAAAAAACTTCCCAAAATTCGTTAATTTCCCTTTTAGTTAAAATATTCTCAATTTCTTCAACTTTTACCATCCATTGAAGATCATAAAGTAAAGTATACTGGATAAACTTTGGAGTTTCACCATATTTTTTAACTGAATATTCAATTAGTTCCTTAAAGTAATATTTTAACCTGTCTGTAAAAAATCCTTTCTTTTTTTGGGAATTGTCAATTGTAGATGACTTATCAAAGTGTTTTCTATATAAGTAATTGGCATTTTTAACCAAACCCAATTTCGGATTATCAATAAGAATTTTATTAATAAATAAAGCATCTTCAGAATTAACAAGATTTGTATTAAATCTTAAATTGCCAACAGCTTCCCTTTTAATAAAAGCTGATGAAGCTGAAAGCTGAGGATAATCAGGTTCATCTAAAAGATTAACCATCTCTTCTTTTTTATATTTATAATTAAGAATATGTGGTCCTTTTTGGTTGTCAAAAAATGTTATGGGAATTGATATGACATCGGCAGCAGGATTTTTCACTAAAAAATCATAAACTGCATTAAATGTATTTGGAGACAGTTTATCATCACTGTCAAGGAAGTTTATATAATCTCCCTTAGCATATTTTAATCCCAAATTACGTGCACTGGCCTGACCGCCATTTTCTTTAGAGATTACCTGAATATTATAAGGATAATCTTCCTGATATTTCTTAGCTATTTTTAAAGAATCATCATTACTTCCATCATCAACAATGATAAGTTCCACATTATGTTCAAATCCAAAATTTTGAACAGTTAAAGATTCAACTGCATCTCCCAAATATTGCTCATTATTATATGATGCCATTATAACTGAAAATGTTTTATATGAATCCAATTTTTCAAATTCTTCAAGATTATTTGAATTTAATACTTTTAAAGTTCTTGATTTTATTTTAAAATCCAGTTCATCAACATTTAATGAAAAATCTTTTGATGTATCATTCAATATCTCATTAAATTCTTTTTTCATCAGATTAAAGAAATTTTTTCTATATTTTGGAGCTGTCTGGCTAAATCTCCATAAAATAAGATGGATGAATCTATTGTAAACCTGTTTTTTATAGACATTTATATAATTAGTTTCAATTAATAATTCACGAATTAATCTGAAAATATGAATAACATCAATATAATCTTTATCCTGACTTTTAGAAACTGTTGAACCTTTTCTGTTTGTCCTATAATAATATAAGTTTTCATCAATTAAAGAAATCCTTTTAGCTTTAAGATAAACATTGTAAAAAAAGACTTCATCTTCAAATATATATTTTTCCGGAAATCTGATATTATTTTTTTCAATAAAAGACCTTCGATATAACTTGTTGTAGGGAGTTACTGAAATTAATGAAGTGAACTCTTTAGTATCTAAATTATTAAATACTTCTTTTTTAAACCCGCTGAAACATTTAAGTGAATAATACCATAAATTATCATCAATTACATGTGTTTCATTATCAAAAGAAGAAACTTTACACATTACCAAATCCAAATTTCCATTAACTGCTTTATTATACAATTTCTCAAGCATGTCTTTTTTTATAAAATCATCTGCATCAACAAAGGATATAAATTCACCCTGAGCATTGTCCAACCCAACATTACGTGCAGTTCCCTGCCCTTCATTTTCTTTAGAGATTATTTTAATTCGTTTATCTTTTTTAGCATAATCTTCTAAAATATTTAAAGAATCATCAGTTGACCCGTCATTAATGCAAATAATTTCAATATCTTCTAAAGTTTGATTTAAAATACTGTCTAATGATGTTGATAAATACTCTCCAACATTAAAAACAGGAACTATTACAGAAACTTTAACTTTTGACATGATTTCAGTAACCTATAAATGCTATTTAAATTAATAATTAAATATATTAATATTAAATATATAAATTTTTGTGTGGAAATTATGTTTAAAGAAATGATTAAAAAAAATACAAGTGAGCATTTCCTACTTAAACAATTAATTAAAAAAAATTTCACAGCCAAATACAAAGACTCAATACTTGGAATCCTATGGAGTTTTATAAACCCATTGTTAACCATGCTTTTGTTAACTGCTATCTTTTCAACAATATTTTCCGGAAATATTGCAAACTATCCGGTTTATTTTTTAGCAGGACGCTGTTTATTTGATTTTTTTAGTGCTGGAACAAAAATAGCCATGAATTCAATAAAAGGAAATAGCGGTATCTTAAAAAGAATATATGTTCCAAGATATATCTTTGCTTTTGGAGGAATTTGTTCGGAGTTTATTAATTTCATAATTTCATTAATAATACTTGTTGCCGTAATGTATTTAACAGGCCTTCATTTAACTTTAATGTCAGTATTAGCTATTGTTCCTATGATAATACTCTTTGTTATGGTAGTGGGAATCGGATTAATACTATCAATTGTATGTACATATTTCAGAGATATTGAATACCTTTACAACATATTTACAATATTATTGATGTATGCATCTGCCCTATTTTATCCTGCAGAGATTATTCCAGAAGCATTAAGACAATATTTATATCTTAATCCAGTGTATTTACTAATTGATCAATTCAGAGACATTATAATGTATAATACCTTGCCAAATATCATGAGTGTTATTAATACCAGTTTATTTGCTCTTATTGTATTAGTTGCTGGAGTTATAATATTTACAAAATACCAAAGGAAAATTACATTAGAATTGTAGGTTGTTTATTATGAAAAAAAATAATTTAAGATTTAAAAACAATATAAAGAGTGATTCTAACAATCAAAACAGAAATTTAAGTTCAAGAAAACAACCAAAAGAAGTTGTCTTTGACCTGCAAGAAGATTACAACAGAATCCCCTATAATATACAACAACCTGAATCAATACATCCTAATGGCATGCAAGAATCAGAAAATAATGAAATTCCAGATTACATAGAACCAATTCATAATAATATATTAGAAAAAGAAACTACAAAACAGCACCAGGATGTTGACAATCTAGTTTCACAATTCATTCCAGACTATCATGAAAAAGTTGCAATTGAACTTAAAAACGTTTCTTTAAGTTTTAAAATAACCAATGACAAAATTGACAATTTAAAAGAATATGTAATACGTACCATCAAAAGAAACAAAGAAAAAAGCAGAAAATTCAAAGCCCTTGATAATGTTTCATTTAAAATCTATCAGGGAGAAAAAGTTGGAGTAATCGGCTTTAACGGTGCTGGAAAAAGTACTTTGCTTAAAATAGTATCCGGTGTTTATGACTGTGACAGTGGAGAAGTAACTACTAACGGAATAATAGCACCGTTACTTTCTTTAGGCGCCGGTTTTGATTACAATTACTCTGGAAAAGACAATATATTTCTGAATGGTGCTATTTTAGGATATACTGAAGATTTTTTAAAATCAAAATATGATGAAATTTTAGAGTTTTCAGAACTTGAAGAGTTCATTAACTTTCCTGTTAAAAACTATTCCTCCGGAATGCTTGCAAAACTTGGTTTTTCAATAGCTACTGTTGTAAATCCTGATATTTTAATTATTGATGAAATCCTGTCTGTCGGAGATGTTAAATTCCAGAAAAAAAGTAATGATAAAATTAAATCATTAATGGGTTCGGGAACTACGGTTTTACTTGTATCACACTCAATTCAACAAATCAGAAACCTGTGTGACAAAGCATTATGGATTAATGAAGGAAAAGTTGTAGCTTTTGATGAAGTAAATAAAGTCTGTGATGCTTATCTTAAAGCAGCTGAAAATGCAAGTAAAGACCAGCTTAAAAACATCAAACTAGAATAATTGTAACTTCCATTTCTTTTTCATTTTTTAAATCTTCAATTAAATCCGAATCAAGATCCCTTGCTGCCTTATCTGCATTTATCATCAAAGTACGGGGACAGACATAGTCGCTGGTTCTGCAGACAATGTCTGTTGGATGAGTTAAAGTCAAATTTTCATGACCAAAGCCAACAATCTCATCATGGCCGTTTTCAGTATCCAATATAACAGTTATTTTAGTGTTTTTATTAGCTATTTTAGCTTTAAACTCATCTGAAAAATCATTCATGGAATTATCCATAGCCACTCCAATAATACAATCTGCAGTAGGTCCAATTTCCAAATCCTTAGTTATTTCAAACGTGGATTTATGCATAGAAGACACATTTTTGTGACCTTTGGTTCTAATCTTAAAAAACATGAATATAATTTTGAACTGTGAAACTAATAAATATTTTTATACCATATAATTAAAAATAACCATTATAATTTTAGCAATATATTAGTTAAGCTATTGAAAAATTAAATGATATTTTCATTAAATTAAATATCATATTTGAAATAAGCAAATCTATGCAATTAAATAGAGGATGTGACACAAATTTTTTTTAAATTTTCTCATTTTTGATTTTTTTTCTGATTTTATTTGTTTTAGTTATTTTTTCTGCTTATTTCGTTGTATATTCTTTTTAAGTTGTGTCCTATTGTATATAGTTTTAATTCTGTGTTTACTTCTTGTAGTCCTGTTGTTCTGAATTCTGTTAAGTGCATATTTTGTTTTAAGTGTGCAAATGGTCGTTCTACTGTTTTTGAGCGTATTTTGTATCTTTCTTTTGCTTCAGGTGTTTCCATTTTTCATTGCATTCTAATTTTGGAAGGGATTCCATAGTCTTGGATTACTCTGCAGCGATTTCCTTTTGAGCAAAACAATTGCATTGGGCATGTTTTGCATTCTTTGGTCCAATGACTAATTCTTGACTTGTTTTTATAAGTATATTCGCTGATTTTATATAGTGGTTGCCCAAGCGGGCGGATATAGGTCATCATTTCGTTATCATAGAAAAAATTATCTTTTGCAAATGGTTTATCGGATAAATTGTATTTTTTTTGTTCTCTTGAGAGTTTTCGTGATGATATGTATCCATCAAAGCCATTTTGTTCAAGATATTCAGTGTTCATGTCAGTGGAATATCCGTTATCAGCACTTACTTGATAATTAACGGGTGTTTCATCGTATATTTCGCTTAAATTGGATTGTACTTGTTCCATTAATGGAATAAGTTCATAATAATCTGTTGGATTGTCAGTTATGTAAGATGCGAGTATTATTCCTTTGTAATCGTCGACTGCGATTTGTCCATTGTAATCAAATTCCCATTTTCATTTCTTATTCTTCATAAAACAGGCATCAGAGTCATTGATACTAATTACGTCTTTTCCGGATTCTTCACCCAATTCCATGTCTTCTTCTTCATCTAATTCAATGCTTTCTTTCAGATGTTGTTTCATTATTTTTAATTGTTGTTCGTTTGTTAATTTATTCATTGATGTTTTTGCTTTAATTTTAGTTCCATCCAAACTCACATGATGAATTTTAACTAAATCTTCTTCTTTTGCAATTTTTATTGTTGTTTTAAAAGATTCATCAATCAAATCTGGATAATCCACTTTGAATCTGGCAATTGTACGATAACTAGGATGCTGCATCCCTGCCAAGTACATATAAGCAATGTCAGTCCTTGTTTTTCTTTCAATTTCACGGGAAGATAATCCCCCATCAAAAACGCTCATCAAAATCAGTCTAAGCAACAATTCACGAGGATACGCAAATTCTCCCGGCTTATCAGCAAACACACGGTTCGCTTGCGAACAATCAATTTGATCAACCACATTTTTAATAAAATAACACGGATGGTCCTCAGGAATCAAATTCCTCAAGTCCATAGGCACCAACATGGTCTGATTAATAGTATCATCTCTTAAAACCATAAATAAAACAACCACAAAGATTAATCTACATAATAAAAGATTGTACTTCATAGTATATAAAATTAAAGGAAAAATAAGTAAAAAAAATTATAAAAAATTAGTGAGTTCGTGTCCCACCCTCAATATTATAAAAAAAGAAAAAGTTAAGAGAATTTATAAAAAATTCTCTTTTAAGGACTAATTTTTATTGTGTTTCCTGTTTGGAAATTGTTCCAGTAGGAAGTTATTATATATTCACCAGCCATTAATCTGATTCTTAAACTTGCAATACCATCTTCATTAGTAATTCTGTGATAAAATACACCATTTACATTAAATGACACTGTTTGGTTAGCTAATG